>Ga0179593_1522137_pt1 | contig 19339 bp, 22 predicted proteins | sample CZODoug2_1_08_16_FD_185931 | JGI IMG/M metagenome (GOLD analysis project Ga0179593, IMG submission 185931) | Vadose zone soil fungal communities from Angelo Coast Range Reserve, California, USA - CZODoug2_1_08_16fungal (PacBio error correction) | ecosystem: Environmental > Terrestrial > Soil >...
ATCCCTTTGTCTGAGAGGCGCAACCGTTATGTTAGCACAGGTGACCCGCCATGGGGAAAAATGGAGAAGAATGGAAGGCGCACCTTGATCAACAGTTAACGCAAGGGGAACCAGCAAAAGGAGGAAGAGGCACATACCACCATCGCGGACCTTTCAGGAGTGGAGATGAGCGCGCCGAATTGAGTAAGTCCTCGCCGTCATCGAAGAGGAAATGACAAATCCGACTGGGAAATCAGTAATAAAGCCACCTGTAGTATGGAAAGCCCGACGGTCAGGGAAATAGGGAAAAACTGAAAGACTAGCCCGCGGGACGAATCAGGCCCGCAGTAAAAGACAGACTTATGGTAGCGAGCCTTTAAATGGACGCTACAAACTTCAGGTTAGGAGGAGGAGACACTCTGTTCCAATGATGTAGGAGCACCGAAACCTTGGATTCCTATGAGACTTTACTTTGGGGGAAGGGTAACACCTGAGAAGAGGCAACGTGGGAATGTATTAATTTTTAAGGCAAGGGTCTACTCATGAACTACAGATTAGTCGTCTGGGGGGGGGGATTGGTCAAAAACGCGGGAAAGGGGGACCCTTCGGGTTATCACTCTTTGTCTGAAAAGGAAGGGGGGAAAATTCATATGCTATAAAAAGAACAGACAGCGACCGAGATAGACGGGCTAGTATGGTGAGATTGGAGGAAAAAAAGACTCAGGGTCAAACAAGTCCCTGAAACGAACCCCGCGTCAATTCACTCTATTTCACACTCCGAACTGCAGACCGCTCCAAAGGGGACCGAAATCCAATCAAAGAAAGACTGTCCCAATCAAGGAAAAGGGGGGGGGGAACGGCCCGGGCGGCCACGGTTCCGCGGCTGTGTCCCTTAGCAGATTGCAAAATCCTCCAAGAAGAAAAAGACTGCCAAGAATTGGAATCAGGAGCAAGCTGGGCGAATGCTCGAAGGAAGGCCGAGTGAATCGAAGAAAAGGAAAACTCAGAAATAAGAAACGCCTTCGAGCGGGCCCAAATTCATAGAGACTGAAAGTCGAACATACTCAAAGGGGAAAGGGCAAGTAACGTCTGGGCCTGGATCCGGGGAAGGGATCTCGATCGGCACTAGGGAAACCGTCTCGCGAAGAGGTGGCGCTGAAAAACTCGAGGCGAGAAAAACGAGAATTTTCTTGGGGGGAAGGGGGTCCGATTCCGTTAAGTGCGATAGAGGGGGACAACACGTAAACATAGAAAGAACAGACTGAGGAAAACAGAAAACCAAAAGAATTAAGGAATGGCCCCTTCCGGTCAAGACACGACCAGACATAACTAACTTGAAGGCTTCAGATTGGAAAGAGAACGAATATCAGGAACAAGGGAACACCGACAAAGAAAACAAAAGGGGGAGATCAGAGGGGAGGTGGCTCAGTGAAGACGAGGTGAAAACACTAGAAGGGGGGGGGGGGGTGTGTCGGTTCCGGGGGGTTCTGTTCCCTTTACCAAATACAGTGAGGCCATGGACAAGAAAATAAGTATTCTAAGGGAAAAAAAACTAACCAAGAAAATCTCCATCACCACCGGAAGAAAAAAATTCTATGCAATCAACACGGGGAAAAGAGGCAAACAGAAAGGCTTCTGAACCGCAGGAAGTGCACAGAAGCTCAGAAAAAGGGCTTAGTAAGAATGGAAGTCTTGGGGAACGACGCAAAAATTCCGACACACGGAAAATCGTTCGACCATGGAGTCATTTGGGGAAAACAATCTGGAGCAACTCGACGACACACGCGATTGAAAAGGTGCTTCAGGAACCCTCTTAAAGTCCCACAAAGAGAAGGGGGCCCGATGAGCTACCTTCTTGCCTTCATAAAGACAGACTCGAAAGGGGAGAAATCCAGGAATATTTGGTTTTAGGAACGTGGGCAAAACCGAGAAAAATTGCGTGAACGTCAAATCGCGGGCAGATTTCTAAAGCCATGTATCCACCCAAGGAAAAGCAGCACTCGTAGAACCAACAAAAGAACCTGGGAAGGTAAGCTTGAAAAGTTCACAGCAGACTGAAGGAGGAGCTCAGTAGGTCACCGAACTGCATCAAGGCGGGTCGGATTTCATGAAGATGTCCTGGGAAAAGAATTCCTTTAAAACTCACAACAAACTAGGATTAAAGAACTCACACCTGAAAAAAGGACGCAAAAGGCAAATTGACAAAAAAGAGGCAATGGCCGATATGAGGGCCCCATCGCAAGACACTGGTAAATTGCGTATGGAAAACTTAAAAAGACAAAGAGATACCGCTTCCGGTGACTCTAACAAAAGGAATATGTTGGGTGGTGCTGGAAAATGAAGGAAAGAAAGTCTGGAGATGAAAAACGTCGAAAAAACGCATCAGCCGCAGTCCGATCATGACGGGCATCGGTCGTCTGGCTGAAGAAGGAAGGGGGGAGAATTTACAGATGGGGGGAACAAAGCAAGAGTACATGAAGGAGAAAAAAAAAGTCGTGTGGTAAAGCGGTCAAAACTACGGACGCTGGCCGACCGGACAGATCGTTAAAGGTACTAGATCCTAAGCAGAGAAAAAGAAGTTCGAAGAAAGACATGAGAAAGGGACAGGGCGAAAAAAAACCGGTGGGCATGCTGTCGGTGCGGACCCTCTGGAAGGGGACCGGGGGGGCGCTGGGGCGCAGGGTGAAAAAAATCCCCTCTTGGACTGCCGCATACCTTTTGGAACCCGTCGAAAATCACAAGAAGGCAACAGAAAACCATAGGATCCAATAGCACCCCTCCTCTAACCCTGTTTGGTCCTATTGTTCGATTTTAACAAACTTGTCGCTCTAAGCGTGCCATGGGTAGAATGCAATGGGATTGCAAAAGTGATGGGAAAAAAAGGTGGGGGCCCGGCCGATCAAAAAATCTGACGGTAGAGGGCGCCCTATCGCAATACGGAATGCGGACCAAATCTCGTCGGGGGCTCGGAGTTCTCAGGGGGGAAGAAGGGCGAAGGACCGAGTAGAGAGATCCAGAAACCAAGGGAATCACGGCAGTTCCGCAATACGCGCGACGAATGGCGGCTTCGAAAGCTGCGATGCCTGACGTTGGAAGGTCAGGGGCGGGCCAAAAGGAAAACTACAGGGGGCCAGAGAATCGCTCTGACCATGAGGCAAAAGGACCACCGGGCGCCCGGGAAAAGCCCACGCCGTCCTTAAGGAAAGCGCTAGTACTAGAGGAGCAAGGTGGGTGAAAGACACTGCGCGTGTAGTCTGAGTCGATAAGAAGGTGGGGGGTCAAGACCAGATGCAGCATAGAAAGAACGCCGGCCAGGAAATAAAAAAAAATTAACAACAAAACCGGAAAGCCACACGAGTTATGAACGGGGGGAACTCGCGCGGGGGTGAAATTCCCAAGACAAGCGTGCAACGAAGCCCCCCCCCCACAACCCCCCCAAACACCCCCAACCCGCGTCCGCAAAAAGGTCCCGTGGGGACGAGTTGTGAAAAACGGCCTAGTCACTCTAGATAGGGGAGAAAAGGAGAACAGAAAAGACAAAGGTGTAATAGTCATTCCACGGACAGGGCTCAGCGCGTGGCTATGGAAGAAAGCAGAAAATAAGGGAGTGGGAGGGAGAAGTGTCAAGGCCGATGGATTTGGGGGGAGTAGAGGCCGAGGAAACTACCAATTCGTCGCAGACTCGAGGAAAAAACTTCTTGGCCAGGGCGAGTGTCGCGAAGGCAATAGGAGAAGGAGAGCATTCAGGTGCGAAGAATCGGACAAAAGGAAACATAGCTGACACTCACCAGAATGGAAGGAAGAGAAAAACAAACAGGGATCTCTCTCAACAACACGGGGGGGAAATCCTTGAGGTGCAATTTATGGAGCAGCACTGCCTGGATTAAAGGAAAGGGAAAGGAACAATCAGGGGATCGGGACCTCATGGCAAAATTCAAATATGACAGAAGTTTTGCGTGCTCGTAGACTCCGAAAGGGAAAAAAAAAAAAGAGGGGACATGTCGTCCCTCCATGCGTAGGACACAGACACTAGCCCGCAGAGCGTCCGTGACCGGGGGCAGCGTAACTACGTACAACTAAAAGATGAGCTCTGGTTCGAGGGACTCACACCGCCATGGGGATAGGAGGAATACGCGGTTTTTTAACAAACTGCGCCCGTTAATAATTGAATCATCGGGCAAGGTAGGGGTTTGGTCAACGAAGGAGGGCCCAAACTTCATGGCGGCGAGCACATTCTCGATGCTATAAAAGACAGACAGACGGCACGATTGGCGGGAATCACAGCAAAGGCACGAAGAAAACGCGGCGTAGGGGGACAACTCAGGAAGAGCGCCCGCCTGCGCCAGGCCTTAATAACTCCCTCTCGCGGACGGTGGGGGGAAAACATCAGTTAGGAATTCTCATAAAGGTAAGGCGTTAAGGAGGTTTCAAGTTAACCTCGAGAAAAGTGCCGCCTCGCCGCGTATGTCGCAAAACTCCATAAATACCGACAAATCAGGGCCGCCTCGGAAGGCCTGCCGTCACAAAGGGAGGGGAAAAAGGACGGAAGCATCGTGCCCTTCCATTGGATGAAGAGACGATCTGCTTTTCGTAAAAAAAAAAAAAAAAAAAAAAAAAAAAAAAAAAAAAAAAAAAAAAAAAAAAAAAAAAAAAAAAAAAAACAAAAAAAAAAAAAAAAAAACAGTGCGCTTGGCAAAAAACCCGCTCCGAGGTTTTCATATCCGGACCGATAGAGGGTGCGCCATATCCCTGGACCAAGGGCAAGTACATTCGTTCAGGCCCAGCAGTGGCCGACATTAGGAAAGGAAGGACCATCGAGCTCAGGAATGCTAAGGATATGGACCCAAATAAGAACAAATGGAAAAAGTGGGTTATGTGGCGGTTCAGGGGTGCAGGTTGAGGTCGGCCGGGAGAAGGGCGGCGCGGTCGTCGTCACACGTTGAGAGGGGGGGGGAAATTCAAAAAAAAAGCCACCGAGAAAAGCGAAAAAAAGGGATCAGAAGTCCGAAGGAACACATAACTGCTGCAAAGTTGCCTTGACGTTTCAGGCCGTCGAAATTGTTAAGTGGTCGGGCAACCTCCCGAAGACACCGTCCGACGGATGCAAGACGGCCAGCAGTTTGCGGCCAGCGTGCCACGATGCGACTAACAATAGATGGGACGGAACACTCTCGGTTCGCCCGAAAGGCGTGATCTCGGCAAGCAAGGCCAGGCGAGAAACTGGGGGGAGGTGCCGGAGTAGATGCCGGGGCGTCGGCATAGAGGAGGTAAGATTTAAAAGCCATGTGAACCGCGCGGTCACAACATAGAGGAAAGAGGGAGGTGTGAGCTGGCCGCAGGGAAGGTTCTCGCACTGAGCTTGGGCCCACGTGCTCACGCTGGTCGCCCGCACCTCAGCAAGGGGGGAAAGCAATCGAGGTGGGTGAGGTGGGGAAGGGGGGCGTCGAAAAAGGGAGGTGAATATTCTTACACACGGATATGGGAAAAGCAGAATCACGGACAGCCGTCAGGCAACGAAACACTGAAATTCCAAATGCTGTCAAAAAGCATCGACGCCAAGGGGGAACATGAATGGAAAAAGCAAAAAAGTGGACGCTGGCGGGGGCGGTCGTCAAAAAGGATCGGGAAAGGGCTTGTATCGATGCAGCTGCACGGGGCCCGATATTGAAGAGGCCGAAACTATGCGCCCATAAAAAAAAAAGATAAGAAGGAATCAGAGAGCATGAGATCATCAGTCGATCGGGGGGGACTGGAAGAGCAAGAGTTTGAATCACTCATCTGGGGAGGGAAAGAAAAGTGGAAAGAACTGAAGGTCTGGGCGGACGGAGGTAATAAGGCATCCAAATTTGTACCTTTTCGCCGAAGGAGGGATTTGATCAGGCCCGACCAAGTCTAACAAGATCGAGAGGCTAACAGCACAGAGGTAGGGGTAGTGAGGACGGCTGATCTGAGCCTTGGATCATCGAAGGGCAGTTGACTAACCTTAAAAAGGGGGGGAAATCGGCTCTGAACGTTTAAAAAACGGGCCCAAACTCGGCGCGCAAACACTACGTCCTTGGGGCGAGGTCAAGTTAGTAAAAGGAAGAAACGTGATCACGGGGTGTTCGGAAACCGGTGGGGTCGGTCTATTCAAACAGCACCTGGCAGCCCTGGTTCGAAGAAAGGTAGTGAAACTTCCATTGAGGAAGAATGATAGGCGGGAACTGGCCACTGACTAAGAATAGATCAATATGGAACGGAAACAAGAAGAGAGGAGGACCACTTCTTGTTGTGGTTGTTTAAGCCTAGCGGGAGGGGCCTCGAAGAGTTTTCCAAGGGTCGACTCAATCCCAAAATGCAGAGATCCGTATCATAGCCTCGGAGGTGAAAACAAAGAAGAGGACGAATGGAAACAGCGGCAGGAAAGGAGCGGAGTCTGAGCTTCACCGCAGCACGTAACGCGGGGCGAGGAAAAACTGGGCATGGTTATTGGGGAAGGGAAAGGGGGGGGGGGGGGGGGCGGGGAATGAAAAAAGCCTCGCTTCGACCGGAAAAGGGGTAGCCGGCAGCTTAAAACGGAAGTAATCAAAAAAGGAAGGCAGTGGGAAGGGCAGCTAATAGAAAGTGGGGAAGCTCGCCGAGGCTGCGTGAAGATTGAAATCGATAAGCTTGTTGGGAGATGCTCAGCAACGAACATACTCAGGGTCGTCGGGAGGGGGGGGCGAGTAATGAAAAAAGAGAAACTATGATATCCAAGGGGGGGGGGCAACGAAAAAAGTGTGGGGCCAAATTACCCCAGACGATCCACGCCGAGTGAATGAATGCCAAAGACGCCCGCCAGGGTTGAAAAGACAGTCAGTGGCTAGGCACGGGGGGGGGGGGGACGCCGCATCTCAACTTCAAGAGACGACGGAAGGTGTAGCGGAGTGCGCTGTAACTCAAAGAAAGGGACGTGCGGGATGAAGGAAACCGTGAGAGTCGGGACATGTCCAGACCGAATAACGTCAGGGGGGAAGACGGAAGTCTCCGGACATTCCGGCTGGGGCTAAGAGAGCTTCGAGGAACGGAGGGAAAAAAAACACAAAAATCTGCTCGAGGGGGATCGCGAAAAAGGAAAAGTGCGGGGCCAGATTCGAACTGTTGATCCAGGGGCAGAACGACTTCCATCGTACTCAGACATGGCAGGGCCCTCAAAACATGTGGGGGGGAGATCACAAGGAGAGAAACACAACGTTATTAAAAGAGACAGGGGGGAGGGAGGCAACCATGATGTGAATGAAAAAAGGGGTTAATGGGAAGTAGCGAACCTTGGGGCAATTCGGAGAAAAATTACTCTCTTTAACCCGGAGGTTAAAAGAAGTTTCAAGGCCATGGAGAGAAGCCGAAAAAGCAAAGGCGAAAGCATCGGCAAGGGACATCGTCGCCCAGAAACCGAAGGGGGAAAAGTCCCTACGCAGGAATCATCACGACGGGCGAGGGCCATAAAAATTCCTAAAGCACTTGAAAAGCACAGCGCAGATCCAGAAAAAGGGGAATGGGAGACCAGGGACTGAGGGTTTATAGTGAAAGGGGAGGAATGGGACGGGGGGAATTCAGTAGCAAACACTAGGTAGACGATCTGTGAAATTTTGGTTGCAAACGAGGAGAGGGCCCCACCTCGATTCTTTGGGGGAAACACGTCGATGCTATCCAGGCGCAAAAAAAGCTATGCTAAGTGGGGGTTCAAAAAAGAGAGGGATCGATCTCGCCACGCAGCAAAACAGGGCAATCGAGTAAAGCGGGCAAACAAGGTCAGACCGACCCCTGCCACTGGAACCCCTCTTAAAGGAAAAAAGTGGAAAATTAAGGACGGCGGGTGAGGCGCGCAAACTGGTCGGAATAGGAAGCGGGTCAGGGACGGGGGTCTGAAGGAAAGAAAAAGAAAGAAAGAGGTGCCTGCGCAGACTTGAGGATGTAACCTCCAAAGGGAGAACAACCCCGGGTGAAGAAAGGAGGCAGGCAAACCATTAGTTGCGGAGAAAGCGGGAGGAAAATGCAGACGAAGGGGCCTTGAAAAGACTCTGAGAGAGGGAAGGACATGACTAGAAAAAGAAGTCGCGAAATAGGAGTATCAAAACCAGAATGGTATTGGCCGTTCCTCAGGAAGGACGTGAGAGGGGTAGCTCCAGCATAGGGTGCAGAAACGGACCAGACGGGGGAAAATCATGAAAAACCATCATTCCGGCACGCAATACATGGGAAGCAACACTTCATGGCCTAACGGAGAAGCGAGAGACAAAGGATGCCGTCAGTTAACAAACCCAACAAAAAGAGACCAAAGGGACGAAAGAACGGCAAGAGAAGGAGTGAAAAAAGGGAGGGGAGCAGCGCACCGAATTCCGAGGGATTAAGGAGGTGACGCCCAAAATGGGCCCTTTACCCCACGAAAGGCAAGTCCCGGGAGGAGGAAAAAAAGTCCGGACCCCCAGAGGCGAAAGAACCCGACCCCTTCGGATCAAGACCGCATTCAAAAATGCAGAAAAGAGCATTCGCAGGGAGAGAAATAGAAAAGGGGGGAGCCGTTCGTAAGGGGAGGAAAAGGACGGAATTAACATACACGACTACGCAGTTCGGAAAAAAGGGGAACCATCGGAAAGAAAAAGATATAGACAAAAGAATGTCAACGGCCGCTCATGTCAACCAGATAATTGCGGTCGGCCCGAACCAGGAAAGGGCCGAACAACCCCTCTTGCGCAAGACGTCCAGAAATGCGAAAGAAAGTCATCTTCAGAAGAACGGAGGAGCCAAGGAAGGTAGGCATAGAGGAGTCGGAACTCAGAAATGTGAAGAAGGAGGCCTAAGGAACACCAACGTAACCACAACCCGACCGAATGACAAGACGATCAAGGGAGAGTGGGACTAAAGGTCCATGAACCAAGGGGAGGAAAAGTAACCGCTCGACTAGAAATAGAAGCAGAATGGAGGGGGGGGGGACGTCCGAGTGGATATCGAGAGGGAAACAACAACACATGAGGAGAAGAAGATATACCGACTAAAAGCCGCGGAAGAAAAATCCAACCTTCCACGCACGCTCGTAAGAAGGCATGAAGTACCTCATAGAAGAAGGGGGCAAGTCGACAGTAAGAAAGGGAAAGAAACGCAGGAATGCAGGGATGGTAGAGAGAAAACCGAAAATGTTCGAGGGCTGGGGCTCAGGGAAGAATCGAAGGAGGCAGAAAAAGATAAAGGGATGAGTAAAAAAGCTCTGAAGCCCTCATCAATCTATCGGAGGCTAATTACGATAGAAGAAAGGGCTGACTGGGAAGGGAAGAGAAGAAAAGGGGTTATAGAAAAAAGGGAACTCTGGTCTGGACGAACGCAGAGGCTTTGGGGAAACAGGAAAAGAGGCACATCGCGGAGTTGTTCTCAGAGGAAAGAAAAAAAGCTGGGCGAAACGGTCCTGGAAGGGGGAACAGACCGTACGGTGGATAGGGGAGGAGGCAAAAGAAACAACACCGGGATCTACCTGAAAGGGAAGAGGATCGGACGTGCGGGGGAGGAGGGGAGGGGACGGAAAAGTAATCAAAGGGGGGAGGGACGCTGTCTGGTCAAAGGAAAGGGGCAGAAGATCCCCGTCTGGGCAAATCGTTTACGACCTGAAAATGTCGACCTGGGAAAAGCAACGCACGGCATCAGCTGGGGGGGAAGGAAAAAAGAGGGGGATGCCAGAAAACGCCCTGCCAATAGAAAAAAAATGTTAACGAGGCAGGGTGGGAAGAAGGTTGCCTGATGGAAAAAATACCAGGCAAGACAAGTCGATAGAGAGAAAAAGTAACGGGAAGGGCAAGTAGGTACCGGGGAGTGGCGGAAGTAAATTATTTAAGAGGAAACTGCTGGCCCAGCAGGTTGAAAATCTTCTTGAGGAGGGAGCAAAAGGGAAGAGCACTTACCGAACAGTCAAAGAGAGAGGGAGGGGGGACTAGAACGGAGGTGGGTCGAATCAACGCCGCGAGTGCAGAAAAAAAGAGATAAACCGATCAGAATGCACTAAACGTTCTTTGGCAAAATACGCCGAGAGAGCAAGGAAAAAAGGAGGGCAGGACAGGCAAGGTTTCAAAAACACGAGGCTGCCGGATAAGAAGAAGAGGAGCTAAACCTTCGGCGGAGGTAATCAGAGGAATACAGAAAAAGGAAGAGCCACGACCACAAAGCAGGAGAAGACACAAACGCCAAAAAAAAAGGAAGAAGAAACTGAATGGCATTTTCGAGCAGGGGAGATCTTAAAATTATGGTTCAAAAAGGGGAAACTACAAGGCCTCGTGTTGAATTGGTGTCAGAAAAGAAGGGGTGTTCCGCCCAGAGGCGACACAGATCCCAGAGGAGGGAGGTCGAGTGGAGAGGGGGTGGATGAAGAAGGTGGCAAGAGTTCAAAAGGATTCTAGGGGGGCATCCTTTGGGGGGGAAAAAAAAGGCCCCCAGAAAAACGAAATCAATGGAAAGGGTTGGGAACGCGACTTTGCAAAAAAAAATACATGGGAAACCCTGGAGTGCCTAAATGACCCAGGGCCATTTCCAGAAGATGAGAAAAGGGAGGGTGGGGAGCCGCATAGCGACAAGATACGACTACATGTGCCTGGTAGCGGGTCAGGCTGCAAGGAACGCGCTAACCTCCGGCTACAAAGGGAAAGAGGGAAGAAGGACTCAAGCGAGCTAAGTCAAGTGCTGATTATTAACGAAAAAACGCATGTTTAGGGACGAAGATGTCCCATTGAGGCAGGATGGGGGAAGGAAGGATGAGAGGACTGCGGGAAAATCAGTCCAAGGAAGAAAAAAAAAGGAGGGAACAGTCGAAAGCTGGGTGGTAATCGCGCGTCACCACAGTGGGATAAGGAACTGTCAGTGGGAATCAAGTGCGAACTTCAAGAGTAATCCAATAGAAAAAATTGCTGTCCCTTCAAAAATAAGGGGGGCCGGGCACATTTGAAGAGAAAAAGAAAAGAGATAGATGTCCAAAGTCAAACATTATGGTTAGAAAGGAAATGAATGATACGTGGAGTCGCGACTTTTAAAATGAAGGTACTCAGCAAAAAGCTTGCAGAAAGGGACCCTAGCCGACCCCGAAAAGGCGGGAGGGAGGAAACGAATTGCGTAAGAACGAAGAGAAGCGGAAGGGTCCAAAAGCGGCAGTGGCAGAGGTTACATTCTTATCCCGAAAAGAGGAAAGGGTAAAAGGAAAGGAAGTCAGGACGCAACGAACTAGCCCTAGTAAATTCCTGGCCTGTTGAGCAGGTTAGCGCGACTTTGTCCTTGGAAAGAGGAAACGTCCGGAGTCTGAATTGACTCAGAGAGGGACCGAGATGCGGAAAAAGAACTGGGATGAAGAGGACTGAGTTCATAGTTTCCACAACCAAGCCAGGAGGTATTATTTTGATGGAGAGGGATACTGTCGTCGGCTTCAGGGTGGGGAAAGGGGGGGTGGAAAACGCGAAGGAGGACACCTTCGATTAGCTCAGGGGGAGGAAAGGAAAATGAGCGAGGGAAAAAGAAAGACAACGAACCGAATGGCAGATCAAATCTTTGGCGGACAATAGGAGAGGTACGAAAAGAAAAACACACCACTCGGCAGGAAAACGCGATTGGAAAAAAGAAGATATGGAGCCGCTGGGGCCACTGCTAAAGAAAGAGGGCCGAAGAGCAAAAACCTTAGGTGCGAATTCTGAAACCTGGCGTTTCAAAAAGACGGGTTCCGTGCGAATTCATCCGAAAAAAGCAGGACTGAAGAGGGTCGCGCCGTGAGGAGGAATGAGAGGAAACTAGGGGGAAAAAGACCTTAAACCAAAATCGCCGGTAATAATGAAAGAAAGTCAGAGAGAGAGGTCGGGAACACTTCGTCAACGCACGCGTGCGGACAGGAATTGTGGAAGCGGTCTGGGATCTCTGTCTGCTTGGATAAAAATCGCTTGAGAAAACTGGGAGGGGAGCGAAAAACTACCGCTAGCCAAAAGAAAAAAAGGGGGTGACCGTCAAGGGAGGGATCTTGAGAGAAGGTAAGCATCCATGGGAATCCAAGAGGGAGAGGAAAAATGCCTCGGTAAGGCTACTCCTAAAGAATTGGAAGCACTCCATGACCAGGGAAGAGGAAAAAAGTTCCAAGGGTCCCACTAGACTCGATTGTCAGAATAAGAAATGAAGAACCTCTACCAAAAAGTAAAGAAGAAAAAGGGGGAACGGCAAAGCAGCAAGTCGAAGAGGCCTCCCGGTAGGTGAGGGAACGAACCTGATTCCTAGATTGACTGTTTCCGGACCGGGAGGGAAAGACCTTTCGGAAAACAGGAATGAGGGAAGTACACAAGACGGGGATTCGAGTGACATGAAAGGAAGGAACCACCGAACTCCAATCAACCCCGGGACGAAAACTCGATACAGCACTCACAACAACGCAAAAGGAAGAGACCGTCTAAATTAACCAGAGGGAGAAAGGGGGAGAACTAATTTTTGGCGCCGGTTCAGTAGGGGAAGGGGGAGGGAATGAGAAGAAAAGACAGTCAAAGCTCAGTCCAACAAGCAGTTGTGTCAAAAAAAGGGGCCCGATGCAAGGAAAACAATCCGCGTAGGTGAAGGGGAAAGATTCAACCTCGTCTTGAGGGGTCTGAAAAAAAAGAAAGGAAAACCCAAGCTTCGCTCAGAAACACGAAAAGCCCTATTGACTCCTTCATGAGAGGGTACAGGGAAGGGAAGGAGAGGAACTGATGCGAGAAGATAAGGAAGGTAGTAGCAACACCAGGAAGAATCCAGGGAGCCGAATAACAAGTCAAAAGCTAAACCATAAAAGAACTCGAGTTAGGCTTGGCTCAATCTTTAGAAAAGAAAAATTGGGGGTAAAAACACGGGCGAAGGAGCAAAGGGGAAAAGGGAAAAGCAGAGTCGATGCGTGAAATCATGAGGCCATCAGGGAAATGAGTTCGGGATTCCTCGGCGGCATAATGAAGAATCTGGTAGAGAACAACAACAAACACCAGAGGGGGGGAGGAAGGATATATATACCTGAAAGGAAGGAAGTAGCTCAAAATCGGAAACCTTACCTAACACGCTTAGTCAATGCTGCCGCAGCTGATCCATGGAGGGAAAGGTAGCACATTAGGGAAAAAGGTACAGGGGGGGAAAAAGCAACGAGAACAACATCGGGAAAAGACTCTAAAAAGAAAGTCAGGAAAGTGTGGGAGAAGGCCTGCAAAAAACGGCGGCGACGGCAACGAAAGTCTGCCGAACGATGGAAGAAAGAAAGGCATCACTAAAAAAAAAAAATTCCGAGGCTAGAGAGGAGGCGGTGGAATGGAGGAAGAGTTTGGAAGAAGACGGAAAGGGAAGAGGGGAGAAAAAGATTAATTAAGCTCCAAGTTACTCGATTCCGTGTCGGCGAAGGGCATAGGAGAGCCCCGCCGCGAAGTGATTGACAGGGAAAGGGAGGGAGGAAGTACGCGGGGATACGGGTTAGAGAAAGGAGGAAAGACGACAACTTCGAGTGAAAAGATGCAAGCTCCGGTTCCTCAAACAATTCTCAAAGGGGACTAGGGGATAGACGAATTGCTTTGAAATAAGAATGAGTAACTGACTGGAGAGGGGGACTTCCGGGGGGAAGGCGGCTTTGGTATGGGGAAGGAAAGGGGAAACAATCCCCGTCGGCTGGAAAAAAAATAAAACCTGTTGGGGTCAACTCCAAGGATAAAGCGTCAAAAAAGAAAGCAAAAGAAAGAGGCAGAAAAAAGGGTGCACACGCTCGTTCGCAAGGAAGAAGAAGCCAGAAAACTGGTGGCAGGACTGTGGGGGTAGTGTTCCGTTGTTCAGAAGGGGAAGCCAAGTAAAGGAGAGATCTGGGAAAGGGAAGATTGGCGATTAAACATGTAACGATGAGTGAAGAAATTATGGGCCTGGACAAGGAATGCTTGTCAAAAAATGCCTGTGAAAATAAGTCTTGGCACTGAGCGTACGGGCTTAGAAAAGGAGGAGCACGTTACCGGGGAAAGGCAAAGACCTGATAGGAGGGGGAAAACTAGACGAGGTTGCTCAATAGGGAGTCCTCGAAGGGAAAAAAAAAGAAAAAGAGATACAAGACCGGAAGAATGCCGGGCACATGCTTTGCCTGTTTAAGACAGCGTACTCTGACGAAACGAAGAGTAAGGCGCGAGACGAGAGGACTATGGCTTAAAGAGGAGGAAAGATCATAAGAGAACAGGAGGAGAACGGAGGTAAAGAATGGCGTCTTGCAGTCATAAAGCGAATCGAAGGGGAGGAATACCAAACTTCGTCGAGCACTTTCGATAAGTCCCGAAAAAAGAAGGATTAAAAGTAGACGATAGGATTGGGGAAAGAAGTGGGGGTCAAGCAGTCGGGAGAGGAAAAAACTGTTGTGAAGACGACGGAAGAAGGAAGCGTGGGGAGGCGTGAAGTAGTGTAAGAGAGCGTGGTTTACTCCCAAATGCGACATCAAGAATATCGAGAAAGGGAGAGTGTGGATAAATTTAAGGGAGAGGACAAAACGTTATGACGAATGGTTGTCAAAGACCCGAGCTTGTGGGCAAATTCCAAAAAAAAAAAGTCAAGCACATTGAGGAGGAAGTACAAAAAAAGAAATTTGACCCGGACGCCATAGAAGTGGGGGAAAAAAGGCATTCCATGCTCATAGGCTCAGGTGAGGGGGAGGAAACGACTCAAAGGATTGCCTCAGGCGTAAGACTGAAATTTTAGCTGCAAGGCTGCCAGGAAAGAATCCGCCTCCCCGAAAACCAGTCATGAGGGAAAAAGAAGGCGGGACTAGGGAGGAGAGAGCCTGAAATCTAAGTGAGAAGAAAAAAAAAAAATGGAAAATGGGAAGGACATCGAGGAGGGGGAGTGAAAGGCGGACGGACGGGCAGGACAAGAATTCTTAAAAAGAAAAGGACTGGCCATGAGCAAAAGTCGAGGCGTCGGAGAAAACAGAAACATTGCCGAACGGTGGAGGCGCGTTGACAGAGAATCAAAGAGAAAAAAGGAATCGGACCTCGAAATAGTTGCCGCTCTGAAACACATCGTCCTCTCAACCAAAAAAATGAAAAGACTAGAGAAATCTTAAAAAAGTCGAAAAAGAGGGGGGGCTGAACTAAACTGGGAGTACAGGGAGAGAGAAATGGAGGAAGAAGTGTCGACAAGGGCTAGAAAATGAGAAAGAAGAACGCGGAGAAACCCAGCGCACCGCCAGATTGAGAATTCAGAGCCTGAATTGCTAAGTCCTGACGGAAGGGAAGAAAGGAGTCTCAAGAAAAAAGGCAACCACCAGATTTCATGAGGCCCGACGTGACAAACAAGAACTAAACCGGGAACGCCATAGAAAGAGAAGCGCCGGGTAGCAAGGAGACTGGTGTAAAAACGCCCATTCAGTCCGCAAGCGAGGGAAAATAGCTCACAAAGAACTGAGGAGGGGAAAAGGGGGGGAAACTTTACTAAAGGGCTTTGTCAAAACACAGAAGGGCGGAGGCCCGGGAAATCACGGAAATTCAGCGTACTCAAGGGAGAGAAAGGCGTCGGAGGGAATTGTGGAAACGCGCGGATGGAAAAAGGAGGAGGGAACACTGGGAGAGCAGAAGTAAATTATGACTACCACCAATCGTACCGACCGCGCTAAGAGAGAGGGAGGGAAGCATCGTGCGAAAAAAAAGGGAATCGTACTCAGAAAGACAGAAAGAAGGGAACCACACACGGTAGGATCACGTCGTAGGAAAGACAGGGCAGAGACTCAACCCTCGGTCCTTCCACTATGGCGAGAAGGAATCTCGAAGAGGGAAGAAATTAATGGTGTGAATAAAAAAAGCGGCCCAGGGAAGTGAACAGGAAGAATTTGTCAAGGGAAGAGGGCGTGTGAGGAATGAAAAAGAAAATGAAGGGGGCCTCAGCGCAGGGCGTTATTCAACCGCCTCGTGACCCAAGCAGAAATAGGAAGACGTGCATGGCCGTCCGAGAAGCGTCTTAAGAGGACAGAACCGTCAGGAAGAGGGAAATGGAAAGTTCCAGGGGGGGCCTGGAGATGGAGTAGATAGATTCAGGGCCAAATAGCTTCGACGAAAAGAAAAATCAAGAGAGGGGAAAAAAAACGAATGTTTAAGAAAATCCACTGGAGGGAAAGAAGAAGGGGATCCGCAATCCAGAAATTAGCACAGATGATAGTACCAAAGAAGCGGCCATCATTGTGCCTGCAGAAAAAATCAAGGGGCCGCACGACCCAGAAAAATGGCCGCGTCCACGACTGAAAAGAAAAGTAGAGAATCAAAAGCACAGAGACCCGGATGAATATAAGAACAAGAAAAAACAAAAAAAAGACGGAACACAGGGGGGGGGAGCGCAGCGGCGGCTACATGGGACGGGGCCTATGTTATGGCAAGAAAAAGGGATGCGGGGATAGTTGGAAATGGAACGCACGGGGAGAAGGTAAGTAATGAAAAAAAAAATAACTTTAAATGAAGAGTGAACACATACGGGGATTAAGGGGACAGGACAAAAGTAAAGGGAAAAACAACCCAGACGGAAAGAAAACGGACGGAACATTCTTACAATTCCGAAAGAACAGCATTCACGTAGAAAAAGGAAAGGGGCACCAACAGGGGGAGCGCAACGGGGAAGGGGTTCAACTTCACGTCGGACGGAGGGCCAGGGGACATGCCGAAAGTCCATAAAAAAAGGGGGCGAACAGTCGGACAAGATTGGCATGAAATCAGAGGGGCAAGGAGCTGAAGCTCCGACGACTCAGCTCGAAGGGAGGGGATCAGTGTAAACCTCGAGGGGGAGTCACAGAAAAAAAGAAAATTGCCTGAGGAGAAAAACAACTCTTGAAGAATAAGAACCAGAAGGGGGAAAGGATGATATCCTGCATGATCAGCCTGCGGAAATAGGATTCTCGCTGTCATGAGGGACTTCAGAGGGGGAGGAAGAGAAGGTAGCCAAAAAAGCCGTCACTTCAGCCGAGGAGAAAAACAAGAACACTCTAACGAGGAGTAAATGGGACAGGGAAGTTTTTGTTGGCTAACACTACTTGTTAGAACAAGGGATCAAATAAAGAAAGGGGAGGAAATGGTGCCTCCATCAATGAGGAGAAGGAGGGAACTATGAGCCATCTTAAGAGGTTTTAAGGGGGGAAAGGAGACCCTAAGGAAGGAAGGGGTCTGTGAAGAGAGACAACAACACAACGTGGGGGAAAGGGAAGAGAGATCTAGAAAAAAAATCCTTCGTAAGAAAAGAGGGGAAAACTGCAAAATCACGCGGAAATATTAAGATATAGGCCACCGCGAGGGGGAGCACTGCGGAAGTGCTAAGTAGAATCAGTATCACTGGACAGACATCAAGTAAGCAGGATGGACAAGGCCAGGCGACGAAAAAAACGAGGTCGAAACGGGTTGGTAAATTAATGCACTGAAAAAAAGCGTGCAAGGTATGGAGGAAGAAAAAGACTGCCGCCAACGAGGGGACCCGGCCAACAGAAAGCCGCACTCCGCATGAAAGCCTGCCAGAAAAGGGGAGTTTTTTTTTTTTTTTAATAGCTAGGGAGGGAACGGGACTAGCGCAAGAATCGCAAAGAAAATATTGTCTGGTGAAGAAAGCAGAGGGAAATAGACGGGGCCAGGGAAGAGAGCGTGTCGATGTAACGGCAGAAGCAGAGGGCCTGACAAAGGGGATGAATGGGGAAACGAAGGACTTAGGAAAGGGTCAGGGAATTGGCGGCGACGGGAAGAAAACGGCCGACAAAAAAGAACAACGCTCTGGGTAAAAAAGGAAATTAAGGCCGAGGGGTTCTAGAAAGCTTTGGAAAAGACTTGGAGGGGAGGCCAGGAGAGAAAAGACCGTCCCGTTGTTGAATGGAGGCGAGGGGGACTGGGAGACTTGCCTGGAACTAATCCCGGAGGGGTGTTACTGCCGAAAAGTTGGTCGAGGAAAAGGGAGAAAGCTTCCTACCAAAGAGACAAACAAGACTTCATCAAAGGTGCACTGCACGAAAAATCGGAAAAAAGAAGAAACGCAGAGGAAGCCGCTAACCTGGGGCCGGGGGAGGGGTGGTGGTAGATGGTAAGAGATTCTTAAAAGGGGACATCCCTTGTGAGGAGCGAGAGGAAGTCAGGGCCGCAATTCTTGGGAATCTTCCATTGTAGTGGGAGGGGGCAGGGAAAGGGAGGTGAGGAGGGTGACGAGTCAACGCGGCCTGTGGTAAAGCAGCTATGCAATAGGAGGGTAGGGGGACGGCTCAAAAGTCTTAGAAACGTACCTGACTACGGAAAAAAGACTGAGGGGCTCGAGAAAGGAGGGGGTGAGAGCAACTCGTTCGATATCCCGGAAAAAAGTAAATCGTCTATCCAGAGATCCTGCATGGCCGGGGAAGAAGGAGGAGTGAAACTAATGTTGCACCAAAAAGAGCGCGACGAATGAGGCCAATGCACTCTAATCAGGGAAAGCGGGGGGCCTTGGGAAAGTTGAATAGTAAAAGGGGAGGAGAAATAAAGAACAGGACAAAAGAGTCAGCGGATGGTCCAGGTGAAAAACACCCTCTCGCTTAGACAGGAAAAAAGAGAGAAGTAAAACGAAAACCGCTCGCAAAGAGGGAACCCCCAAAACTTCCAGTAGAAAAAGAACGACGGACGAGGAAAGCAGTGATCACGGCGAGAGAAAGGGGGGGAACTACAGGAACTAAAGAAAGGTTTGAGCTGAGAAGCTAATCTGAGATTGGTAAACAAGTATGCTACAAAAGAAACATGCTGTGTCCGCTGGAGAGGTGAGAACCATAAGAAGTGCTCGTTCTCGCCAAAACAGGAAGGGGAAAAGTGGGGGGGGGGGAAAGACTTTCAGGGTGACCAAATTAAAAAAAGAAGCCAAAAAGACAACGCCATTGGAGAGAAAGGGATATTTCAAAAACATACATTGGACGGGGACTCATCAAGATAAAGGGTGTACAGACAGTAAGATCAGAGAAGGAAGAAAGGTGCAAGCATAGCCAAAAGAAGTGAGAAGAGAAAGAAAATGGGCATGGCGTGAAAGGAGGGATGCAAAGAGCTAACTCACGACCGAAAAAAAGAAGGAACTTCATGAAAAAGCGGATAGGTGTGCTGCCAGAGGTCTGAATCTGTCCTAAGAAGAAGGTGGTGGAAGAAGAAGTAAAAACCATTTAAGACGAAAGGGGGGTGCCATCAGCTTCGGACTGACGAAAAGACCTTAAGCAAAGGAGGCGAACTACAGAGAAAATCCATTGACGAAGCGATCGGGGGGGGGAATAGCGGGGGATTCTGCAATGACGTTAGAGGCGCAAGAAGGTCAAAGGGGGAAGGTAAGACTTCATCGTAGAAAATATGGCCAAAATGCCAAGCACAAGAGAAAAAAAGAGGGTTTCCCG
>Ga0179593_1282656_pt1 | contig 19338 bp, 22 predicted proteins | sample CZODoug2_1_08_16_FD_185931 | JGI IMG/M metagenome (GOLD analysis project Ga0179593, IMG submission 185931) | Vadose zone soil fungal communities from Angelo Coast Range Reserve, California, USA - CZODoug2_1_08_16fungal (PacBio error correction) | ecosystem: Environmental > Terrestrial > Soil >...
AATAAAATCCGAATGATCGTCCGGAAGTGGCTATCTGAGAGCTGCTCGCGTGAAAAATCAATCCTGCGGACGGCGATTAAAAGAAGTCCATTTAGAGGGGTTGTTCTCTCCACTACATAATCCGCGATCAATCATTTAGAAGGGCTAAAAGGACCACGCTTTTTTTCGGGGAAAAAAAAAAAGGCAGTACTATTTGAAAGTTTGAAAATCCGGGAAGACGGACTGGACAGTTTATTGAAAATTTCTTTGCAGGACACAAGGGGGGCTGTGAAAAGGGAAGAAACGGATTTCCACCTTCTCCATGGGTAGCACATAAAATTCGCGATCTCTGACCACGCCTCAGTGGACACAGTACTGACGTAACTTGTCTCGTACAACATATGGAATGGCCGCGCGATACGCCCATACCGGATCAAGAATCCGAGTCCTGGAAAATACCCAAGAGAAAGACTGGGAAAATTCAAGTCGAATTCGGGCTTAATGTAAAACAACAAGAACGAACGGGGGAACATCGCGGCTTAGAAGTTGTGTCCAAAGATTTTGAACCGCATAGGGTCGGGCGGGATTAGATGAGGAAAGGCACCCAACAGAGAAAACGGGTGATTCGGTGGGAATTCTGTAGAACTTCACGCATGGAGGATTTGTCAACGCCGAAAACGCAAGACATTGAAAGGCGCCTTTGAACAATTTTCAATCAAAGCCATGGGAAAGACTGCTTCGAGCAATAGTCCTGTGGAGTGGGACAAAACTTTAAATCTTTCTGGACTCGGCCACCTCAAAGACTTTAATTCCCGCCGTCCTGCGCGGCAATCCTCAGTGCTTCTATTCGGGCATTGGAAGCAAGAGCTTCGGGGGGAAAAAAGAAGATAAAGGAGGGTCCGAATGATCCACCTCGGTAGAGATCACAGTTGGCTGCGAGAGAGGAGTTACAGTGAACGAACAGGGCCCACTGGGCCCATGAAAAGTCGAGAGTCTTTTCGGGTGGGGTGGTCCTACGGGGGCACTTTAGGACTTTACTCCTGAGGGCCTTAAAAGAAACCGTAGAAACTCAGATTAGAGCTCAGCTAAAAGGCGAAAAATCGGAACTCTCTACGTTCGGGATGGTCTAGGGAATTAAACGAAAAAAGTGCCCGTTGGCAGCATCGGTTTTGAACAACGTACAGGGAGTACCGCAGGGATTATAGTTAATCCTTCTTATGCAGGGGAGGTATGTTCTACTGAAAAGGGAAGTAATAAACTAAGAGGGATATTCGTAAGGTTTGGTTTTGTCGGGGCTTCAGATATCTTAAGTTGGGAGGTGGGGAGGCAAAAAAAAGTGACTGTATAGAAGCATCGCCTGTTCATGAAAAAACAAGAAGCACTGGAAACAGGGGAGAGAGGTGAAAGCCGTAAACCCCGACATATCACCGGACAACGATAGGATCGGTCACAGAGTCCACGGAGGGAGAAGTGGATGGGCAGGGGGCGGTCCTTGCGCCAGTTTAGGGCAAGGGAGGGTCTTCAAAGGCAACACCCGCGGTTAGGGGAGGAAGGCACAGAGTTGCTTAAGAAGCCTAAAAGGGGGTCTGAAGAGAGGAGGAGGACTGGGGAAGGAGGGGAACTGCCTCGGTAGGGGCACGGAAAGGAACACAGAAACATCTCAGAAAGAAACCGGAGTACTATTTTTTGGGGGAAAAAGGAAAAAGCGGCTTCCAATCAAGTCAAAAAAAGGGAAAATCAGAGGGAAGGAAAAGAGGGGTCACAGTCTGGAGGAATAATACCAACAACTGCGAAAGGGACGTACTCACAATTCGTGTTCTTCAGGTAACCCAGGAATCTGGTTGAACTCCTTATGAACCTCGGGGGGTCCGTCTTTTCGGGGTTAGTCCTTATCGGGTTGACCCTAGGTGCCAAAAGATACCCCCGACTCCGGTGAGAGGATGGGCGTCTCTTCTAGCAGGGTCGCTCGTGCTCCGGCGCACGGAAACGAAACCACAAGAAAAGAGGGGAAGTTTAAAAAAAAAAAAATTTGACCGGAAAAGTCGACGCAAAAGGTGAGAGGAACCGGCAAAGATGGGACGGATAAGGACAGAAAAGAGAATCAGCAAAGGCAGGTCGACTACGAAGAGGTGGACATGGGGCAGGGCCTCTGCTCCCAACAGAGTGCTTAAAAGAGAGGAGATCGACGGCTAATAAGTCAGGCTCCCTGGATTGTATAGGGGGAACTGTCGGCGGGCGGTAAGACGGGCCAAAATCTTGGTCACCTTTCCAGAACACCTGAGACGCGATGGTGGGAGGGAAATAATCGATAGAATTGTGGGCTGCGAGTTGGTCTCATAGAAAAAAAGGGTGTAATCGGCTCCGCCACGCCTCACCGGAGGAGGGTGTGGCTGAGTTGTGGGTTGAAAGAGGGGGACACCGTCGACTGGAGACAAACCAGATTTCATCCCGGCCAAACAAGAGGAATGGGAACACGGCAGCAGCACGGCAATAGGGGTGGAAAAGTTATTTTAGAAGGGGTTCTCTCCCTACAGAAGGTGACATCTTCCCGCATCGATTGTGAGGGGGCGACTGATGGAAGAATTGGGGGAGGGAGCAGGAAACAAGGAGCTGGGGAATGAGGGACTAGTCTGGGGATAAGGGGAAAGAAAAAACAGAACAATCGAATTAAGAAAGCGAGAAACTCAGGTAGTTCTTAAAGGGCAGCCAAGCGGGAGGAAGAAGGCAACAAAGGGATGGGGTTTCTGAAGACAAAGAGGCAGGGCGCGGACCGAGGACAATCAAGAGCTCTTGGAACCTCGTTACAAGGGGGCGATCTTTGGCAGTATCTGAAGTGGCCGGGGTAATGAGCAACATGCGCGAAGAGGATGGAGGTGTTTACGAAACCGGGGTGAGAAGAAAAAAAACTGGGACAAGGGTTGAAGTAGAGACAGAAAAGCTCCATTCCGCTCGCTGGCAAGGACAGGATACGGGGAGTCGTGCTCCCTTTTCAGGAGACGCTTAAACACAAGAATCGGCCGAGGTGTGGGGGAAGTCAGGTACGGGGGAACGTTGCAATAAATACTGACCATGTGGAGGATTCAAATGATGCGCGCAGATATCGGGGACCGGAATAGGCGTCTCTGAGCGAAGAGGAAAAAGAAAAGGTCCTCGTTCCGGCAGACGGTCCTGGAGGATTTTTCAGTCTGGGACCCTGGTGCAGGGCGCCGGGACGCAAGGAGGGAGGCCGCATCAATGAGATCAGAAAGATATAAGAAGAAATCAGTTATAAAACTTTGGCCCTCCAATGGGGATCTTCACTCAAGAGAATAAAAGGATTGAATCTTCGGGGCCCGGACTACGGAGAGGGTTGCGCGAAAAGGAACGACTTGGCGAATTCTTGGGCCCATGTCATTACGTCAAAATGGACTCGACTAAGCAGGAATCACGCGATTGCCAGGAAAACAGTTACAGAAGGGAGAATGGTCGGGAACAAAGCCCGGAGTACAGGAAGATCAGATAGTTAAAACTAATGAACCCATGCGGAGGACACGGGGTTGTCCTTGCAACAAAGGGCCTCCTAAACAGAAAAACGAGGCTGGCAAAATCGGTTGAAAAGGAGCCGCGCTGGGTGCAAAGCGGCGCGGGCTGATTTACGCAGAGCCCGCTCAAACGGAAAGAAAAAGGAATAAGAAGGACCGATGGGGTTTCAATGCAGGCGACAGGTCTGGGTACCTGATAGTGAGGGGGTGGGAGCTTCTGAAAGAGGTCGCATGCAATATGTTTACACCCGGCGGGAAGGACGGGAAAACCACCGACAGCGGGGGGGAGGAAGGATCGCGCATTGTTTTCAGACCAATGAGCGGAACGGTGACACATTCTCGGTAGAACCAGGTCAAGGAAAAAACGTGAAGCAAATCAATAACTAATTAAGGGACCGAGGCGATCTTGGAAAAAAGGAGCGACAGCCGAGAGCCTAACGTGGGGGGGCGAGAACAAATCTAAAGTTAGACCTGCGGCTGATGGAGCGCGACAAAAATAGAAGGAATAAGAATCGTATTGAATTCAGGTGATGGACAAGCACCGAGGCTCTCTCAAGAAAGGTGCCGCTAGGCGGTTGTGAGGAGAGACGGGAAAAAGCATTTTACTACTGAAAAGCCTGGGCGGAAATGATTAAAAAAGAGTGGGGGGTGACTGTTGAAAGAAAGGCACAAAGAGAAGAGGGGAAAAAAAAAATGGTCTTCTTCGAATGACTGCGGGGGCCAGTCCCAAAGAAGAAAAGGAAACAAAGGACGTATCATAAATGTAAACGGGGGAACTCAAGTCTTGGGAGAAGACAATACGTATTCTACGAGAGTCTTTATGAAGACGGGAAAAAACTGTGTGTCGGTAGGGGACCAACGGTTAGCGGGCGAAAAGTCATCGGTTCAGGAATGACGAAGACTCGAAAAAAGGCACCATACGTGATCTGGTGGTAGAGGTCTAAAACCAGTGAAAGGTGATGCCTCTCAGCAGGTTTGATTGTTTAGTTGTGGGCAGCGTGTGGGGGGGGAAGAATTTTCTTCAGGAGGGTGGTCTGAGGCCACTGAAAGAAACAAAACGCGCCGTTCAATAAGCCAAGATAAACCGAGGCTATGTCCGGGGGGAAACCCACGTGGACAACGAGGGTAACACAATAGGGGTCATAAGGGGGCTGTCTTCACGGTAGAGGGAAAAGACAGGGGAGGAGGGATAAAAAGGTCCGGCCTGAAAAGTCACTGGTGCACAAAGGGGAGGGAGTTCACAGTCTTGAAGAGAAAGAGCGGATTATGAGGAAAAAGAAAGGACGTGTCCACTGTAAAGTCGTGCCCGGATAGGAAGGCTCCAGGGGCGATAAAATGAGACGACTCCGCGCACAAGGGGGAAAGGAGTGATAGAGTCAAGCCGAAAAAACATGCTTTTATCCGTGAAAAAAGGGGGAACGCCGGACTGAAGAGTGCGACGCAAAGACGAGATGGGGCATGAAATTATGGGGAAAGAAAGACAATGGTTCTGGCCAGGGAACTGGGTGCCGCAGGCAGAGGGGGACAACGGCTTTTTAAGTGAAAGAAAAAAGCAATGAAAGGGATAAGTCAGGGGAAAGAAAGGACCGACTCACTGAGTTTACCTCGCCTTTGTAAAAAAACTCGGGGGGGTAGAGACGGTTTGGAAGGAAAACATCGGTCGAGATGGGGAGATTTGCCAGGACGGTCGCTGGGATCGTTAATGGGCAAGCAGAACAGAGGAAGAAAGACCAAGATACCCACAGAAGAAAAAAACGAAAACTAGAAAACGGAACTGACGATCTATTAGGGGGGAAACTTTATGGCTGTGCGAAAGACGGAAAGGATCACGGGGGGGGGACCTTGCTTGGTATAAAGACGTCGGCCGAGGAGGAGGAAAAAGATACGGGGGACAAACCGTTGAAGAAAGGCAAAAACAAATGGGAAGAACGATCCGGGGGGGGAGTGGGAAAAAGGGGTATAAGAACGCTTGCTTTGCGACGGACTGATCGGGCGCAAGCAAGCGGACATCGCGGGAGGTGTCAGAAAGGGATAAAACAGGGGTTGGAGCCGCAGCCAATAGAGGGAAGAGGATACTCGAAGTGGGGTTAGAAGCACCAAGCCGCTAAGTACAGGGGAGGGAAGGGGCAAATCGGTGAAGGAAGAGGTTCCTCTTGAGTCGCGCTCCCTCCCCTCACCGCGAGACTTGAAACCTAGGAGCGGCGCTCGTCGACCGATCTGAGGGGACGAAAAAGCAGCAAAAGAAAGAGGGAAAAGGAATATGGTCTCGAACGAAAAATCATATGGCTCAAGTTTGAGATGGGCTAATTCCACCAACGGGGGGTCTGAACTTCAGGAGTAGGAGGGCGTGTTTGGAAGGGGGAGCGGGGGTATGGTCTCTTAGAGGTGAGGTCGGAAAAGGGGCTAAATTTGGGGGGAAGGTGGAATGTAGGAGACCGGGAATTCAAAAAGGCCGTAATTTGGGGAAAAAAAAAATATTCTCGACTGACCACGGCTCTCCGGGGACATTACTGAAAAAGATGCTCGACTGGAAGAATTTCTCAAAAAGGAAAAAGAGGCCAAAAAAAATCATAAAGACTGCTCTCCGAGGAAAAATCAGCACAAGAAAGCTGTAGAAAGGCGTGGAAGGGGGGGACTTATAATGTGAGAAAACAGAACAAAACTTGGAAACCATCCGGCGGCGATTGGCCAAATATTGGGCCTGTCCGGGGAGTTAGGCCGCAGGAAAGGAGAAGGAAACCCCAACTGCTAGCAGGGGGGGGGATAGAGGTGGGAATCGCAGGAAAAAAAGCCTTTTACCTCCGGGCAGTTGGGGGAAAAGGAAGAAAAGCGCAGGATGGAGCTGTTAAAAAACTGTTAACCGGAAGGCATGAAAGCTTCTAAAATCGCCGAAGGAAAGTAAAGTCACTTTGGAAACTCGCGCTCGTGGCGGACATACAGACAGAAACCCCAAAATCTTGCCCTCACGGGACCGGGTCAATTCCTAAAAGCTGGAAAAAAATCAAGAATGGGAGTTTCTTCTGGCTGCGCTGGCTGGGCCTGACCCAATCCTCTTCGGGGTTGGCAAAAAGGAAAAGCAGGGTCATGAATCTCAAGCTGGAGTCCGGGAGGCGGCTCAGAGAAGGAGTTACCAGTTAAAAACGAAGGGACAAGCGGGGAAGAAGGGAAAAGGGGGGGGGGCAGACTGGTTAACTGAAGAAACTATGGTGTAGGGGACCAACTCTGGATCTAGGGGGGAGAAGTCTAGTAACCTCGGAAGTCACGCGGGGAGGGGACTTCTCATTTATTTGAAGGGGGCGGCCCGTTTATCTGTGCAAAAAGGAAGGGAAGGAACCAAGGCGAGAGGGTCAAAAGGGAGATTTGGTAGTTCGAAGGACTCATTTTCCGCACGAAAAGAATGCAGATGAGAATGAAGCAAAGGAAGGAAAGGAGTCACTTCAAGTCACCCAGGGGCGGGAAACGACAATAAGAAGGGTCTGTCAAAACAAAAGAAAAGGAAAAGAAAAGAGCGAAATGGGGGAAATTCATGAAAATCCCTACCGGACAAAGGAATGAAGCTGGCACGTGACCAAGCCTTCGAGGGATTGTCAGGGGTAAACTTACATGGCATCCTTTGTCCTGGAGGAAGGGAGGTCCTGACAAAAGCAAAACAAGATGGTTGCTAGAGCCGCTGGGGGCTTCAAGAACCCTAAATGGGGAGGGAAATTGGTCGGGGAGGGAGGAGGTCTGGCAGGGGGTGATTCCTAGAAGGCTAAGCTAGAATCAGAAAAAAGACAACCAACTATGTGGGGGGGGGGGAAGGGAAAGGGAAAGCTTCAACAAATCAGAGAAAGAAGAAAGAGGCACTGGCACATGTACAACGTAAGGGAATAACCAACATTAGAAAGATAAGAACAACAGGAAGGGGTCAGGAGGGAAAAATCTCTTTCGCGGGATGAAAAAGGGAGGGTGGGTGGAACGGGACGTGCTTGAAATAATCGATGTTGGGGGGGGGCCCCTATGGTCAGCATCTCACAAAGAAAGAAGGAAAGCGGGGAGGAGAGTGGGATCAGAGGAAATTTGCTCGCTACAAGAGTCCTCCAAAGCGGCGAGTTGGAGGGGAAAAGGACACATGAGCTTCCATCAGTTGGGGAAGGGAAAATATGTGCTGAGCAGACAATGAAGAAAACGAAAGGACCAGGAAGGGAAAAGCAAGGTGGGGAGGAGGACTCATGCATATCACCAAAAAAAGTAGAGAGAGATATTCAAGGACTAATAAGGCAAAAGACCACCGTGATGTATCGGGCAAGGGAGGGCTTAGGGGGAGTGGGAAGGAAAAACAAGAAATCTGTCACAACTAACAAAGAAAGAAGCAAGGTGAAACCTCGATCGCTTTGGCACGGCGATGGGGGGAGAAAATAGAGGGGAGGAGCCGCTCCTCCAATGGAGGGTGATTTTCTTTTGAATGTTGGCCAGATTTAAAAAAGCGAAGGGTGAAGAAAGAAAAAAGGGGGAACCCCAGCCGTTCAATCACAAGAGAGGAAGGTGGTTACTCAACGGCAATAAGCAAGTCAAGAGGGGATCTTTGGCGGAATGGGGTGAGTACCCTTACAGAAGGGGAAGTAGTTCGCCGAGATGAAGTGACAATTTTGCGCCTTAATTTAAATTGAGGGCTCAAGGGACCCCCAATAGAAGGTAGTCTATAGATCGCGGAAGCCTGAAGTCTCCCCTCTCCAACGAATAGTCCAATCAAACAGAAAGCGTGAAGACTAGGTAGGGCTGCCAATTCAAAAAGACCTGTGGGGAAGAGAAAATCCGCAACACAAAAGCGTTTTGTGTTGTAAAGAAGCCGACCAGAAACGGGAAAGGACCGAAGTAAACGATCGTGGCCTCAGCGTTCGACAACGCTGGGGATTCGAGGTGACGTTGCTGGATGGGGGCCTTTTTTCATGTCCGGAAAAAGAAAAGAGAGAGGAGGAGTGGCACCAGAACGACTGCCCTTCCACGTTTGAAGTACTTTTAAGAACATACTAGGTACAATTCCGGAAACTAGGGAAAAGGCCAATTACTTTCTTCTTACGGGCAACTGGGGGAAGGCGAACTAAAAAAGAATATGGTACGCGAACGAGAATCCTGTTGGCAAGGGAGGGTGCAAAGGAGGAAGGTCATCCGGTAGGGAAGGGGTTTAATAATTAATAAACTTCAAACGATACGTTCAGAGGGAGCGTAGCGCTCGAGATATGGAGGACCACGTTACTCTAGGGGTGCGGCGTAAACTATTGACTCTGTCCTTCGGGACTCTTTAATTTCTTCCACTGGAAGCCTTAGGAGCACCGCCAATCAGGGTATATTCTCCATTAGGACAGAGGACGTAAATCATGGCTTCTGTCGGGGTCACTCCCGAAAGGTTGGGATTCGGCAGGAATCACTTATGAGGGAGCTGAATGAAAAGAAATGGACAGAGAGGGGGGGGTGGAGAGATGAAAGATGGATCCCGCTTGGATCACACCTGGTAGACGCAGGTTCTAGGAATCAGTGCACTGGGAGAGGATGAAGTAAAAGGAGAACATCAAGACCTGAGGCCGGGGCCTTGACTGGAAAAAAAAGAAAGTCAACTGTCTCATACATCAGCGTAAAAACGAAGTCCCTAGGATGACTTTTTGTGGAGCCATTACGGCCTACAGCCGACTAGCGTTGAATCATGTGAAGAGGAGGAAACTTAGTTGGGAGCCTTAGGTCGGGGAATGTAGAAGTCCATCAAAAGGGTGGAATAAAGCGGCCTCTGGTTTGCGATGTGGGAAGGAATGGAGAAAGTGGTTGACTAAGTTATTATGGGACTTGTGGCAGCAGCGGGGGCGAATGCAAGGGGGAGAGAACATCGCGTTCCGCTTTGTCCAAAAAGAGGGAGGGCGTAGATCGAGCATCTGTGGGGGGTACCAGACAGGGACATTCGAGGAGCATACCGAGGCCAGCAACCTTTAAACCCTCAAGAGATAATGTAAGGCAAGGACAAGAGACTGCCTTACGAAAATCTATACTTCCGGCCTGAACAATTGTTGGTATGAGCCATCGCAAATTTCGTGGGAAACTGGGCTGTCCGGTGCTCTGAAACCCGCTTACGTTTAGAGTAGTTTGGTGCAGGAGTGCCGCTGGAAAGCTCGAGCGAAGCTCCGTCACCGAAGGACCGCTCGGCGGATGGGCTTGATATCAGAGACATTGAAAGACAATTCAACGAGTCCTCTGCCAAAATTCAACGTCTACATCAGGAAGGATGCGGTGGGGTCTTACGACATAGGCGGACTGAAGAGACCGGCAGTGGGAGAGTCGGAATAGTAGGTGACTACACCCCTCAAACTCAGAAGGGAACCACAGAAAAAAAAAGGGGGGAAAGTGACCGGGGGAAAAAAGCGGGGAAAAGAAGGAAAAATACAGGTGGAGGGAGCCGAGTTAAGTAAACTCGTGACAAAGTTGGAAAAGTGGATTTCTTAAACCACTGGGAGCTTGGTGGAAAGAAAGCGCTCGGAAACAACGCTACTTAACGCACAATTCACAAGTAAGGGATCGCGTCTTTCAAAGCAATCCCATAAATTTGAACCGCCCTAGGAAAAAAAAGGTCGATAAACTTTCGGGTTGTAGCTTGTGTGTTAATTGAATTCACTTCGGGGTCCGAAAAGGAAAAAAAGAATTTTCAGGAAGAATCAGGGGGGTCAAAAGCGCAAGGGCAAGGCCGAGGAAACTGAGGAGTTTACAAAGTGTTTAGAAAAAAAACTGCGTTACACATCGATGTACACAAATAGGTGTGTCTAATTAGGGGCTTAAATGACTTAGGCTGAAGGGAAGAATCTTGAAGGCGTGGAAAGCAGTTGGGAAAGTCGAGGCCATTCAAGGGCCAAAAAGGGGCGGGGCCCAGTACCTTACTCTAGAATAGAGAAGTCGGTTGCTGCAAAAAAAAAAGAAGGGAAGTCGTTCCAAACTGGGGTGGCCCGGATAAAAGAAGGGACCAGGAGGAGCTGATCTATCTAAAAAAAACAGGGTAAAAATAGGAAGCGAGTCCATGTAAAGGATCCATGCGTTAGAAAAAGAACAAAAAGTTGGTCCACGTAGCACTGGAAAAAAAAGGCCGAATCAATATATTGATGACAAGGTCTTGAGAAGACAAGTGAAGGGACCATTGACGTCCGGGGTACAACGAGTAGGGAAACATAATACCAATCTACGGGGGAAGAAGGAAGTTTAAGACAGCCTTGGTCGACAATAGTGGGGGTAACCTCGATGTGTAAAACGCGTTGGGGGGGGTGGAAAAACGTTGTTAAACTAGACATATCGGCGCGAAAGAGGGGAGATGGGCAGGCGCGGTGGGTCGCTGTTATCTTTTGGATGTCACCAGACCAGGAGCGCATACGTCGGAAAAAAATCATATCCCAAAAAAACGTCACGAAGGAACAGACAAACGACACCTATAGAAAAAATTGGACTTGACGAGCTCGACATCAAATGGAAGGGCTTTGCGAAAACTCGAAAACGCTATACGGAAGGGGTCCCAGTGGCTGGGTATAGAAGCGTCGGTAAGCGGGCAAGAGGGACAGATGCACGTGAGTGGGGCACTTTTGAAGGGAAACTCAACGACAATAACGGGAAATACGAGAGGGTGGAAGGGGGGGGGAACTCCGTGTGCACCGTTACCCGCGGGAAGGATTTCCCGTTCTCGGTCGTTCGATGCCAAGAGGGGGGAATCGGGGATTTGTAGGGAAAAGTTAGAGGAACCTACTATCGTCAAACGACACGGCAAGGCGATTAACTTGAAATCAGGATTTGTTGGGGGGAAATAGCAAACAATCGGGATCGGACTAGGTCTTCAACGGGAAGTGAGAGGTGGGCAATTGGTGAAATAGGAGCAAGCAAAATCAACGCCGCCAAGCTGCCTGCGGTAGGTATGCTTACGCGAAATATGGGTAATCGACTCTGCAAACCCGAAGGAGTCAAGGTAAGAGGGTCGCAAGAAAAGGCAGTGTCTAACGAACGCAATTTGAGAGGTGGAGAGGACAAAAAAAACTGGTTTCAGGCGACGGCCGGAAGCAGAGTGCCGGGGTTGAATAAAGAAGAAAATCGGGACGTATCCATGTCAGAGGGAGGAGAAGACCGGTTTGCTGTGGACCATGGAGGATACCGAGAAATGTCCCTTGAAGGGGTACAAGCAAAAGCGGACCACGGGATCTCAGTGTGGAACGGACGTCCGAGCATGGGCTGTCAACAAGTTGAAAAAAGGCGCCACGAAGCGCAAAAGCACTAAGAAGAGCAAAGAGTGCTCGCAGGAAGGAAAAATCTCACCAAGGAACGGAAGAGAGACAACTTCCGTGAGGGATTATAATGTATAAAGAACACGAATACAAGAGGGGCGAGGGAAGGGGGCAATATTGGAACGTTGAACGACGGAGTCGTAGGCATTAATGGGAGCAAAGGAAAAAACCCAACTACTTGCGCAAATGGTGATCCGGTGGGAAAAAAAAATTGCCGGTAGAGCTGTGCCACTTGATTCTGTTCCGAATGGGAAAAGGATCTCAGGATGGCATCAGGGCCCGTTCTTTTAACTGGGGAAAAGGGCAGTTGCCCAGGTATGTCGTCGTTCAATACCGAGGGTCACGTTGTCCAGGATTTAGACATATGGTCCTGTACACTTAAGGGAGCCAACCCCTCTTTACTCGTATCTGACAGTCCGAGAAAAACGCAATCCGGGTGCTGAGGAGTGCTTGGAAGGACGCAATTAACAATAGTAGGGGGCAAAAGACATAGAAAGGGATTCAGAGGAGAGAAGCCTTGAAGAGATACTTGATGAAGAAAGCGGCGGGAAGGAACTGCCCACTAGGGGACAACGGGGAAAGAAAAAAAAAAAGAAGTACATCTTTTAAAAAACTCGGGGGGAAAACGTCACTTAAATAACAGCCCTCAGTCGATACTCGGGGACTCGCGCCGCAGAGGCATCGTCCTGAATAAAAGTGCGGTCCGGCCCTTCTAGAGGGGGAGGGAGTTTTAACTCATAGGGTAATGGGAACAACCAAGCTAAAAGGGGATATCTGGGGAAACGTCAAAGTGACTGACCACAGTGAGTATCCTATGGGGAGCGTGTGAGAGTTTTAACGCCTGGACCGAAACGGAAAGCATATAGTCACCGACTTCAGCGAGCTGACTTGGGGAGGCGGCTGTACTTAGAAGTCCAAAACGGAACCCCGGGGACTGGGAAGAAACAGGAATGTTTAGTCCAAGACCCTCCATAAAGTCCGCGCGCGGGTCCATTACGTCCCCCGGAACAGAAAGGCCCGAACAAGATCGTAAGGGAGGAATATTCCCAGAGCTGAAGCGGGAGTTAAGGGCGGACGTGGAAAAGACCTTTGCTGCTCATGGATGGAGGACCAGCAAACCCCCGCGGTTTCGTTCTGGTGGAGACCGCGGGGGGGGGATCACTGGAAGCCCACCGAGGAGCGGTTCTGGACTTGGCGAGGGGGAGATCTTTGATTGACTTAATAAATGAACGAATGCAAGAAATCCAAAAAGCTTGGGGGTAAGAGGCAGGGGAACTTCCAAGGAGTAAGAAATCATCTGAGGGGGAAAAAATTGTAACAGGCAACTGGGGGTAAAGCACCACAAACCACAAGAAATCCATGCTCACAAGAGAGGGACCGTGATGCGCAGGAGAAAAATTACTCGGTTCCGTTTATAAAACTCTGGGGGGTAATTGGAGGGTATGACCCTGCGGCGGTGTTGAAACGTGCCAACAATCGAATCAACCACAAGGTGAGGCACGTGGGGAAAGGAGTCCATAAAACACTTTCTGAACACGGTGAAGAGGAAATCGCAAAAGCAGTCGAGTGGATGAACTGACCACTTCGTAGGACATGGTGGTTCGCGACATTGGCAAGATTTAGGGTAGGAAAAGGAGAAAAATCGACATCATCCGACAAGGGGTAAAAGACCATCAATGGGGGGAAAAAGTTGACGGGATGTCCAATCCTATCTCTCAAAGAAAAGGTGCAAAATATAAAATATTCCGGCAGTCACCTGCCCAGGGATGGTGCGCAACGGTAGGCATGATTATGGCTTGTTCGGAAAAAAAGAAATCTTGGAAAAAAAGGGGTCAGCGAACACCTTAAAGAGAAGGGGAAGGAAGTAAACAAAAAAGATCGCTTTGGGGCGGCGATTGTTTCCGGAGAAAAAAAGAGCCCGGGAAAAAGAAATGGGTAATGGCCGCGGACGCAAAGAGGCATCACCCGGAGTCTTGGGGTGAGTTTGGGGTGGGGGACTACGTGAACCAGGAAAGCAAAAGTTTCAGTACCTCCACGGAACCAAAGAATCATCAGCGAAGAAGATTGTGTGTCGACGGGAATCCCTGGAAAGAGGCATTTAAGGGGGGAGAAAAGTGGGATTCCTGCAATCCTGGGACTTTTGACCGCAGCTGGGGGAGGGTTGCAGCCTTGATTGGAAGAATTGTACATTCTCCGTATCAAAATAGCTGGGGGATGGAAGCCCATAGGAGGAAAGTGTAAGATCAAAGAGCCAGGACTCCTAGACATAGAACTATGAAGATCATGTAGGGGGAGGAACAGGGCAGCCAAGCTTGCCACCCAAAAACCTTTGGGGGAAGCCAAGATCAAAGCGGTGGGTGGCGGAAGACATCAAGGGGGGGGGGAAGGCAGAACGGGAGAAAAGGACCGATGAGGGAAAGGGCAGCTCTGGACCTCAGGACGATGCAGAGTGGAGGGAAGTATTGAGGCGGGAAGAGGGGAACCAGAGCGGGAAGAAAAAGAGGATTGGTGTAAGGGAAGCCTTATATGACTCGGACTTACACTTGGTAAAGGAGGGAAAGACTACGATCACAAGAACGCTCGAGAGGGGAACGAATGTACGCTTCGTTGAGGACCTGGGACGAGAGTCCCCGCTAAGAGGGAAGGAAAGAAGAATACGGTGGGTCAGTCAAAGGGGAGTTGCAAAGAGATGAAACGGGAAGCCCTGGTGTGGGTTCACAAGGAGAGAGAACGCACGATAGAGGGCAGGAAAAGTATTCGCTATAAAGAAAGGGATTCCTGTGGAAAGGGAAGGAAAAGTTATTCAAGGTTTCCTGACAGGGGGGAAAACGCGGGTGCAGGGAGTTGGAACACGAACGCTGAGCTCCTCAAGTTGAAATAGTCTCAAAGGAGGAGAGCACTCGGGAGAAAAAAAAAAAAGTCTCTGTCATTTTGCCCTCCCGAGAAGGTGCGTACCAGAAGAAACTAGAAGCACGGGGGGGAGGGGTCAGCGCATGAAATTCCTGTAAGACATGTAAAGGTTGCGGTCAGGACAGAAGGAGAAAAGGGGCGTTTCCCCGGGAATTACTCCTTGTATAAAGAAAAAAGAATGTCACCAGATGATACGGAGTTCCGCGGTAAAGAAATCACTGATAAGCCGGTCTTAGGAGACAACGGAGGCACTTCTCTAAACAGCGGGTAAACACCGGAAGATAACAACGGAGAGCCATTTTGGGGGGGCTTGTAACATGCAAATTCAGACGAACAGGCTATGCGGGTACAAAATCTTGGTTCACAATTCACGAGACCGGTTAACGTCGGGGGAGAGTTGTGCTAGGTACAGTTACTAATAAAACCATTCACGAAGTACGAGGGAAGACAGCCTGGGCCATGGGGAGAGTTTCCGCAGCCAAGTCCTTTGAGAAGTGGGTGCTGGCCGCTTCACGGGAAGAAAACATGTTGACTAGAAAAAAAGAGGGGCCTTCCTGTAAAAAAAAGGGAATCTGTTGTCATCTATGCGCATGTTACCAATGACGCAAGGGGAAAAGGGAGGCGTATCCTCCCCCCCTGTCCAAAGAAACCAAAAAAAAGACCCGACAATAACGAATAAGGGGGAGAAGGGCCGATATCCGTAAAAACGGCAAACTCTCTACGGAAAAAAAGTTTTTGGGGGGAAAGGAGAAAATCTCAATTGCGTGAGAAAAAAACTGAAAAAAGTAACATTCGGTGCTACCTCTTCCGACTCTTTAGAGGCTGGTTGGAGGAAGGGATCCCTGAACGCAGATGAAGGCCGCGCCGTCTACTCTAAACAGAAAAGACCCCCCCCCAAAGAGGGGAGGGGGTTGGAACTGGATACGGAGTTCAAAGTCAATTCACGAGGCCTAAAGAGCCGGGGGGAAAAAAGACGGCAGCTAGTTGGGCGGAAGGGACTCATCACAGAGAGGGAAAGAGCGCCTGAAAGGTCGTCGGGGCAGAAGTATGACTGCTAATGTGGACGACAACTCCCTCGATGTCAGTCAGGAAAGAGGGGAAAGGGAAGCAAGCAACGGGTAAGCGCCAAGACAGGGTCGCTCGGAATTTATTCCAGGTCAAGGGGGTTTTTGTTGATTTAAGGGACCCAACGGAGAAGAAGTGAAGGAAGAAAATGCATGGCCGACGACGCGGTAAAAACAAGCCAAGGCACAAGAAGGAGAAGATTCGAACAGAAAATACATTGGAAAACAGAAGAAAAAAAGGTTTAGTCAAAGATAGTTTCGTTGGGTCTTAGTGGGGGGGAGCTGGATTTCTGCCGTCTGCGGCTTGTTCTGAGGAAAAGGAACACAGGAACTCGCGCCGGGCAGGCTCACATCTCGACCGAAGGGTAAAAAAAGTTAGAACACAACTAGGTGGTAACAAGGGGGTACCAGTGGGATGTCGAATCTTTAGGGAAGGGACTTGGGATGCCTTCAGGAAAGAGGTAAGGGGTCTTGAATAGGAAAGAGTGTGACCGCCCTGACGGACAGTCCCACGGTTGGCGAAAATGGGATTGGATTGCAAGGACAGAAGATACTGCGGATTCTGAGAAAAGGGGAGAGGTCCCACTGGTGCTTCGGGGGGCCCGGATAAAGAGGGAGACCCGTTCAGGGGAGATCTCTTTCATCCCACACAGGAGTGAAAAGAGGAGAGAAAGAGAGCCGTACCGGGAGAAAAGGAGGGGATACCGGGCACGAACACAATGGGGGAACTCCTTGCTTGCCGAACAGAGCAGAGAGTAGATCTTCCGGTGAAGGGTTAACTACAATTTTTCACGGGGAAAAAGGCTGTGGCCGCCGGCGGCGAAAGGGCCTGGGGTGAATAACAACTTTACAGAGAAGAAGTACAATCCATTCCTAATGCCTTGCAAGAAGACCGTACACGAGTGTGTACCTGAAGAGAAAACGCGTTGGGTTGAAAGAAATTTGTTAAAAAAGAAAATCGGTCGCGTCTGGGGGGAAAAGACGCGGTTTCGCTGGTGAGAGGGTGAGTGGAAGAAAAAAAAAAAGATCGCAGACGGCAGAAAACAAAGACCAAACACGCCGACAAAAGAAAACTATATAAAAGGGACTGACTATCTAGCAGGTCCCCTGTAGGGACTGGTCTATCATCGAGCGATCACTGAATTGTGCCTTGGAGGGGGGTGACAAAAGACGTCGTCAGCCTCTCAGAAGATGACAGGCACGTAGTCACCTGGGGGGAAAAGGAAGGAACGTCACTCACCATGGGGATCGGAATCACTAACCTCCCTACTGGGTAAGAAAAAAAAGTTGATGATACCAACGGGGGAACAAGCTGGAGTTCTTGACCCGTTACTTCTCCGGGCGACTTACGGAGTGACTCGGGATTGGGGAAAAAAAATATCAGGAACCTCGCGACACAAGCAAGGATGACGCCTCGAAGGGGGTTGTGGGAGGAAGCATCCCAAACTACGCAGAGGAGTTCTCAGGCTCGTGGTACTTAGGAGGTGGGGAAATTTTGGGTCACTTGAAGAAAGATCAACAAGCAAAACAAAAAAAGCAAGGGCAGAGCAGAAGGAGGGGCTGAGTATGGCTAGGCGACCGCGTGAAAGCTCCTGCATCAACCGACGAGGATGTAAAGGGAAAGAGGGTCCGAGCAAAGGGACAGCCGTCGAAGAAAGGGGGGAAAAGATGTGGCTAAGTGCAAACACCATTTTGGAGAGAAGGCCAGTAGCGAGTACTTGGTTAAGCCGATCAAAGGATCCCTTACCTCGGCAAAAGTAGGGTGGGCTCACCTGGGGGACGGGTGGACATGAGGATACCGAGATGGAACATTTGGAAGGAGGGTCCACAGAGGCCCGGAGAAGAAGTGACCAAGGCCTCAGTGGGAAAAAAAAACAAAAAAGGAGGACTGCTGGGGAGAGCAAAAGATTGGCATGCGCGGAGAAGCGAGAAAAAAATAGCCGAGCAAAGAAACAGGTCGCCAGGGAAAAGAAATTCGCCAACAAAGGGAAACTTATGGAAAGCGGGGTTCCGTGAGGGGGCGTATAATGGAAAGAGAGCCGCTGAAGAAACGGGAACAATGACCTTAAGAGATGGTGAATATTTTGCAACCCTCTTCCTTGACGTAGGCTGCATTGGGGGGGAGGAAGGACAACACTGGCTCAGCATTGAAATCTCGGTGGGAAAGAGGAGGAACGCCTGTGCGGAGCCGAAGGCGGTGTTCCAGGAAAATGGCGCAGTTATGTAGCCGGGGGGACCTGGCAAATCAGAGAAGGTCCTTATGTGGGCGTCTAACGGGCAAGGCCGTAATGCTCACGGGGCCAAGAAGCGTTCAGAAATCGTTAAAAATGCAGAACCCGGGCGTGGAAGCATACCCGTCCCAAACCTGCCTGCAAAGAAGAAGGAGGAGGAGGGGCTTGCCGGACGCAAGATTTCTTTATAAAAAAAAAAAAAAATGATTTCCCCATGAGAGCCTCCTTTCTATCGCCCTGATTAGTCAGAGAGACCGGAGGAAAGGGGGGGGCGACCTGCCCACTAGGTGGGGGCCCCAAGGACAATCGCATAAGCGGGGAAAATGGCGGCAAACTAGTCACAGTAATACATACTAGAGCGCCGCGCGGGACTCGCCCGTCTCTAAGGTCGGACGTTCTCATTGAGGTTTGAAAAAAGACAAGCATGCAGCTCTGTGGAAAGGAAGGGACTGACACAGTGATTCAGTTCACGTCCTTCTTCGATTGTGAGAAAAGGTCGCAATTCCAGGCCGTCACTCATAGGAATTCAGGAATCCTCACCTCGAGAAAGTGGGAGTCTGTCCGTCAAACTTCAAACTGTGACTTTACGAGGAATCCCTGTTGGAGGGGTACACCAATACATCCCAAAAAAGTCCGATGTTCCAGGAGTACAGGATTCCAGTCAAGATCCGACAAAGCTCGAGACGTGGACGAGGTAAAAAGAGCTCTTTATGGGGGAGTCGGTCAAATTGCACTGAGACCACGGGGTTGAATGCAGCATGGGGTCTTCCGCGCAAACAAACGGAGTTGCTGGCTGGATTCTCCCGATGCTGGCAGCAATGGAGACAGGCTGATGTATTCAGAGCTGGAGGAGGTTGCGAGGAGGGATGTCGCTGGGATTTTTAAGTCCTAAATCTCATCGACGAAAAAACTACTATTTTGGTACGGAGAGCAAGGGAGCCTCAGGAGAAACAATTCGAGCTGACGGCTATTGAACCAAGCCGGTAAGGGGAAGAAACACCCTGCGAAAGAAAAAAGAGAAAAACAATGCGTGAGGGGGACTGAAACAGTGAAAAACAGGAATAGCTGAAGGGGGAGGCACCGAGTGGGGGGTGTCCGTGGAAGTTGAGTCCATTCTCGGTGAAAATATGGGAACCAACAATCTCGAAGGGAACGGTTAGAAGGCGGAGACGGGGCAATACACTGGCTCGGGGGGAATGGGCTCACGGCCAGTAAGCCAGATGAAAAATCTATCGGAGTTTATTGGCCTTACAAGTCGCTTAGAAAGGGGTCGCGGACATGGCAAAAAAGTGTCTTGGGTAGAAGCTACTAAACGACAGGGCCTCCATAAGTGGGAAGGGAATATTCCAGGGAAAAA
>Ga0179593_1616632_pt1 | contig 19337 bp, 34 predicted proteins | sample CZODoug2_1_08_16_FD_185931 | JGI IMG/M metagenome (GOLD analysis project Ga0179593, IMG submission 185931) | Vadose zone soil fungal communities from Angelo Coast Range Reserve, California, USA - CZODoug2_1_08_16fungal (PacBio error correction) | ecosystem: Environmental > Terrestrial > Soil >...
TTGGGTGCACCTTCTCCCCGGGGGAAAGGAGAGATGCAATAAAGACGTGGGGGAATAAGATCTTTTCAGAGGGGGAGGAGAAACTTGAATGCGATCTGTAAAGGAAAAATCGTTGGAAAAGTGAAGTGATGAAGGTGAGGAAAAGAAATCAGCGAACTCACGAAGGGGGCTAAAAAAGACCACCCACTCTGGAGAGGTCAAAAAAAGTCATCGAAAAAAACCAAGGTGGGCCCAAAAAAAGGCAGAATGAAAAAACAAGGGGCCAGGGTCCCTCATGAAACGAAGCAGGGGCCGGAAAAACGAAGCCGAAGGGGAAGAAAAAATTGGCGGGCACAACGCGGCGGTGAAGAGCTGAACAAAAGGGAGAGATTCCACCCGGGGGGAAAGGCGGGGGGGGGGCGAAGCCAGTGTGGGGAAAGGGGAACAGAAAATGTGAGGAGCACATTGAAAGGAGGGGCGTGCGGACCAAAAAAAGAAGAGGAAAGGGAAAATGCAGCAGGCGATAAGCACAAGCGCACCAAAGGGGGTCGGAAAGAAAGGGGGAAGGCTTTTCGGAAGGGGAAAACAAATCGCCAACCAAACAAAGAAATACCTCCCTTGGAAAAAACAATGGGGGGCACTTAGATTTGGGAAAAAGGCAGGGGGGGGGGGAAAGACGCAGGTGTTGCAAAATCAAGGGGGAAGTGGGAAAACATACTGAAATAAAGGCGCCGGGGTTTGTGGAAGACAAAAGTCGATCATATCATAGCGCCAAAACAGGAACTGGAAAAGAGACGACCCTGGGCTGAAAAAAAAAAATGCCCGCCAAACGCCTCGCGGAACAGGGGCAAGGGGCAGCAGGGGAAAAAACGCCATGAAGAGCGGCCTTGGAAAAGGTTTTCTCGGGAAAAAAAAAAAAAAAAAAAAAAACAGCCGCCTTTAAATCCAATGGGAGGGGGGGGGAACGAGGCCACTCCCGTAGGGAAAGGAAAAAAATCAGCCAGGGAAAGGGGTTAGACAAAAGGGAAAAAAAAAAATGGAAAGTCCCCCAGCTACGAAGGGAGAGGGATACATATGAAGGGGGCTAGTTGGGAGGGCCGCCGGGGGACTTCCAGTCAAAAAAAAACTTTTGTGAGGGAAAAAAGGGAGGAGATTCCCCCCCCTACAACAGGGGCCCCCAGAAAAAGTCAAGCGGGATATCTCTCTAAAGATGAGGAAGGAAAAAAAAGATATCCGCAGGGAAAAACAGGGGGACGAAAAGGGGGGATGCAAGTAGATGAAGAAAATTCAAAAACAGGCTGGATTCCAAACCTTATCCAACGACAAAACAGGTAAATCAGAACTTTTTCAGGGGACAGGCGGGAATTTTGGAGGGAATGCCTAAACAAAGGACTGCGCCGGGCTCAAAAAAAAAAAGGACCTACGGGAATCCGGGACGGAAAATCTGTTCAAAAGCAGAACGGGGTAAAAGTTAAAGACGAAAAGGCGAGGGAACCGGAGTTGGGAGTTTTTTTTTGTGGTTGGGAAAGTTTGTTTTTTTGGGGAGGAAGTCCCCCGGCGGCGGGACAAGGAGTTGGGGGTGCAAAAAAAAAGGCGGCAAAAAAACTGTGGACGCGAAGGAGGCGAGTGGTTAAAGGGGGGGGGGTTGGGGGGGGGGTCCACGCCTGGTAAAAATCATTTAGTTCCTGCGCGGGGGAAGAGAAAAAGATTGAGGGCCGGATTTTAGTGATACAAAATCAAAATCCCGGGGCGTATTTCCTCAACAACGCATAGGGAGGGGGACCTGGCAGAAGGCACGAAAAAAACGTTCAAAAGTGGCAGTCAACCTGGGGGGGAAAAAACGGGATTTACCAAAGGGGGTCCTTTGAAAAAAAAAAGCCGAAAGCAAAGCTCCTCCCTGCCCAATCTACGGGGGGACCCTGCCCTGGGGGGGTGTGAAACCGCCCATTTCGGAAAATACAAATGCACTGAAATAAAAAATCTCGAAAGTCGTGGGCCAGAAGAAAAGAGAAATTGGGTAAGGGAAAAAAGTTATGTATAGAGGAAAAATTTCTAACCCAAAAAAAAACCCTTGCGTTGGGAAGAGTTTGTTGTCCCGAAAGGGGACAGTCCAGGGGCGCCCCTCCATCAACCCTGACGCCTTTTGAAAAGAAAAATGAAGGAACCAAAGTTATTAACCCAGGGGGGAGTATCTTTGGAAGGACCATCAACAAGTCATGCTGTCTTCAAGAAAAATGAAAAAGTGTCCGAGGGTCAAGTTACAAATTTAGGACTTTCAATATCAGGGAGGGCATTTGGTAAGATGACGCCAGTAAGAGGGGGGGGTCGCAGCGTTTGGGGGGAAACACGGGAAGGAGGCAAAAAACCGGTGTTGGTATCTGAGAGCACCCGATCCGAACCGAAAAAAAAACTCAAAAAAAATGCCAGGATCCTGGAAGGAGGTGCCTAAGCGCGACGGGACTTGTTTGAACACCCATAACACACACCCCCGGGGGGAATTCGCCGTAAACTCGAGCAGGTTGAACAGAGACGGGGGGGACTTGGCGGAGCAAGAGAAAACAACCCCCAACCAAAATGCCTTTAAAAAAAAAAAAAAAATTAAAAAAAAAGACTTCGGGGGGAAGGGTTCATCTCAAAAAAAAAATAGACCGGATCACTTCATTCTAGGTCCCACTACGAAAAAAAAAGGGGCACTAAAAAAGAGCATACCAACTTTGGGACGGGGATTGGAAGGCTGTCAACTCATGGCCGTTGGGGGGGAGGGGGGCCGGAAAGGGTCCTTCAAAGGAAAGGGGGTTTCGGAATTCAACCAAAGGCCGTCGTGGAAAAAGGAAGGCGGAAAAGGGAAACGATCGTTTTGGGGGGAGTGGAAATGGGGAATTGTGCACGCACCCGAGAAAAAAGATCTAAGACTCGCCTCGGGGAATGGACGAGGTAAAAAAAAACTTTGATCACGCGGGGGGAAAACCCAGGAGGGGGGGGGCACTGGGATCATTTGCCAAGGGAGGAGGGGGATCGCCAAAAAGGAAGCCTTCAAAAAAAAGGAGGACGTGTCAGAGCCAAGGGGGGGCCAAAAGGGTTTCGAAACTGGGAAGAGTACGGACCTCAGCAGCAAAGGACTTGCGGGGTGGGGGGGGGGCCCCCTGGGGGGGGGGGTCAAAGACAGCATAATATCCAGGGGGAGCAGGTTCTGAAGGATAGGGGGAGAAGATGTAAAGAGTTTCCAAAGAAGGGGGAATGGGCGGGAATAAATACGAATAGGGCCGCATAGGAAGAGGAAATACCTGAAAAGGAAAAGAGTTGGTCGAAACATAATTCCGGGAGGAAAGCAGTCAAAAACCGGGGGGGGGGGATAAATCACGGACCGTTCCTTGGGGCAAGAAAGTCTTCATTGAGAGGAATTGGGGGGTGGGAGGGGTTGAATCTGAGGGGCCTCTCCTTTGAACCTTTCGAGATTGAACGGGGTTCAAAAAAACCTTCTTGGGGGGACTTCGCCAGGGTTGCTGAAGGGGACCAAAGGCAGTGAAAAAAAGGGGTTCCGTCGCAGGGAAAATCAAAAGGGAAGGGTCACAGGGGGAAAATGGTTTAGTCCCAAGCAGATCAAGAGGGGTCTCAAAAGGAACTCAACGTTTCCCACACCACCCCTCCAGGGAAAAAACTGACGCAAGGGCCTTTTGCTGGGGGGGGGTGGGGCCAAAACCGAAAAAAAAAATCCCGAAAAAAAGGGACCTTTCGCTAGGGGTACAACTAACCCTCATGTTCTCCACCCAAGGGGGATATCATCGGGAAAAAGGGTCAGTTAGGCTTGGGGGGGGGGGGAAAAAGGGATAAAGTGGACCCGGGTCCTTGGTTGGGGAATGGGAGAAAAACTTCTTTTGGAAAAACAAAGTGCGAAACGAACAAAAATCCACCGGTCAAAAACCAACCAAGACGAATATTGGACGCAAAAGGAAGAGCCGGCCCAAAGAGGACCAACGAATCTTCGCCGTGCAAGGTTGCTTTGGGGGGGGGTGGACAAGGAAGAAAAGAACAATGTGGGAAGGGGGCTAAAAAAAAAGAAAAAAAGCCGGCAAATAATGCTTAACCTCGAAGGAAGGGGGGGTCCTTGGGGAAAAAAAAAGGAAAGACGAGAACCCTTTTTGGAAAAAAAAAATAATAGGGGGAAAATCGCCATCGAAAAAGGTGTACGGAACAGAACCAAAAAGAAAAAAAGGAGGCGACCTGCCCTTGAAAGAGAGGAAAACCTTGAGCCCTCGTGGAGGTTGACGTTAAGGGAAAAGGAAAAATGAAAGATTAAAAAATCCTGGGGGGAGGGAAAAAAAAAAAAAAGACTGTGGCAGGAAGGTGCATTACAGGAGGGAAAAAATTCAAAAAGCGGCCCTCACAAGGGGTGGGGGAGGGGGGAAAAAGGTTTTCAAGCTGAGAGGGGGTAGCTGGGGGGGGGCGAACCATTTGGAGGTACTTTCCTTTACGTTTCTTATAAAGTGGTGACTTGGTCTCCTTAAAACCTGGAACCCTGATTTCCCTCAGGATACCAATGTGAAGTTAGGTGGGGGGTTTGGAGAAAAAATTCGTCAGGGGGAAGAAATCGTTGAGAAGAGAAAAAAGAGGGGGAAATTGAATAAGGAAAAAAGTTGAATTTATGGGAAGGTACAATTCTCTTCAGAAAAAGGTGATGTTAAGGTTCAAAAATAATTTATGGATCCTGAATTCCGGAAAAAAAACAAAAACACGGGGAGGATGACTTCCCCTCTAAAGTGGCCTAGCGGGTGGACCGGAGGAAAAAGATTTGCAGGGGAAAGCAGGGGGACAAAAAGAAACGCTGACCGATATCCCAGGGAAAAAGAGGGCATTATGAAAAAAAAAAAAAGGAAAGCCACACGGGAGAGAACGTGTCAAAGACGGGCTAAACCGGCATTGAAAAAGGTAAAAACGGCTGGGGAAGGAAACGAAAGGCCTCCGCAAAAGCTTCCATCGACCGAGCGGACACCCCGGGCAAAACTCACCGCATCAGGCACCACCCGAGGGAAAAAAAAAACGACTAAAGCGGGGGTGGAAAAGTCAACAACACACGACCCGCCAAAGGGTCCCCTGCAAAAAAAAAGTGGGCCTGAACAGGTCCCTTTGGGGGGAAAAGTTCAAAGTAAAAAGCCTGTTTGTTCCCTTCCTTTCTAACGGTCCCTAAGGGCAAAAAAATCAAAAGGGGATTAAGGGAAACGAGATCAAAGAGAAAAGAATGGAAGTAATGCCGTGAAAAGGTTCGAAAAAGGCAGGGCTCAAAGAAGGAAAGAAAAAGCGCGAAACGGAAAAAACATGCCAGGAGAGGTTTTTGGGGGGTGGTGCGGAGTGAGGTCGAATGGGGTAGGGGGTGGCAAAGCAATGAGTTCACTTAAGAAGGGTAGATCTCTAGGCTAAGGAGAATGAAAAAAAAGGGGAAGATAACTAACAGGGTGTAATGGGGGCATTTTTCCCAAAAGTAAAAGAAAAACGGGGTAAAATAATTTTTCGACCAAACCCAGCCTCAACGAATTAGTTTGAAAAGGTCGAAATTCAACGGCACTTACCTTAAAATGGGGGCGCATCGAACGAACCGGTGTTGCCAACTCTCAGGTGGCGAATGTTGGGGCTGGGATGATCTTCAACCGTGATTTGTATGCACGCGAGGAGCATTGGAGCCGATGGAGGTGGAGGTGGTGCCATAGGCGTACGAAAGTACATCAAACAGGGGGTATTTGACAAGAGATTGGAAAAGGGGTTTGAAGACGGGGATCCTGCGAGAAGTGGAGGATCGCTGGAAAAAGAACCTGGTTGAGGAAAGGATCGGAGGAAAAAAAAGAAAAGTGCCGTGGAAGGGCACAGGGGTGAATTTTTAAAGTCCCGTACGTAAAGGAAAAGCCCAGGTGGAAAAAAAAAAAGACTGAAAACGCAGAAAATCCGGAAATCATTTTCCAAAAAAGTTAGGAAAAAAAGGGGAGGAGTTTAGGGGAATGGGGGCAATAAATGGATACCAAGGGGTCGGGGGAAATTCATTTAGAAAGATCTGAAAAGCAAGAATGGGATAACCGATCCGAAGGTGTCGGGGAAAAAAGGGGAGTGATTAAAAAGGAAAAGAATCATCTCCAGAAGGACTGGCTCTAACCTTGCCAACACGTTGTATAAAGTATTAGAAGGAGGGGGGAAATTGTCTAAGGGTCCAAAAAAATGCTTGCTTTGGGGAAAAAAAGGCAATCCAGGGCTTTAAGGCACTGGGGGCTGATCGAGGAAAGGGCCTCGAAAAGTTCCAATGCTTAAGGGGGGGGGAAAAAGATCCATCTCATCCAAGCAAGGAACAGGGATCGAAGAGGGGGGCCGGGAACCTTGAAAAATGAAAGGACACAAAAAAGTGAGGGCTACAAAAAAAAAAAAAAAAAAAAAAAAGCCGAGAGAAAAGGAATGCAATCCGCCAACAAGAGGAAAAGAAGACCAAAAGGACGAAACCGAAGGAGAAGCAAGAGCGTCCGCCAAGAGGAGAGGTTGGATTGATACTTCAAGAGAAAAGGGGGAAAAGGTCATAATAATTGACTAAAGGGTATGCCAGGAAAGAAGAACCCTCGCTTCAGTTGGGAAAAGAAAAAGATTGTACACAAAGGGGGGGGGGTGGTGTAGACGTGGGAGGGCCTCCAAGGAAATAGACGCAGAAATTGGGACGAGAAGGAAATAGGGGGTGTATCAGTCAAGACTCGAGAAGGCAATCTTCGGGGAAATTCAAACCGGTGAGGTGGATCTTTTGAAGGAGGCAAAAATCCGGGAGGGCGAAAAAAAAACCCGCTGAAAAAATTGTCCAGATGCGAGGGGGAAGGTTAAGCACACTCTCTGAAATCCCGCAGCCCGGATTGAATAGAATAAAAATATAAAGAGAAGAATGGAAAGAAGGTGGAGGCTGAACGTCCGGGGAGGGGGCGAGGGGGGTGAAGGAGTATCAGGGTAAAAACAAAGAAAAAAAACCCGAGGGGCCTTCCTTTGGGGAAAAAGGTGTGGGTGAAAGGGAAGAAGAAACATAGAGGATTCCTTAAAAAATGAAAAGAGTTTCCGAACATCGAGTACCAGGAAGAATGCGAGCGAAGAAAAAACAAAAAACGCCTCACAAAAAAAAAAAAGAGGGGGTCGTAAGAGAAGTGCGGAAGGGAAAGACCCATTCGCAAAAACGCCAGGGGGCGCGGAAATTGGGCACGATTTTGAACGATTTAAGGGCAGGCCTTCCGGAAATTTTGAACCTCTTGAAGAAAATACGGACGCAGAGAGGTGTTTTTTAAGAAGGGAGAACAAAAGCAGGGAAAAAAAAGAGCAGAGAAAAAAAAGGGCAGAACTGGAAGAGAGAATTGCAAGAAAAACTGCCCCAAAAACAGACAGCTAAAATTTGGAAAAATCTCGACAAAAAGAATTCAATCGAGCGCGAAAAAAAAAAAGGGACGAGTCCAGCCGCTTTTAAAAGGAAAAGCAGTGGGGTGAATTGGACAAACGAAATCGAGTTCCGGGGAGGGACGGCCTGAACGAAAAGGAACGCAGAAGTATCATTGCCACCAGGGAAACAAAAACTGAAAGGGGGTGGAAGTCCTGGATGCGAAGAGTTGTGAGGAAGGAGGTCCGTCAATGAAGGGGAGGTTTTCGTCTAGGAAGAAAACCCAGGGCGGTGGGGCCTAGGGAATAGTCTAAGAAAGAAAACAACAACAGGAGGAAAAGAGGAAGAGAGACGCAGGGAACGTCTTGAAAAAAAAGGAAAACCAAGTGGGTAGAGAGAAAAAGTCCCGGGAGGGAAGAACGGAAGTCCCCCCAAAAAACTCAAGGGAACCGGAAAAAGGGGGGTAATCAAGAAAAAAAAAAAAACCGTGGGGATTCGTGACAGCGGGACTGGGGCAGAATGACAGGACGTGCGGGAAGGGGCCTAAGTTCAAGGACGGACGGTCGATGGAGGGGGAAATTAAGTTCGAAAAAAATGACGAAAAAAAAAAGCGTCTAAAAAAAAACGGTTTGGTTGGGGGTTTTTTGGGGGGGGGGGGGGTTTGGTGGGTTGGGGGAAGTCGTCCCAAATGGCAGGGGGGAGATGACCCTTCTTCAAGGGGGGGGGGGACGCAGCAGTCGACCAGTGGTGGGGGGGGGGAAGCCACTGAGGTAGCACAAAGGTTTCTGAAAAAAAAAGGGGGGGGAGGGACACAGTCGGAGCGGTGGGAGGGGTTTGGGGGTAGCCGGGATAAAAAAAAACAATGGAGGTAAAACCAGGACAAACAATCCGGATCCGGAGACGGGAAAAAAAGGTTTCAGCCTTAGGGGAAAAAAATCAGATAAGGGGACCCTGGCCGGAAAAAATGACGGAAAGGGACGTAGACTCGTGAAGAACGTGAAAAAAAACTTGCTGTCCAAGGTGCCGGGGAATGGGGAAAAAAAAAACAGCAAATTCCCCGAGAAAACGAAAACCCGGAAGTTGGCGCAAAGACACGGGACAATGGGGCTTTCGCATCGAGGGGTCCACAAAAGAGGGGTGTGGATCGGAGGGGGTTCGTCGGAAAGCACGGGAACATGTAAAGACTCACCGGGGAAAACACCAAAATGCTGAAAAAACAATATGGCCAAAAGTCGGTGAGTTGTGTAACGAGGACGGGGGTGTTCCCTGAGAAAAGGAAGCAAAAGGTGGGGGGGGGACAACCTTAGGAGGAAACCTTCGGCTTCGGGAAGCGAAAGAAACAAAGGAGGTTTCGTCAGCGAGGGCTGCGAGCAGGGAAAGCAACGTTTCAAAAAAACCCTTGGCGGGCCAATTTGGGGAACGCCAGAAAACATTCCCTCCTATGGGGGAGGACGCGGGGTAAAAAGGTGAGGACACTTGTGGGAAAAAAAATGAAATCTTGAAAACCGCAAAACCCGCATTTGCCAACTAGAAAAATTCCAGGGAGAGAGGGACGAATAAAAATAATCGTCACTCCTAGAGGGAAAAGGGAAATCCTCAGAAGTCCTTCAAGCCTAGACACAACAAAAACGCCCAAAGCCTTTCTTCAAAAAAAACGCAAGGGGAAAGGGGAAGACATCCCTCACAAAAAGTCTGGAAGGAAAAAATCAGAAGGGTTGCAAAGCAAAACAAGGGGAAAACAGCAACGACGAAAAACAACATTGAACGAGGCCAATGAGCTCGCGTTCGGGGGGTCTTCAAAAAATGTGTTTGAGTAACGTTCAAAAGAAAAGAGATGGCTGAAGCGCAAAATTCCAAGGGGAAAAGGGGGTTGAAAACCCCTTATTGGGGGACAAAAACGTTGGGAGTCGCCAAAAAATCCCGTCGGATTTGAAGCAGTCAAAGCATTGCAGGGCTTTCTTCAGTGTCTTCTGGAAAAACGGTCATCTTGAGGGGGAGTAGGAAAGGGCCGGGAAAGTCAGGGGAACCAGGAGCCTTCCAGGAAAAGTTCATCGTGCAAACGTTGACCACCGGGGGCGCCATGCTGATTGCCCAAAGGGTTCTACTTGATCAGACCCTGGCCAAGCGTCCTTGTCTGGGGGGGGGGGAAAAAACTGTTGAATTGGAGACATTTAGCTTGAAAAAAGGGCTTTCTCGTGAAAAAGGGGGGAAAGGTAAAATCCATTTCAAGGAAATGCTAGCCAAAAGTCGGTAAAAAAAAGCCTAAGGCCAGCGATGAACTTGCGTCGGGGGGGGGAAAACCACTTCCAGGGTCCTTCCAAAATCAACCGGGAGCACTCCTGGGGTCCTTGAGCACCCAGTCAAATGGCCTCGTTTGCAAAAACCGAGGGGGGGAAAATCCGCTGTTTGCCAAAAAAGAAAAGGTGAAGACCTGGGGGAGGGTCCGGCCTGGGAAAACCGGCTGGAAGGATCCGCCAATGGCACGGGCCGGCGCGCCGGATTTTGTGTCGAAAGGAATTGGGTCGATAAAAAAAAAAAAACTTCAGAGACAAGGGTTCGCGAACCCGAAGACACACCTGTGAATCGCCGAGACAAATCGAAAATTTTGCTGGAAACGTGGTGGGGGGGGGCCAACGAAAAAGTCCCAGTCCCCCTTTGGACGACGCTACTTCAACAATCAATTCCATCGAACCCGGGTTAGAGCAGAATCTTGGTCCTTGGGACCGTGACCACAAAAAAAGTTTTTAATGAGGGACAAACAATGGGGTTACCAAAACGTGGCAGGAAAAGGTTGAAAAAAATCCACCTGGGAAACCCCAGGGGGACGTAAGAAATATTTCGGGGGGCTCTACGGGAGCAAACCAACACCCACCCCGACAGCCGCAAAAAGAAAAATAGCCTTACTCCGAAGAGAGGGAGAAAAAACTTGGTGCGGTTGGCCATGAGGGGGTTTCGACCCGCCAAAAGGGCATCAAAAAATAATCTGCTGAACCGCGGGGGCGCTTGGACAGGGTTCTTAAGGCACCGAAAAAAAAAAAAACTCTTCCTCAAGAAAAAATTGGAAAAAAAAAGAAAAACAATCGATCGAGTCACAAACGAATTTACTTGCCAAAAAAAAAAAAGTCCCTGCCTTGACGTCGAGCCCTGACCTTTCCCAGGGAAGTTGGGGAAAGGAAGTGCCAACGGAAGGTTCACCAAAAAAGGGCTTTGGTGAAAAAAAAAAGGGGGGCAGGTGGTCAGGGGATGACCACCAAGCCCCAACTTGTCAAAAAAAAACGGCAGCAAAAAGGAGAAAATCGGGAGGTGTAAACTGGGAGGAAAGTGGGGGGGGGCACGGACTCTGGCGTCTCCTTGAGCGAGGGTGGAAAGCTGCGTTAAGATGGAGGGTTTAGTTAAAAGGGAAAGAGATCCGTTTGAAACGTTTAGCCACTCACAGGAAAAAACCGAAAAGGGAAGGTCAATTTCTAATAATAGGGGGGAAGGGGGTCGTGTAAAAGAAGCAACAATGTGAGTGTCGCTCACAAAAAAATGAATCGAGACTCAACAACAAACGTTAGAGATCGTCTCATTGCGCAAGAGTGGGGGAGTCCGACTGTGAGGGGCCTTGGGAGAAAAAGGGGGAACGCTAAAAACGGGTCCTTAGAAAAGAGTGCTAAAAAAAAAGAAAAAAGAAAACGTATCCGAACGTGGGGGGGAACCTCAACTGGAAGGGTAAACGCAGCCGAGAACCCTCAGGAAAAAGGATAATTAACAAAAAGGAAAAACCGCAACAGAAAAAATCATCCATCTTGGAGGGAGTTCAAAGACCAAGAAATTGTGGAACGCTTTTCCGAATTCCAGGAGGGGGGTGTTTTAGGAAAAACGCAACGGCCAAGGCAAAAAAGGAAAAAGGGAAGTCATTGGAAGGGGGCCGAGGAGGAAAGAAAGGGGAAGATGGGAGGGAGTGGGGCGAGCGGGTGTGAGGGGGAGGGATAAAGGGGGTGAGACGGAGAGGGGAAAGGAATTAGAGAAGGGCAGTCAGTGATGTAGCTAAGGACAGAGAAGGGGGTATAAAGCGGGGGGGGGGGGGAGGTGGGGGGGGAGAGAGGAAGGAGAAGAAAGGAAAGGGGAGGGAGGGAGGAAAGGACAGAAAGGGGGGGAGTAGTGAAAGTGGTGGGGGGTAAAGGGCAAGGGGGAAAAGGGGAGAGGAGCAGGAGGAAGAGTCGGGAGTGGGGTAGAGAAGGGACGACGGAAGGGGATGTTGGTCAGTGGAGGAGGAGGGACGGGAGAATGGGTGGGGGAGGAAGGGGGGTGAAAGGAGGTGGGGGGGGGGAAGAGAGTGACAGGGGGGGGAGGAGAGGGAAGATGAGAGACGGTTGGTTGGGGAGTGGGGAAGGGGCGAGGGGGTGGGAGAGGTGGGAAAGAAAGAGAGGGGTTATGAGTAGCGAAAGACGGGAAGGAGGGTGCCCGAGGGGTGGGGATCAGTAGGGGGGCAGGAGGGTCGGGGGAGAACAGGAGTTTGTTTCCCTTTCCAGGAAAAAAGGCAGGTTTGAAAAGCTCGACGAAATGCGTGTTGGCAAGGTTATGAAAAAAGGGGGGAGATCAATATCGATGGCGATTTGCGTGTAGGAGGGGGGAGCGGCATTCTCAAGAAAGGAGAAAGAAAGCCGGGGAGGGAAAATTTTTTTAGGAAAACGCACATTGGGTTAGGAGAAAAGGCAAGCATTCGCAACCGTCAGGAGGGAACGGCGGGTAAATACGCTGAAGTGACGGCTTGACCCAAGGGGAAAAAGAAGAAAGAAGTTTTGGCGACAGAAACATCACCATGACGGCGCCAAGGAATAAACTGAAAGACTCAGGCCTCGGAAGGGGTTTCGGGGAGCTTCCGAAGGGGAAAAAGGACGTGGCCGGGACCGGCAACAAAGCAACGGTTCTTCCCAGGGGAAGGGGGATAGATGGTGGGGGAGGTTTCTGGGGGCCACCTCCGGGACGATGGTCGCGGGCGCTGAAAGGCCGTGGGGAAGTCAGTGTTAAAGCTACGAAAAAGAGGGGGGTTGGTGGACCAGGGGACGAGTTTTTTGGAGTTTGACCGCTGATCGCCCAAAAGGAAAACATCTCGCAACAAAGGGGCCACAAAAAAAGAAAATGGTCAGGAATGCCCGGGAAAAAGGCGGCACGGACTGCCGTGGACATAATGAAGAGGGGGAGACTCTGGGAAAAAGGGGGGAAGGTATTGAAGTTCGGAATCTGAAAGCCCCGGGTCGTAAAACAAAACGCATGGAGTGGGTCTTTTGGGAAGGAAATAACCAAGAAACCACGAGAATAATGAGAGGAAAGTATCTTCAGAACGGACTCGAAACAACAGCAAAATGAATCATATCTGAAAGGCTAAAAGGGGGGGGCGAATGGTCAAAATGCGTGGCAAAAAAAACCTCCAGACAAATGAGGGAGCCGCTGGGCGGGGAAAGAGGGGCCGCAGCAATGAAGGGCCAATCTGAAGGAAAAAACTGCGATCAACCGGCATCAAAAGCAGAAAAGGTCCAAGATCGAGAAAACGGACTAAAAAGTTTCATGGGGAAGGAAACCAACGATCGGGAAAAAGGGACCGCGGCGACAAAGGGGCCGTTTGGAGGAAATCAAAAGGTCCCTAGAAAGACCAAGAAAGCGCGAAAGAAGGGGCAAGAGCGGCTCGCAAAGAAACGGCTGTGGCTGTGGGGAAAGGTGGGCGCTGCAACCTAAAGAAGTCTCGCAGGAGAAATGCACGCCTACCCCGAAAAAGGGGTGGTGTGAACTTGTGTGTGGGGGGAGCTCCGCCAAGGACAGGGAAAGCTGATCAATACCAAAAAAAAAGAATATCGGTGGACAAATCGTCCACGACCCGGAATTCCTCGGGAGAAATCGGTTGGCAGAGGGAGGAAGTTGAAAAATGGGCAAGATCAAAACAACAGCAATCCGAAAGAAACGAAAACCAAACCAAGGTAAGGGCCGGCCGTCCCATAGACCACAAAGGGGTGTCCAAAAAAAAGGCAGAAGGCAGGACCCAATCACGCAGCCTCAATAAAAAACGAGGGCCGATAAAGAAAGGGGGCCCCTCCTCAGGTGGGGGAAGGGCGGAACACGGCCGTGGAAGGGCGAAGGTTATGACAACACGTAGAAAAAAACAATGCCACCCCTGAAGGGTGTTTCGAAGCCCAGTGGGGGAGATACATAACCATGGGTTCGGAAAAAAAAGGGTTTTTCCAGGGGGGGAAAAAATCAATGACCATCGGAAAAGCGATGGCGAAGCACCGGAAGGACCAAAAAAGGGGAGATGCCGGGCTTCCGGCTGGAGCAATGCCAAACATCCAAAAAGAAAAACCAATGTGAAGTGAAAAAAAACGGTGATTTTTTAAAAGGCCGCAAGGGAGGAAAAAGGTTTTCACATGCGAAATGAACGCTGAAAAAACGCGGGAAAGGGCCGCAGCCAAGGCAGAACGCTCTATCAAACGCAGGAACTGGGAAGAGTACTCTCATGGCTGGAAAAACGCAACACACTGACGCTCGGAGGAATCTTGCAGCACAATCTCGACAACAAAAGGAACGAACGACGAAAAACACGGCGCGTCCAGCCGGCCTTTAAAGAATGAAGAAGACGTCCCGAAATCGAGGGGAACGTCTGGAACAAAGGACGCCCAGTAGATTGCAACCATTGGAATGGCCCGGGCAGGGACGGTAAGACCAAAAGGGGGGAGCGGAAGGGGGAAAAACGTTTTTACTTCCAGTCCCGTACGGGACTTTTCCAAGATCTACCCACGCGGAGGGGGGGAGGGGTTCAGCCTTCCCTTCGTGAGAAGAAAAAAAAACACGGAGGTATGATTAAGCCGCAGGGACTGATGTAGCCCCATGGGAAGTTCTAAGGAGAGGAGGTCCTTATTTACGGTTTTAATTCTCAAAAAAATGCGAAAAAGGAGCCAGGACCTTGGAGAACTTATTCCGTAAAAGTTTTTTTCAATGGGACACCTGCTACCCAGGAAGCTGGGCTAAGGTTCATGGACAGCCGTCCCACGGGGAGAGAGGTTGAGGAAGAGTTCAAAAAAAACTACGGATGAATGCCTGGCCGAAAAAAGGGGGGGGTTTTCGGTCGGAAAGAAAAAAAAAAAGGGAATTCGGTGTCGGGAAGGAAGGCCTTGCAAAGAGGGGGCGCGAGCGGTTTGCAGGGCAAGTGGGGTCAAGCCGTAAACAAGCAGAGAAAAAGGACCTGCCGGCCGTGAGGATCGAGGGGGTCGAATTTTAAAGGGAAAAAAAAAAAAAAGGGGTTTCCAAAACCCCAAGAAATTTTATTTAGGGGTTTGTATTCCAAAAGTGAAACACCCGGACCAACATGAGGGGAGATTTCAAATCTCCAAAAGGTCACCTTGGGGTCCTCGGGAACTGGCTTAAGGGTGGAAAAAGGGGGGGAAAAAGCATCCTAGAAAGCGACCGAAGGGGGTTGCGCGGCAAAAAAGTCTCATCAGAAGAAAAAAAAAGGATCAGGGTGTTCAAGAGTGTCCGATGGCACGTCCCCCTCAAACTCTCAAAGGGGGGTATAATCAAAAAAAAAAAAGTCCAACCTGTATATCAGAAAAAAGAAACCCAAGGGGCCACATGTTGCGGGTTGGGGGGAACGGTTACGGGATACGTGTTGGGGGGGCAGTACCAGTAAAAAGAAAACAAAAAGTGTCCTCCGCCACCCCTAAAGGACCCCTTTCTCTACCCACCATCGGAGGGTCGGGGGAGAAGGGCGCGAAAGAGGAGTCATTTCAAAAAGCAGTGTCAGGTGGTGGGAAGACGATGCTCCGAAAAAAGATCCTCCATATTGGGGGGGGTCGCATCAGGGTATCAAGTAGGGGGAGGTATTGCTTGTGGGGGGAACAGCTGAGAAGAACCTACCCCCTTGAAGAAGGTGGGAGGAAATCTTCCGGGAAGCGACCCAAATCTTTGTCACAGGGGTTCTACTAGGGAACCCCCCCCCACCACAAGAGTCTTCTTGAAAGGACATCCAAGACGTCCCTTGGGGAGCTCAAGAAGAAAAAAAAAACCACCACCCCTGTCTTTCGCAAGCCCTGTTTTCAGCAACGTCCGGGAAAGCTTGCATGGCAAGCTCAACGTCGAAAGCCTGTCAAGGTAAATCCTTCATCCCGGGGAAACGGTGCAAGCTGAAAAAACAGGAAAACCACTAAACTACCCCCTTTTGAAAAGGACCGCTCGGGCAGCACTGGAAGACGCCGTCGTTAGGGGGGGATGTCAAAAGCGGGGTTTCGGAATGGATTTTCACCCGAAAAGGCCGCCGCGGGGGATTCAACGTCTGGGGGGGTAGGGGGTCCACACCACGAAATTTTTCGCCCGGAAGGAGATCCCGGAATTTGGACGTCAAGAAGCTTTGAAATGGAAGAAAAAGGGTGTCAGGAGCGCTGGACAGTACATTGTGCAATGTCTTAAGTGGCGGGGGAAAGAAAAAAGGCCAAAGCCCAGGAGCGGAGAACTGCAAAGGGCCAAGGTGTTGAAAAACCGTGGTAAGGGGAAAAATGTCCGGAAGTTCCTACGGGAAGACTATAATGAGAAAAGCGGTCGGGCGGGGCAACTTTTTCAGGACAGGAAAAAAAAATCAACTCCCCGGGGAGCTGATCTTTAGGAAAAGGATTCAGGGGGAAAGGGGCTCGGTCCGAACTTCCAGCGAAAGAACGGTTACGAAAAGGGGGGCTCATAGAGAAGTAACTGAAGAACCTTTCGAAGGGGTCAGGGGTTGGACCCCCTATTAGGGAGAAAAACGTTGAGACATAAAAAAAGGCCGAAATTCTTTCATGTGCCATGTTTTGCGATGGTGAACCCAAAGGGGGGACGGTATCTTGTGGAGGGTCTCAATCATGACGTCAACCAAACTTCGGCACAGTAGTGAAAAAAAAAAAACCCATGACCAACGAAAAAGCTGTCGCCGCCCCTGGGAAGAAAACCCAAAAACGGCCGTTGGGGGAAAGGATAGGCAAAAAAAAAAGTGTCAAGGTTTCGCGGCAGCAGCCAAAAACAACCCTCGGGATACTCGCAGAAACCGGTTGCTGTCCGGGGTGCCGTGGAGAACCACCGGAAGTTCCCGTTCACGGTTCACGAAAAAGGGCCATCCAAAAAAAAACCACCATGTTCTCGAGCGAGGGATCAGTTGGTTTTAGATTTCCTCTTGGAGGGAAAAACTTACAGTGTGAATGGGAGGGGGAGCCAAACTACTTCTGTGGAGGAACAAAGTGCGCCCTTTGGGTCAAAGAAACCTTCACACATCTGCAGACGTTATGGGACAAGCCTGACGAGAAGGGTGCAGATTTGCTGAAATTACTGAGGGTGCGCAGGCAGAAAAAGGCAAAAAAAAAGAACGGCTAAAAAAACTTTCTTGAGGAATTTAGAAGGAATCTTTAGGCACCTCCCGTTAATGGAAGCGCCTCGAAAGAAAAAGACGACCGGAAAAATACTTGCCAAACCAAGGAAAACCTGCCCCCGTGATGATCTGAAAAAAAAAAAAAAGGGCCCTCGTCAATTGGACTTGCAAGGGGGGGGAAATGTTCAAAAAAGGGACTGGATTGGGAGTCAGGGATTGAGGAAAAAAAAGGCACCCCGGGATGACGCCCCTCGAAACGACGCAGGGAAGGAAGAAAAAGGGTAAAGTCCTGGAAAGTAGCTAGGGGGGGGTTGGGGAAGGTAGTCATTGTGATTTGAAAGGATCTAGCGGGGGTTACCCTAAAGTTATGGGAGGGGGGGGAGGTTTTGGGAGACATTCCCCTTGGGGAGACAAGCGGTTTGAATCACTGCTCCACAAAAAAAAATTGTCGAAAAGGCGGTTAAAGATGAGGCCGCGAAAAAAAATTTAGTGGAAACGTAGTCAGGGAGGAATATTGAAGCCAAATCTCTCAACAGGAGGAAAATAAAAAAGAGGGAGATGGGGCTTCAAAAAAAAAAAAAAAAAAGAGAAAAGCTTGGACTCCACATGGGAGCGCCTTGAAAGAACCATCTGACATAAAAGGGGAAGAAGCGAGAGGGGGAAACCGCTTCAGGATTCTGGTAAGCCTTAAACACCAAAAAAACTTCATTGGTAAGAACCAAGCGGGAAAGGAAAGAGGAAAGAAAAAAAAGACAACCAGCTAGGCTACCAGCATTTAAAAAAAAAACCAACGAGGGAAAAAAACAGAGCAAGAAAAAAAACGCGTTGAAGAAAAGCGAAAATCCCATCAAAGGCCAGCCTGAAAAAAGCACGGGGTTGAAGTCAAGGGGAGAAAGTCAAATGACGAGGGGGTTCCCCGGAAGGCAGGGGCCAGAACAAAGGAGGGGGTTGCAGGTATTCCGGGGAAAAGAAAAAAAATCGAGACGATGAAGGGAGAGTGCGGGGAAGAGGGTTTCAGAAAAAAGAAAGAAGGAAAGGAATCGCGGCTAAGCCGGGGAAAAGTTTGCAGGGGCGGCGCACAACATTGGAGGAAAGCAGTAATGGCAAAGAAACACGGAGAAAAGATTGAGGAGAAAAAAGGCTTCTTCTTGCGCCCAAAAATAAAAGCTCAAGCGGTGAAGGGGGACGAACCAAGGCCTCAAAGGGGGGGAAAGAATTTGCTCAAAGAAAATCAAAAAAAAAAGGGTCACGGGCAAAAATCTAACTGAACGCGTCGAGGCGCATAATGGGGGGGGGGGGTCGTGAGTGGGAAACGAAAAATACCCTTAAGGGTGACTGCAACCACGAAACGGGGTTGGCTGGCCAGAGCGTAGGGGGGTTGGGGGGAATGTGGCTTGCAAAAAAAACCAAATGGCTAAACGGGGCATCGAAAAGCAGTTGATTCACACAAGCGCGGAAGAGTGTGCGTGGGGGGAGGCGGGGGTTTTTCCAATCAAAGGGAAAAAAGAAAAAAATGATCGCCCCCAGGGCAAGGACACACCGCGATTCCAAAACAAAGACGGGGAAAATCATTGCAGAAGGCAATGCAAACGGTCACAGGGTTAAATAGTCGAAGGATGGGACAAAGTGGGGGGGAAAGGTATTCAGTGAGACGAAAAAAGCCGAAACCCCCTATGGAGGGGAGGAAAGTCGCATGAAGTTTCGGGGGGGGGGGAAAGAGACTGAAAGAAAGAAGATAAAGGAGAAAAGGATCTTCTGACAAAAAAGGGGGGAAACTCAACATCAAGAGCATAGCTGAGGACGTAGAACAGAGACATGTGATACCAAAAACAAGCAGGGCGTGGGAAAACGCCTGGAAACGATGGAGGCTCACCTGGAGGGGGCGATCGCAAAAGGCCCAATGCTAGGGGGCCAAGCATGAACTGGGGGGGGCAAAGACGAAGGGGAACTTGCAGATGCATCAATATGAAAAACTACTATCGACCGTTCGAGAAAAGTAAACAACACCCAACGGGGGTTGAAGTCCTAGGGGGGTCAAAGCCAGTGTGACTAATCCGAAAAAGGAAACCACTTTCCGACACGCCCGGGGAAGGAGCAAAGAAGAGTCTTCAGTGAGGCGGCCGTGGCAGGGGGGGGGGAAGGTGGGCACGCTTTGCACAGGGGGGGAAAAAAAAGGGCCCGCGAAAAGGTGAGTGAGAAGATACCGCGACCTCGGGAAGGAAAAGAGAAAGGCAATTGTGAAAGGGCTTCTGCATGAGAGGAAAAAAACGCCAAGGACGGAAAAAATAATCCGAGGTTTGAAAGGGGGGGGTGCAACTAATCGGGACCACGTCAGCGACAAATAGTCTCAGAGAGGGGGATGCTGGTTTAGGAGGGGGGCAGTTGGGGGGGGCAAATCAGAAAGGGAAAAAAAATTCCTCACTACTGCTCCAAAAGACCAACAATATTATGTAGGGGGAACCTTCCGGACAATAAGAGAAAAGGGTGGCCCGGCACTGCTAGGAAGAACCGAGCAAGAAATGCTGACCTAAAAGGGGGGCCGATATAAAAAAAAGAGAAGGAAAGGGGCCGAAAGACGGCGAACAAAAGGAGGGATGGGAGACATGTACTGAAAAAAAA
>Ga0179593_1691261_pt1 | contig 19337 bp, 23 predicted proteins | sample CZODoug2_1_08_16_FD_185931 | JGI IMG/M metagenome (GOLD analysis project Ga0179593, IMG submission 185931) | Vadose zone soil fungal communities from Angelo Coast Range Reserve, California, USA - CZODoug2_1_08_16fungal (PacBio error correction) | ecosystem: Environmental > Terrestrial > Soil >...
GAGAGAAATCCACGACCGAGAACCAGAAAGATCGAGAGTCTGAAGCAGAAGGCCGGTCCTCGGACTAGGTAGGTTAAAAGGCTACCTGGAAAAGGAGGCTGAAATGACCATTGGCAAAAAAGGACGAATCATCCTCTGGAATAAGCCGACTGTGGAGGAGCGGAGGGAAACGACCGTCGCGTCTGGGGACGATCGAGCGTGTCAGAGAGGCGCGCAAGAAGATGAAAAGGATGAGCAGAAGGGCCGTTGGGAAACGACTACGACTCTGGGAAACTCAAAACCGAGAATCTTTATTCAGCTAGTGCAAAGCGCCCGAAGGGGGCTTATTGTACGGGCGTGTATGTGAAAGGGGGGAGGCGAGAGATGTTACCAGAAGTGGACGAAGAAAGAAGGTGAACCTGTCGGAGCGGACGGATCCTCAAACCACCGACCGGAGAAGTTTAACGGTGTAAAGTTTTTGCCGTCGGCGGCAAGACCTGAAGGCGATGGAACATAGAGAAAAAGAGGGTTCAGCACTTCTGGACCCGTGAGACAACAAAAATGTGCGACACCTCCTGGGGTGGGGGGGGGGGGGGGGGGGGGGGGGGGGGGGGGGGGGGGGGACGACGTAATAGCGACCGACTAAGAGAGTGCTCCATTTATAAACATTGGAATCATCAGTGCAATCCCAACGGTGCTCTTCTTGGCCGCACCGGCTAGTTCTCCCGAACATAATGATCACATACACGCCGTAGAATCAAAGGCAGCAGAGAGAACTATCGGGAGCAAGTCCGATGAATATACCTCGATAAACGGAAACGGGGAAAGAAAGATATGGCATCGGTGGAGGAGGATGTCGAAAAATCCAAAAACTAAAGGCGTGTCCGTGAGGGGGGGGGTATCGTCGTGGAACAGCCCTGTCAAAAACGCATGCTGGGAGAAGCGCCTTGAAGAAGAAAAATGTGAATTTCTGCAAAACGAGGGCAGGGAATGGCGGGGGACGCCATCAGACTCTGCTAAGCCGTTGGCAGAACAATGGAGGCCGGCTACAGTCCGGGGAGGTGGTCGCTTGTTAAAAAACAATCTCCGGATCTCAAGACAACAGAAGCCGGGGTGGAAAGCAAAAAATCCGAAAAAAGGGGGAGCCGAAAGACTATCTCGAGCAGGGTGCGAAGAAAAACAAAAAACACACGGTGGGGGGAGCCGAACGCTGCTATGTTGACAAAGAATTCTGCAGGTGAAAAGCTACGACGGGAAGTGGGCAGACCGCATCTTATGACGAAAAACCGTATACGAAGGGCCACAACCGGCAGCACTCAATTGAAGCTCGAGCAGGGTTAACTGAAAAGATTAGGAGACTGCTTTAGAGACGCAGTAAAATTTAGGACTGCCACCGTGGAATCCTGAAAAAAGATGTACCTTCACGGAATCGGACTTCCCACATGCGAGCGCAGGAAAAAGCAAAAAAGACCAAGGCCCTAGAATCCCGAGGTTTCCAGGGGAGGCGTTTTGTGTGGGGGGGACAGGGGGGGGTCAAAAAAAATCATGTTTCTGAGGTTTGCAGGAAGCAGCTGCCGGAAAAGTAATTCGCAAAAGGGGTTCGTATTAAATCTAAAGGAAGCCTGGAAGGAAAGATAGGGCAACTCGCAGCGGAGAACCAATGGAAGAGGCAGAGAGGTCTACGAGGGGCAGACGGCAGAGCTTTTTGAAAAAAAGATAGGTAAATCACAGCGGAAAGGAACACAGCAACTCAGAAAAGAAGGAGAGGCGAAAACTTCCCTGAACATAAAAGAAATAGGCGAAGGTCCAACATTCAAGGCCTCTACGTAGGGGGAAGGGAGATTCCGGTAAAAAGAGGAGTCGGGGTTGGACAGGGGTCTGTTTCAAAACCGGTAAGAAGAAAGTGCCAACGGCTATAGAACAGGAAGTCCGAAAGTAAGCAAAACCGCGCCAGAAGATCTTCGGGCCCCAAAACAGGTCTCGCGCTGCAGAAGGGATCGGCAAAAAGGGGGGAGGAAACCGCTGAGGGGGGACCGGGCGGAAGAAAGAAGTGCAAAGTCCTTGCTGTATCAAGGAAGACACCCTCACTAGATTTAAGGAGGTCCGGCAAAAATGCTGATAGGGAAGGATCGAGAAGTCCTCTAGGGGCTGAGAAAGGGTGGGTCTAGGTCAAAGGCAACGCCTGCGGGAACTTGGGGAGGAGGAAGTCAAGGACCAATGGAAAGGGTAAAGAAACTTGCCCCCTGGAAAGCTCTATCCAACAGTGTCCATTTATGTAAAAGGAAAAGAGGCCGTATCGAAACAAGTGATTAAACTAAAAAATCAAGGGAACTCCTCTTGCAGTGCCGTGACCTTTCCAAAGTCAAGGCCATACAGGAAGGCCGAAGACGTCCGACATCATGGGGTTTGCATATTAAGAACGAGGGCGAAAAAAAAAGAAAAAGGGAAAGCGGTATCCCATCGTCCACAAGGGGCCTATTTGAAATCTGATCTGGCAAACGAAAAAAAGTCGCCTGATCAGGCATCAATGCGACGGGGGGGGGAAAAAATCCAAGTCGAAGAGTTTGTGTCAACACTCCACGCCACGGAAAGGGTGACAAGAGTGGAAATCTTCATGGGAAAAAAGAGGTTTGCAGAGAGGCTCAGCGAACATTCTACGCCACCAGTGAGGGGAGGGGGGATACATAACTAAATCAACGCGAATGGACAAACGTGGAGGAAAAAAAGCCTATTAAGATCCGGCCTTTCGTCCAAGCGGACAGAGTCGGGGTGTGGTACTCACGGGTATAGCCTCTCTCTCAACCCAAAAAAGAGAAAGGAGACAATCAGAACAAGAGCGGTTGAGGAACACGAGGACTTTCCTGAGGGATTTGGCTAACGCAGAATATATGAAATAGCGGTTCGAAGAACGGGTAGCGCGTGTTTGAAGAGAGACGTAGCAAAAACCCGCAAAGTGGGGGGCGGCGTCACCTTCAAAAGGCAGACCTAGCCGCGGCAAGACGGAATCTCGTGTGGACTGGGGGAGGACATTGGCTGGCACACGCCAAGGATGGGTGACCCACCCAGGGAGAGAGTAGATCAACCGTCTCGAATGTGGATAAAGGAGCAAAGCGCTAAGAGTGGGTTGCGGGAAATCCATCTCTCAGAAATAGGCAATAACGTGGAAAGGAAATACCGAAACGGGAAGTCGATGAGCCAGATTAGGGGGGAATAGCAGGCAAACTGAGCACGGGAAAGGAGAGAACTACTGGTTGTATGGGAATGGGGAAGGCCCTGAAACGACAAGCAAGAAAAAAAGACCGGTGGCCGGATGCGTGAACAAAAGGGGGAATACACAGAATTGGTGAGAAAGAGAATAAAATGAGAGATTGTGTAGGGGATGGCCATCAAAGGGGGCAAGGGAGCCAAAAAATTTGGTTCAATCCGAACACGGGCAAAGGAGTTACAAGAGCACAGAAACATTCTCCTTAAGAGACTTGGGAGTCGAGAAAGAACTTCGAAAAAAAGACATAGGCGTGACCCCACCAAGAAAAAAAAAAAAAAAAAAATCGAAGAGAGGGGGCGGGGGAAACTCTATCGCAAGGCAAGGAATCGGCTTTCCGATCCAAAAAAATTCGAATCGAACAAAATGCAGAGCGATACAATACGACGAAAGGGCCGATGAGGGAGAGAGGCACGGTTGAGACTCGGACGTAAAGATGCCCGTTGAAAGTGAGAGCCAAAGGAAGATACGGAAGGACTGATGCTCCGATTTCCAGGAGGGAAGGCCAAGATACGATGAAGCGAATGCTTCTTAAATGAGCATTGCGGAGAAAAAAAACGAAAAAGAAGCGGGCTGAGAGCAAGATTTACCGATAAAAGAAAAAAAAACGAAGAGACCGAAGCTCGAGAGGAAGGCGGACACCAAAATTACGACTGTCGCGCATCGGAATCGCTCGTCACAGAGTGGGGGAATCAGAACAGATTAAGACGGTGGAGCAAAGGTAAGGGAAATGCACACCTCAGAAATGAAAAAAAGCAAGAATTGAAGCCCGGGCAGGTTGCCAATGTGACATCGGAGCAGTGATCGAAATGTGGCCGGATACGAAAGGGAAATCTCGTTTGGGGTGAAGAGAGGCGCGGTGATCGGTCGGGGGGGGGCAGCAGCGAAAAAGCAATCTGATCCAGGTCCCAAATTCAGAGAGATAATGTGCCACGCGGGACGGGGGCACCCTTCGCCATACTAGACCACAAAATCATCACCCCATTGCCGACACCCGTTACCCATGGGGCCAAAGGAATTACTTTCACCACATTCAGAAAACCAAAACGTGAACTGAGGCCGCATAAACACAAGAAAATAGTAGTCGTCGCGCGGCATGTCTGTGTAATTTACGCCCAGGAGGACGAAGCAGTTCGTCGTTTCGGGGAAACGGGAATTGGATCGACAAAGCGCGCAAGAATTTCCACAAGGGGTTCAACAAAAAGTCGCATCGGTGAGGAAGGACAGGGACTGCTTCGTCGTCCGGGGGAAAAAGAAACGCGGCAATCCAGTGAAGAAGAAGGTCTCACTTAAGCGCCTGGGAACGGGCAACCCAGGAGCAAAAAGGAAAAAGGGAAACGCGGTTTCACGCGCCAAATGCAAAGAAAAGTTACTTGGCCCCGCAGCCAATATCGTAAGGAAGGAGGGACCATGTCATTCCCGGCGAAGGACCTAGAAAGTGACGCCCTTAAGTACAGACCCGAGAACCGTTCAATTCGAGCTCCTGAGTGTTACATTAAAGATCATGGCGTTTCGTCAAATTAGAACCAAGCGAAAAGCAGAGAATCTAGGGTCCGTAGAAAAAGTTCAATGGAGAACAAGTTTTCGTCCACTGCGCGCAGAGACCGTCCATGGGGGTCGGGTTGTAGGAGGACGGGCAGGAGATTTCCGGGGGCACTTCAATGCCTCAAGGGGGGAGGGTTCCTATCAGGAGTTTGGACGGCCGGCCGCGAAAGACAAAGAACAAATAGGAGGTCCTCCCGTAGAGGGACTTTTGAGTTTATACGGAAAAACAGGAAAAAAACGCCCTCGAAGACCGACCAAGGGGGTAGGTTGAAAGGCATCAGTCACATGCACCTCTAAAAAAAACCAGAGACCCTTCAGAGAAACATGAGAACATAGCTGTTCATAGCGAATCAGCACTACGGAAGTGCCGGGGACTTACGAAAAGGAATCGAAGTGCCAGGATAAACGAAGCCCTCCGTGCACAAAAAAATTTTGTCTCTTTCGTCAGACCGCTTCGCCTATTCGGTACAAGGAAGAACACCACGCTGTAACGGGAGACAAGGAGCAGGCCTTGCGCGTATAGAATCAGTTAAATGAAGAGCAGCAACGCAGTCGAAGGGGCAGAACATGTCAGATGACGTCTCGGGCCAAAATTCAGGACGATTAAAAACGAAACAGTGACACGTCCACCCCACATCGCTTTTTTAAAAAGTAACTCGACGAGGACGAGCGGACGGAAAAACCGGGGCGTACGAGAATCGCGCGCCTTCCGTTCCGATCAGTAGGGAAATGTTGGGAAGTTGCCCTTCGCAGCAAATAATCTCTCTCACCAAACACGGGGGAAAAAAGAAAGTTGATGTCACAAGCAAAGTTCAAACGAGAGAAGAGAACGAACGGCAGCAGATGAGGCAGCGGTCGAGAAGGAAAGGGACCGGAAGGTTAAGGGGTAAAGCGGGGGTGGGCGACCGGCTGAACAGAGTCAGAAATGAAACATTGAAAAGGGGGAGGCAAAAGAGCATACAGGGGCCAGTAAGCATGTGTGGTGTTCTATTCACGGAGGAGGACGACAACCCTGGGACGTTTGGCCACGTTGCTACTGGTAGGGAGGGGATAAGGTGCGCCTAAGTGCAACTTCTTTCACGTGCAGGGGTTTAATGGGGCTAACGCGCAGTTATTTGATTGTGAATTTAGAGGGAGAAGGCAGCGGCACCTTTAGTAAAGGGGTTGCTGGTCTCCCGAAAGATGTCAGGCCGTGCCCTTCGGGGTTAGGAAAGGGTAAGGGCGTGGGGCGAGCTAATGTCATTGTGGCATAGATAGGACATTCTATCATCGGGCACATTTGTCGAAGGGGAAAGAGGGTTGACTCTTCTGGAGGGGGTGAAACCGAGAATACACGAAAAGAACCGGATCCCTGAGAAGAAAGACTTCCGAGTATCGGGGGGACCGTTGTTAAAAGAGGCGCACTGCCTGGAAGTGAAGAAAAGTGGAAAGGAAACAAAAATCTTTAGAAAGGGAACAAACGAAAGGGGGGCGGTCACGCAAATGACTCACACCATTGGGTCTTGTGTTACCGACCAACGCGCGGCGGCAAGGCAAGAAAAATGCGGGCAAAGGGTATCGTTACGGATCTAGCCTCCGTCAGGGTCGTCCTCTCATGAAATGTGGGTGGGATGCGGCTTATAAAGTCGTAGAAGATCTGTCCGCAACCGGCTCTATAGAAAGTGGATCTGATGCCTCGTTAGAGGGTTCGGGCCCTAAATACACGCACTTTCCAGCGAGTAGAGAGTAGAGAAAAAACCGGGAATGCCAGGATGATGCGGGCAACCGGCAAGCGAGGGGAAAAAAAAAGGGATCTGCAGAAGCAAAAGAAATAACGTACGATTGGACGAGAAAGGGAGGGCGTATATGAGTGAAAAAGCGCGGCGAGCGGGAAACGCCGGAGGCATTTAAGGTCGTAAAGGGACGATGGAAACCTGACGTTCAAAAAGAGCGAAGGAGGGAGGTCGAACGGGTAGTTCTCCGGTGAATGAAGGACGAAGCACGAAGTCAAAGGAAGAAGGGAATCCAAGTATGCTAACATTGGGGGCATGCACCAATGGGGGTAGCTACATTGAAAAAACCAAATTGTGGTCGCTTTGGGGCGAAAAAAAAGACAAGGGATGACGAAAATAGCCGGGGGAGGGCGGCAAGGAAAAACTCAGGCAAAAAGATGTGGAACGCGCTCGAACACGGACTAGAAACACTTGAAGTGCATGAGCGAAAGGTCAGCCCAGAGGCAGTGCGCGCCTCAACCGAGGCTTTTTTCTAAAAACTCCATGGGGAGGACACGTGACGAAACGAAAAAGCGGGGCTGGACTACGCGGCCGGGGAAAGAGGACATAGCGTGGTGCATCGTCGATCTGGTGTTAAATAACTGGCGGTACGCTTGCTGCAACAGACATTTCGGCCTAAGCCCGCAAGAAAAAGAATGTCCTTAGCTCCGGGAAGAAAAACACAAAAAAAGGCTCAGTCTCAAAGAGAGAAAGGGGAAGGGAACAAAATCACGAGGTACCGCCTTGCGTTTTTGTTTTTGGGGGGGGAAAAAAAAACTCCTGTTTGGGTTGTGCAGCCTTAGAATATCGGAGTCATAAATCGGGATACAGCTCCCAAAAAGAATCCAAGGGAGGCTAAAAAACGCATCGTCCAAGGACCGGCCGAGTAGAGAGGGTACTCTTCGAGGGGGCAGAAAAAAGAGGGACTCCAGGGCTTCCCCGCCTAAAAGAGAAGGGCAAGATAAAGGAGTCGCCTTTTGGTCCCTTCAAAGGCATCCTCGATCAGAAAAGGGGAAAGGAAAGAAAGCTCCTGCGAGAATAGGTACGAAAGCGAGACTCGAGGCGGGGATCGTATCGGTAAGGAAGCTTTTAAAAAAGGAAGAAGGGAAAAAAGGGGAGGTATAAAGGAAAACAAAAGGAGGGGCCCCTGCGTCACAGCATTGAAATGGGCCTGTGAAGAAGCAAAGGGGGCTGCAAGAGGGGAAGAGCGTGAGCGCGTCGGAAGACCTAAGTGGTTTATCACCTGCATGCGAGAGAAAGAGAGCTCCAGCCAAAACAGGGAAAAAAGGGGGGGGGTCGGAGGTGGAGTTGAAGAGATGGGAGGGGGGGGGCGCAGGGGAGCGGGACGGGAACAAGCAGGGGCACGACTTGCTATAGAATCAAATATAAAGGGACCAAAGGAGAGGCAGCATCGGGACTTGTTGTTGGGGGGAAAAGAACGAAGAACAATGAAAAAAAAGGAAATGAGATCCAGCCTGAACCCAATTCAGAATAAAAGGGGAAAACGGGGCCTCCCGAAGAGCTTCATTTATGTAGGACAAAAACGGTCAGGAATCGTGTATTCCACTCCCCGGAACGCAAAATCAAAGAGATCTCCCAGGGGAGGGGGTCCGGACGACAGGAAGAATATACAACCCAGTCCGCAGCCGAGGAATAAAGGGTCACGCTTGAAAGGGCAGGGGGGGGGAAAGAATAAAAAAACGATGACCAGTAAACAGATGTTGAAAGAGGTAAAATAAACGTTCCAGTTGAAGATTATCTGGATGATCGGACGCACCGGAAAGCGATCTGCCTTGGATGATCAAAGCGAAGAAAGTTGGGAAAGAAAATCGCCATTCAAGGCGGGGGGGTCAAATCCACCTTCCTGCTTGGCGCCAGAAAAAAGGGAAAAAGGAAAAATCTGGTGCAGGGAGCGGGGTCGCAAAAAAAATTACGACCCACATGCGGCCTTTGAGGTTGGGAGAACGAGCACCAGCCACTTCCAAAAACAGTGACGTCCTTGACGGGGAGCAACAAGCCATGAAGGAAAGACTCTGCTTCGAAAAAAGTCTGGGGGGGGGGGGAACCAAGGAAAAGTATAGCCCTCTCCTCTCTCAACAAGAGAGAAAAAAAAAGAAAGGAGTCTACTGAAATCGGTTAGTGATAAACACACCCACCAGCTATGCGATTGGCGCAAAGCATGAGTGGGATAGCCCAAAACGGGGGCAAAGAACGAGGGCAGCGGTTGAATTGGGGCAGAAAGGATCCAAATAAACGCCCTGGCTGCGGTACAGCCAGTAGGGCATTCGCACCAAAAAGAAAAAAAAGAGCTTATACTTGAAGAGACACACCGCGGAAGTGATGTTGGGTGTGAAAACCAGCCGGCTCGCCCTAGGAGAAAGAGTCGCGGGGGGGAGACCGCAGAAGAGGCTTGTTGCGGGGGCGCCAATAATATTAAGAGAAAAAGAAAGGTGAATGGGAAGGGTACGAAGAAAAGACGGTAGCTGGAGCCAGAGGATGTGTGGAGAGGCAAAAAAAAGAAAGTGGAAGCAGCGACGGAAGCGAATCGGGACTGGGTTGTAGGAGAAAAAGGTAGAGGGCCCGGAAAAAAAAATACGGATGCAATTTGATCCGGGCGGCGGTGTAGAAATGTGTCGGGGGAAGCAGGAAGGTCCCTACGGATTAAGAGCTTGGGAGGGGAAGGCTCGCGGCCGTTGGGGAAGAACGAAGGGGTTAAGGAGGGAGGAACTAAAAGTAAAGGGAAGGGGACACGGCCGGAGCAATCACACGTAACAAAGGAATCGAGGAAGGAACTGTCTGAAATGAAGCGAGGGAGAAAAGCAAAGGGGGGCGTGGACAACCGGTACCCAGAAAAAAAGTGGAACCTGAAGGAAGCACGGGCAAAAGGGGGGACAGAGGGAAAACAAGGAAAAACTATTTCGCCGCGCAAAGTTGCAAGGACGCAGGAAGAACCATGTAACTATTTCCGAAGCTGGATTGAGAGAAGGGGAGGAGGAATAGTATAAAGGGAAAATGCTCCTTAGTAGAGAGAAAGACAAAAGAAAAATGGGACGGAGATCCTTCCATCACGAAAAAATGGGAGCGAATGCCCGGATTCTGCTCGGAGAATTGCAAAGAAAAAGGGCGACTCAATCGCAGATGAGGGATGATGCGGATCGAGCAAAGAAATTGAAAGAGGTAGAAAAACGAAAGAGACAGGATCCGAAGAGATAGGAGCGAAAAGTGATTAAACGGACCTCGCAGCCAGGGAAGCCGCGGAGGTCAAAAGGTGAGGGGGATCGGGAAACAGGAAAATGATGCGAATGACGGAGGGGGAGACAGAAGAAGGGGGAAAAAAACCTCAAAAGGTTTAAAAATGGCAGTAAGGAAAAAAAAGAAGAAGGGCGCATGGTCCGACGCTGCGAGTATCTTCTATGGGAACACAAAAGAAAGAGGGGGGGAAGGAGCCAAAGGAGGGAAGAGCCTCGAGGTGGACCTTAGGAAAAAATCAATGTGGAATAACTAGGTATTTTTTCAACACCTATCAAATGGGGAAAAAAAGAGAGTACGACCTCGCCATAAACCTTCGGCGTCGAAATCCTGCGGCCGAGAACCAGGGGGAACCAATGGAGAGGGAAAGAGAATTCTGGTCAAGAAAAGGAAGCGGTGCAAACGCCCACCGTTTGCCATTTAAAAAGAAAAGAAAGGAAAACTTCCTTCGAGATAGGCGTAAGGGACGGCATTTGCCACTCTTTTCAGGGTTTTTTGACGGCAGCGCTAAAAAAAGTGGAGAAAAAACGTGAAAGCTGTTATCCCAAAAGAAAAAAAGAGGGGGGCCGGTCAGCAATGTGAAGCAATCCACCAAATTTGCGAAAAAAGGGAGGCAGGACTAGGGGAGGAAAAAGCCAGATCAGTCAACCGGCGCGCCGGGTTCAGAAAGTCAATCGCTTGCCTGACAGGTCACATGTCGCCCGCAAAAATGACTGCCCGCTGTTAACCAGAGAGAGAAAAAAAAAAGAACAGCACGTAAAAAAAACGCCCGGTAAAAGCGCAAGAATGGCATGCAGAAGGCCAAATGAAACGGCCGCGAAGGAGGAAAAGAGAAAGAGTTCACACCATGCCGAAAAGCCCGGAGAATTTCCGAACGGATAGAAGGGCCGGACGAAAAAAGAATTGCAGTCACGGTCGGATTCTGCGTGTACTAAAGAGAGGCGGGGCCTCATAAGAAGGCCCATAAGCGGCAAATGAACTGGGGGCGGCTGGTAGAGGGAACGAAAGGGGCCGATTCGCTTTGCCCAATAGCGCCAAGCAAAGTGAACAGGGAAAAAAATTAGCGATAAAAGACGGAACACGTCCATTCCCTAGGGAAAATGGGAGTCCATTTGGACCGGTGACGAAAACTTCTTGGAAAAGGAGCCATCGAGAACTAGGTAGGTGTCCTGCATTGTGAAACCAGTTGACCACGAACAAAACACCCGTCACTGCGAAGATGCGGGATGAAGAAGGCACTCTGAGCAGGGAAAACAGGGACCGAAGCCCAGCAAATCCCAGCAGAAACATGATCTTTCGACTTTGCAAGGAAAAGAAAGAAAACTTCTCAGTTCCTTCCAAATGAAATCATACGGAGAATGAGAAAGTAAGTTCCACTCTTGAAAGGTGAATTCTTACCGGGGGAAGGAAGGAAGTAAGAGGGCCAAAAAGGACCCGGTCGCTGTGCCCTCCGAGGAAAAACCAGCAATAAACTTAGGCAAAAAACCAGGTTCATGAATGTAAAAGCCGGAAAAGTTGGTCGGCCAAAAAAAAGCGTTGGCTCCTCGTACGAGACGGGCTTGCTTTCGAGAACCGAGAAAACTCGGCTCCCGGCGGTAAAGACAGCAGTGTCGGGGAACTTCTACCCTTAAAAGGGCAGCTCAAGAGCGAAAAAACACAACGGAGGGAAAAGAGAGAGATTGGCATTAAAGGGAAATGCGAAGCGTGACAGAGACGGAAGCCCTATGCTCGTACGCAGGTGGAAAGGAAAGAAAAAAGACATTCAGGGCGGGAAGGGGGGGGGAAAAAGGCAAAAGAAGAGTCATGAAATGCATGGAAAAGGGCGAATCAGCTGGAAAAAAAGGTAGGGTCGAAGCGGAGGGCAAACACGGGTCTCGAAGAGGGCAAAAAGGAAGAGGCATTACAAAAAAAAACGAGGATGCACGGTGTCCGGGGGCGACGGAAAATCGGAAGGTTTGGCACCGAGAAGCGTGATACGGGCTGGAAAATAAGACGAAAGACGTGTGAGGGAAGAGGAGGGCGAGGTTTCATTTTAAGAGAGGGGAGGACGCAGGGCCATGTGTCGCCAGGGAGCGTGGTTGCCGGGGGAAACCGGTCAACTCAGACGGATGAAAGGGGACTGCGCCAAGGGGAAGGGGGCGTTCAGCCGCGGAACGGGAAAAGGGAGGAGAAATAGAGATGGGAGCATTGAATAGTGAAACGAGGAATAAGACGACAAGACCAAATGCCGGGGGCAAGGGCTGGGGGCAAGGACGTCAGGCTCGCCGTGGAGGAGAAAGAGGGGGGGGGGCAATCAATACGTGACTAGTACCGCATGGGACCAAAATGACTCTGGGGATCTGCTGAGCCGATCAATAGGCAAGAAAGAGAATCCTACCGTGAAAGGCCATAAGAGAAGAAAGGGCGAATCGATACCAGAAAAGCGATCAAGCCGGCAGAAGTGGGAGATATGCCCATTCGAAGCGAGATGCCAAAGAGGACGCCTTAAAAAGTGAAGACAGCGGTACCGACTTGAATAAAGAAAAAAAAATTAATAGCCGGCGACATAGTCCCGGTCATTCAATAACTATTTGGAAAAGGGAGACACGTAACCTAAGGGACAAACCTATGCGAAAAAGGTGAATGCACCAGGGGGGAGGAGCTGAAACCTTAGAGGGGAAAGTTGGAGGGGAGAAATCCGTCGAGACAACTTGCTTAGCCTGTGGGGTGCGAAAGCAAAACAGAATGGGGCAAATGAAGCTCGACGACAAAAAGAAGAGTAAACTAAGTGCGGGGGTAGCCTTAAAGACATCGTCAAAGGGGCCAACTGCAAAGAGAAGAAAGGCTCCGTGTGAACACTCCAATGTGGAACAAAGGCCGCAAAGCAAGGACGAGCAGTAGTGGGCTAAGGGCAAAAAGCATTCGGGAAAATAAGAAGGGGGGGATGGGAAGGCGGATAACGAGGCAGAAAGCAGGACAGTTCGGGACTAAAACCAGCGCAATAGGGAGCCTAGAGATTTCCTTCGAGGGAAAAGGAACCAAAAAGGCGAAACGATCAAAAAAGAGCTAAGGCCATTCAAGAAGCGGGGACCAGGGGGCGTTTTTTTGCAGGGCAAAACTCCTGTGTTGAGGAGTTGGTCCGTGCTCGAAGAAGAAAAACAACATCGAGTTCGGATACAGAAGACTCCACCGGAAGAAGGAACGACGAGCTTGAAGTGGCAAAAAATAGTCCGAAAATCCACGCGAAAAAAGCCCGGGGGTTCGCGCCGCTGCAATTCAGGGGGGAAAAAAAGAAAAGAGGGGAGAATCCTGATCCGACAAAAAGGAGCAATCTGGGGCGCTAAAAGCAGGGAACGCCGCAATAGAGAAAGCCCGATTCGCCTTCAAATGAAAGGGAAAAAGGGGGAGGAAAAATCCCAGCGTATGTCGGTTTGTAAAAAAAAGAAAAAAAAGGGAACAAACGGACTTTTCCCCAACGGATCGAAACCGATTCCTAGTTCAAGGAAGAACAAAAAAAAGGCGCCTCGCGTCCAAAGGGAAAAGCTAGAAATGACGTGTAAATGGCACCGGAAGGAACCGGCGAGCGTCTTGCAATCGGAAAGCCCGAATGTAAAAAAAGGATTGTGTATCGAAAAAAGAAGCCAAAATTCGATGGGACCTACCCAATCTGGGTCACGGAGCAGAAAAGGAGATCTGACGAATGCAGGGACCCGGCGACCTTTTGTGTGAGAGGGAAGAGGGTCCTCCCCTCAATGAGGGTAGAAGAAACCATGAAAGTGCCAAAAGAAGACTAAAACGAACGTCGCGAGGGCCACTCCACAAAAAAGAAACATTTATGTGGACCGGGAAGAAAAAAGGGATTCCCCACGCCACAAGAAAGGGGATCAAGTACTGTTGGATGGCCGGAAAGAAAAGACGAAAGAACAGACTAAGTTCCAACCTCTGCTTCAAGTTGCGGGGGGGGGGCATATCCACCCGAAAAGAGTAAGAAGTGTTTGAAAATCCCCGGACGGTTCCAAGGGTGTTATTGCAATTTGATAATATCTGGAGACGCACAAAGAAAAAAAAGCGGACCTGGTCAGATCAAAATAGCGTTTGGGGGGGGGAGGAAGAAGCACTAAAAGGAGGGTGGTGCAACCCAAAAAAGAGAAGAAGACGCAAAAGAATCGCAAAAGGAATCAGAAACTTTGCCGGCGAAGGGAGAATACACTTCGGAACTAAGCGTAGCTTTGGGGGAGCGAGAAGCAGAGGACAACCTAGAAAAAGGTCTTCAGGGAACCGCAAGAGAAACGGAGAGGCTCCGCAAGAAGAAAAAACCCAACATTCGTTGGTTGGAAAGAAAAATCCAGTCAGACAAGGAGGGGAAGGAAGGAAAAATATAGTACTTGGAGGAGTTACCAAACAAAAAAAAACTACTCGCTGTTCTTTGGACAAAGGAGGGTCACAGATAGCATCGCGTGTTGACTAAGAAAAGGTCTAAGGCGAACTCGAAGAAACATAAAGAAGCAATTTCGGGCCAACTAGAGGAACATTCCACCCGAACCGTGACCGAACTTTTAGAGGGGGGAAGAGATTGCGGAAAATAGGAATGATGGGGGAGAACACCCACCGCGAGAAGGGGCTTAAACCAAAAGAGTTAAAAGGCGAGAGAAAATAAAAAAAAACAGAGAGGAAAAGAAAAAGAGAGAACTATCGTGACTCACGCTGAAAAGAGAAAGGGGGAGAACTAGAGCAGGTGCCAAAAACGCAACTAGCGTACTGATGTCTCGCGCGAAAGAAATGGGTATGGGAATGATCCCGGCAGAGAAAGCAATGATTGGAGGGCGGATGAGCGTGTAGAAAGACACATGTCATATACGGGAATGTGGAAAGAGAAAGGAAGAGGTAGTTAGGAAAGAACCGCCACACGGGGGCAGTCTTGATCGGGCCACGAGGGGGTCGCTGGACGCACGGCACAGGGCTGGACAGCAGGCCACGAGGAATCAAACATGGAAGAGGACGAGAAAGGGCTCAGGGACCACGACCTGCTATAAGCAAAGGGGGGGAGGGAAACTATTACCAAGGGGCTGAGTGAGGACCTGATACATAAAAAGCGAAACAACTGTTAGGAACCTGTAGCAAGGGAAAATAGAAAAAGAAGTAGAAAGCGGATGCCTATCGATGAAGCTTTCCTGTGCAAGAGGGCAAAGAACGGGGATTCGGCGACATTAGGAAAAGGGGGGGAGTAGATAGGAAGGGGAAAAAGGGCAATGTACCGGGTAAACCAACTAGGGATCCGATTCCAAGAGACCACTTCACGCCAGCCTTGAAGAATAAAAAGAAGAGCGGAGAAAAACGAGCAGATTGCGCTCGGTGGCTGCGAACGAGAGAAAGGTTGGCGAAGAAGAAAAGGGCGGCAAAAGAAAGATAGAGGAGCGACACGGTGGGAGAAGCCGACGATCTCCGCGACAGAAGAGCAGAAGAATTCCGGTGGATTCTGGGGCCAAAGGAAAGGGTCGGCAGAGGGCAAAAGCAAAAAACCTCACTAAAACCGTGTTGTTAAAAAGAAGAACGCTGAGGGACGAAGTCCTCGGGTGGGAGAGCACTGGGGCCGGCAAAGATGCAGAAGAAGAGGGGGGGAAGGAGCGCGCTAGGCCCAGTGGAAGAGTAAAAAAAAAAAAATTAGTCAAGAGGGAAAGCAACAACAAAAGGAAAAGACGGAAGGCCGGTTGGCCCGTCGTATAAAGAGGAGGAGAGGACAGTGCGTGAAAAAGAACGTACTCAAGGGGGAAAGAAGCGGAGTGTCACAAGAAGCGGGGAAGGCGCCGCAACACAGGGATTGGAGGAAGGGACCAGGAAGAAAAAAATCAGCTATATCGTCTTCCGAGCCAAATGTGCAAAATGGAGAAGAGGGTCCAGGGCAGAAAACACCAGCGAAAGCAATTGTTAGAGTAACTAGTGGAAATTATGCCCCAACGACAAGCCGAGTACACCAAAGTGGGGGGGGGAGCAAAGCGTAGATGGAGGATACCCGATAATTCTGCCTTTTGCGTCCGGTTGAACTCAATCGTCGTGCCTGAAGGGCAAGAGAGGTGGACCCGTCTTAAAGCGAAAATGGTTTCGTCTAGAAAAAAATACAAGTAAGAAAAGAACGCCAATAGCGCGATGGCCTGTCGCCAACAAAAAGAGCGCCAGAGGCAATAATTCATGGTTAAGCCTCTTCCGGCTTGAGTGAAAAGTCGAAATTGACACAAAGACATCACAAAAAGGGAGAACGGGTCTGATTCTCCGTACGAGAAGGGCGGCCGCTCAGCTTGGGAGACGCCCAGACACAGACAAAAGCGGGCGCAATCGAGAGGGAACGGGCAATGGATACAGGGAAAGCCAAGCGGAGAACCGGAACAAAGAAACATTGGGCCAAAGCAAAATCGCGGACGCCTCCCCGATGCTTAACAACGGAAGGCCACTTCCAGACTTGCCACCGGACACAGAGCCAGAGAAAGTGTCAATCGGTATCAGGATGAGGAATACTGTCCACCCGACCAGGCCAAAAAGGTTAACTGTTGGAGAGCATGATAATGAAACCTCGACCCACGCCGAACTTCAGAAAACGCCATGGCGTGGCTAAGGTAACGGCAGCATACAATCCCGAGGAGAAAGCAAGGAATAAAGAACAGGAAAGGAACCAAACTCTGGAAAGAGGTGAAATTGAGCCTTGCCCTTTCTCGCAAAGAAAAAGGAGAAAAGGAAAAAAGTTCAGACTCCGGTTCATGGCCCCTTCCGCTTCAGAAAAAAAAACGAAGGAGATCGGGAACGTGCGAAATGACAGAATACTTCAATTAAAAGGAGCCCACCCCCAAGCTTTTTAAACCCTGGGGGGAAAGAAGGGGTGAGAAGAAAGGGAATCATTTCAAACCGCGTACGAGTGCTCCGCGTTCTTGCTCGTTGGAGAAAATTGGCGTTTTCAGGGAAGAAAGGGGTCTAATACTCTCCAACAACAAAAGTGAAAAGAGGTGAAATTTGCCGGGCGGAATAAGTTCCCCGACAAGCGTGAGAAAAAGAAAAGAAACGAACCGACATAAGGGTAAATCAGGCCCGGCCGGAATAGGGGGGAAAAAAAAAATGGCTGGGTGTAGAAAAAAGGGCTGAATGCAATGAAAAGGCAAACCCCCAAAAAAATACTAATGGCCTAGTAAAAAGGGGAAGGTGCAGGACAAGAGAAACAGACCATGCTACCAAATGAGGGTGAAGGCTGAAAGAGAGGGGGAGACAGGATGCTCGAAATGGATGGGAGGAGAATGAGGGGCCGTTGGAAAAAAGACGACTCAAAGTTGGATTGCCCGACGCAAGAAAGAGAGGAGCAAGTGCTGAGTAATCCGCAGACAGGGAAGGCGTGTTCATAGGGTAGGCGGGCGGGGCAGGTAGAACAGGAACGCAACGGTACCAATGAGGCCGTGCCTGAGGGTTGCAAATGTTAGAAATGACCGATATCAAGACGAACCAGCCGTGGGGGAGAGTGGGGGGACAAGGCATGGACCGGAAGGGAAACAATAGGGAGCACTGAACGGGGAATTCGCCGTACAGACAAATTTGTAAGGAACCCATAAGCGAGAGAACGTGACGAAAAGAGAGTCAGGGGGGAATCTCGAGAAGTAAAAAAGGGACCGCTCGGAATGGTAGCAGCAGGGGAGGCCGCAGGCTGGAGCCACCGGGAATCAGCAGTACACAGAGAGAGAAACCGTGAAAGGCCATCTCGACTGATCGGGACACCTACGGAGACCGGCGGAAGAATCGAGCAAAAAAGGAATAAATGAAAATGAAAAGTAAAATATGGGGCCTGCGTCGTCAGGAATATGGGGCAGAAAAACATCGGGATCGCGTGGAAGGGACGAAAGAGCCGGAAAACCTCAAGAAAAAACGAGCGTGCGCCATATGAAGGAACGAAGAAAGCAGTGGGGAGACACGACGCACCAGACTGATCCTGGCCACAAAGAAATATGGGAGCTTTGGGAGTGTGGACCGTCAGTGACCGGAGAAGCGATTGGGGGTCCAGGGGGGGAGACCACTCTGACCGGCTCTTCAGAATGGAGGCTGCCGTCTGCATGGGAAAAATGGGCCTGTAAGGCAAGACGACTATCTCGATAAAAAAAGTATGTGAGGGGACACTCAGAACATCGGCACAAAGTGGATCGCCTGCACCGCTGCTATTTGAAAACGCAAAAAGAACAAGGTCCAGAAACAGAACTGGACGACGCTGAGAAGGAGAAGGAAAGGAAAAAAGGGTCATACAGGCCGTGGGAAAGCAGTAGAGAGGGGGGGTTGCAAGGAATGAGGGAAAGCTTCTTCGCCTGGGAAAAAAAGAGACCTAGCGAAAGCTTGAATCCTTAGTAAGTAGCAAGAGGGGGAAAAAACAGAGCTCATTCCCATCAGCCGGAAAGGGGAAAAAAAAGACCAAGGTTCGGATGGGGGCGTTGCAAAAAAAACAGAGGAAGTTTGGGAGGGACGACTTAAAGCATATAAATCGGTCGCATAGAACCGGAACTAAGAAGCCGCAGCGAAGATGTCGCGCAACGTCAAAAGGAGGGGGGAGAAAGAAAACAATTCTCTTCGCCCACTTCGTTTGCCCAAGACGGAAAGAGGACAAGAAACGCGAGCGGAAAAGGGACGGCGTCATGCCTTTTAATCAACCTCCTGCAACTCCCGACACAGAAGAAAAAAAGAAAAGGAGACCGCTTCGAGCGGGTGAAAGACACCGCTCGGACCATCGCGTTCGGGTAGAAGAAAAAAAAGCCTTTTCCAAGGAAAAAAAATGGGGGAAAGAAAACCTCAAAAGTCAGGAAAGAGAGAAGGTCGGGCGCGTCCACATGAGTGAAAGCAGAAAAGGGGGAGGGAAATCGAGGCACCGTCAGCAAGGCGATCTTGCTCCTGCTCGGGGGGGAAGCAAAATGTCACATTGCCGTTGTCAAGCACGAGAAAAAAAAAATCTAGAAGGGCAAAAAAGGAGAGGCAGGAAGAAAACAATAGAGGCATCGATGTCGCGAGAAAAGGGGGGAAAGCCAGAAATTACGGGTTTAGATGCAAAGAAAAACAAAAAGAAGTCGTGCACTACTTGCCCCCACGAAACAAGGCCTCAATAAAAATCAGGGGAGGAACCGTCACTTTGAAAGTCGAAAACAAGCCACCGAAACCAGATAAACGGGAGAGTCATCTCTGCTGGAAAATTTGCACAGTAGCAAAAGCCTCATTCCAATACAAACCCGAAAAAAAAGAAGAACTGGACCCAGATCCAGTTTTGCGGGGTTGGAACCTCCCTGGCTCCAGAACCTAAGGGGAAAAGAAGCCGTGTGGAGGGGAATATGGAAGGACGAATCAAGGGGGATCTGGCAGGAAAGGGCCGACGCCTGGATCATTACACCAAAAAGGGGGGGGGTGAAACATCGCCGAGAGACTGGGTGGTCCAAAACAAGAGACTTTGGAGGTGAGGACCTCAATAAAAAAAAAAGCTGGCAAGAGAAGGGGCAGAGAAAACTTGGTGGACAGCCACAGGAAGGTGGAGGAGGGGGATAAAGGGGCCGCCATTCACCAAATACAGA
>Ga0179593_1466528_pt1 | contig 19335 bp, 16 predicted proteins | sample CZODoug2_1_08_16_FD_185931 | JGI IMG/M metagenome (GOLD analysis project Ga0179593, IMG submission 185931) | Vadose zone soil fungal communities from Angelo Coast Range Reserve, California, USA - CZODoug2_1_08_16fungal (PacBio error correction) | ecosystem: Environmental > Terrestrial > Soil >...
TAGAAATCGAGAAGATAGGACAGAAACAATACTTTAAGAGCGCCGACCGACACCGAGCTTTGTGTTGGAAGTCGACTCGGAGGGGAGGAAGCGCTATAGGGAAGTTCCTGGAAAGCAAGAAAAGAAAGAATAAATAGAAACGAATTGTCCACCAGGCGGGAGGGAGAGTGATGAATACCCGATGTCTTTGGTGACCGTTACCGGGGAGAGCGAATGAGATCAGGGCACAAATACGTAAAGGGGAGGGTCAAACGGCTGATCGCAGCACGAAGAAGAGAAAGTCAGCGGTCTGACCGAAAGGGGAATCTCTATCTCGGAGAAAAAGATGAGATTAGGCAGATACCGGTTGCACAATAAGCGCTGTCGGTTTTCGAAGACTCGACCGATGAGGCAAAGGACAGGCCAGAGCCACGATGCTTTCTGGACTGACGTGGGAACGCGTTTGCAAGACAAGACAGAAGTGGGCGAGGATGTGGAGGTTGGATTTGCAAAAGCTCTAAGGGTATGACAAACATGAAACGTTGCCGTGCTGGTTCTGGAAAGGGTCGTCGGCATGGGAAACTACTTTACCGGGAAAGGGGGAGGGGGTGGCGTTGGCTATAACCCGTGGCAGAGGTTGCATTAAGAACAAAGAATTCATTGCTCCCGCGGCAACGAAAGGCTCCCTGTGTAACAAACCCGGTCATGAGGAACAGGGAAAGGGCTAGAACCCCCCACAGTAATGGGAAATACTGGGAGTTTCGAAAGGGAGCGTCACAAGTGGGGGGGTTTGACTGAGGGGGAAGAAAACTAAAACGGGTGGAACAGGGGAGAGGATACACCTTATAACAAAAGCAATGCGCACCGGTGGGGAGCTCCGACTTCTCCAGCATGATAGGTGGTAGAGGACGATGAGGGGGAGTTAGAAGGGTTTCCTACTACCAACGAAAAGAAACCTCTCGGTGGGGGGGGGGGGGGGGGGGGGGTGGGGGGCCTGTAGACATTCAACTGGAAAGGGCATATGGCTATCTCACAGGGAGGGGGAGGCCTCAAGAAGGTGTCCGGGAGGTTGGGTCCTAAAAGTCGTGGAATTTCTGCGGAACCCCGAAAAATAACTTTGGGGCGAAAAAATAGCCAATCGCTGGAGGGAAGCGGGAAAAAAAAAGGGAGGAAAGTCCGTCACGGGCACTAAAACCAGGAGCGGCTAAAGAATAGGACAGAGGAGGTGGGAGATGACACCAGCATCACAGTGAGAGGAAGGCCACCGGGATAGAAAAAAGACACAATCAACTAACTAAAAACGCGGGGGAAAGCCTTTTGACGCGCGAACCAGGTACGAAGGGGGTTGGAAGCGACCACGGTTCCTCCAGTAGTGCTAGCAGAGGGTTGTCTAAGGCGTGGTCGAAAAAAGGAGTGGAAAAACAATCTGGATGCGGCGAAGGTAGCAACTAAATTGTGAAGGACGCATCTGGAGGGATCGATCTGGGGTAAAGAGAGCCAGGGAGAGAAGGGGTTGGTTAGCTTTGTCAAAGACGTCAGGGGATAAAGGAAGTCTGCACCTCGCGCCGTTGAAAAACGGGGGGAAGAATCCCCTTACCTGACAGGGGACGGAAAGTGAGAAAAGGATAAGACTTAGCTACGTGTACGTCGGCTCTAACACCTGAACTCCGCGTGACGCGGATAAAGGGGACTTCTGGGAAAAATTGGGGGGAAAAGGCGAGGGGGGGGGATATGAGGGACCCAAAAGGAAAGTGCACCGGCTGAACAGTAAGTAACCTAATCCTGCTTTGGGACCAGGTCAAAAAGAATCGCCAGTACCAAGAAAAGAAACTCGAACAATGAAACCACGAGGGAGGCTCACGGCAGAGGTAGAAGTCAGGTTTCTTGGGGGGGACTGCGCTGGGGGAAAGGGACAGGAGTGGTTAACAGGGCCTCTTAAATAGTCGGGGGGGAAATGGTCAGGTTAGAGGGTCACAAGGATCGTGCCCTTGGGAAGGAGGGACCTGTGGGAAAAGCTGCGATTGGGGACACAGATCGATGAGTCAGGAAGTCAGGGCAACGCTGCGTAGCATGTGGGACCAGCTGGGTGCCATCTAAGAAGAAACATACGCGCGCCAAAACCAGGTAGCCTCTGTGAAGGAGGGAGAGAAGAATGGATTGGCAATCTGGAGGAAACGTGGGGTGGTGTGAGGGCTGGGGAGAAAGGGATCACAAAAGGGGACCAGACGCGCGTGGTGGGAAGACCAATCGAATGGCTAGAAACGGGAGGGAGACGGGGCACTCCTAAACACAAAAAGAGAGGAAGGAGAAAATTCCCACCGAAACCAGGAGATAAGCCCGTCTATTTTCCGAAAAGAAAAAACTCCGCCGCGCAGAACACTTTGGGGAGCCAGGGGGATCAACTCCAGCATCCAAAAACCCACGCCGCGCGAAGGAAAACTTTCAAAGACAGGGCTGATTAACTACGAAGTAACGGGGGGACGGAGGGGGTGCTCGCAGGGGGGGGGTCTGAGTATAAACACATCAGCTGGAGCAGAAACCAGGGGAAAAAGTCACGGCGACGTCAATCGAAGGAGGGGACGGGGTTCAAAAAATAAAAGCGGTGGGCTATCTGACCACCGGGCCACAAAAGTTGAAAGGGGGGGGGGAAGAGAAAGACCAGGCCAGAAGAACTGGAAATTGGTCACAGGGGAAAGGAAATGGGAGGGGGGGAAAAAGAGAAGAAGGAACGCAACGAGGGAAGCTCGAAGAAAGGGTTCACATAGAAAGAAAGGGGGGTAATTTGGTCGAATGCGCTGGGCTACATTGTTAGGTGAAAAGGTCGGGGTAAAAACGGGGTGACCAAAGACGGATCCCTCATGCGTGGATAAGACGTTTAGTGAGGGGGGAAATAATCCCGGCAGCGACATTTCTAGAGAAAGGCAAAGGGGCAGCCTGCAACTCGGAAAAGTTCCGGTGGCACGACGAATTTCCACGTCGGAGAGGTCAGGGGAAAAAGCCACCGCACCGAAGGTCAGGAATCCGGTGGGGATCACGCTGGGCTGAAAAAAGGGTTACCGGAGAGCAAGGTTCTACTGGACGTTTGGGGGAAACAAGATAAGAACCATTATGGCGGCGCAGGGGGAGGAACCAACATTCAAAAAATTACAGGATTAGGAGGTAGGCCTAAATGGTAGTTGGAAGTGAGAGCAGAGGAAAATTTTGTTCAAAGAAAGGGGGAGGCGAGGAAAAAGGGGAAACCAAGAAAGGCAGGATCATAAGGGAGGCACAGGTGGGGGGGGGTCGGAAGTCAAACTTAGAAAACGGTTGGTCGCAGAAAAATTCTAATGAGGACTTATGTGATGGGGTGAGTGGAGGGGTAATAGAATAGACCAATTACGGTAGAAAGGGTAACTGTGAGAGGGTGTTTCACAAACAACACGAAAGGAAAAGATGAGGGGAACTGCGGAGCAAAATCAGCGTACAACGGAAGGAGGGGTTGGGGGGCCTAGGAAGCAAGAATTGGATATGTCGCAGGGGGGTGGAGGAGGGAAGGGGAAGAGGACACTACTTGGAGACAAAACGCAACTAGAAAGGAAGTGATAAAAGTTACGCACGCAACAGGGAATGAACACCGAAAAAGAGGGAAAGGGGAGGGTCTAAAGGAGGGGCGCGGTTGTTGGAGGGAAGAAGGGAAGGAACCGTAGCGCCAATAAGCGGACAGAAGAAAAGATCATGGAAAATAGCCGCCGCGAGCTATAGGGTGGAGCATGCTGTTGTGTCGCCGAGTGTAGATAGAAATCAACCTTTGTCAAAAAGTTTTAGTTTCGATGCAAAAGAAAAGGGAAAATTGGGACGCTAATTTTAACCCGGGGGAACGTAGGAGAGGGGGGGTGTGGGGGGGGGCATATCGTATAGGGTCATCTGAGAGGGGACGGGGGACAACCTTTCTCTGGTCCTGTGGGGGGTACGAGAAAAAGAAATGAAGAAAGGGAGAGGGAGTCAAATTTCAAAAGATGCCGCTGGGGTGATATCAAAGAAAACAATCAAAATGTAAACGGGGAAACATGAAGAAGAAAGACCCAAAAAAGAAACATGGTAACTTGAAGCACACGCCAAGAATTCTCAAAGAAAAAGGTCCATCCCGAGTCCACTGTATGTAGGGACCGGAAGGTCAATTTGGCACAAAACGGAAGGACAGCAGCCTCGGTGCCATGGGTTAAATAATTCTTCAGGGAGAAAATCGGGTCAGGAGGAGGGGGAAAACACGACGAGGGGAGTGAAAGTGGTGGAACAGGGGAAGCTGGCGACTCGTGGATCTCGAGCACGCGCTCCGCACAGGTCGTTCAATCAATAGGGAGTACCTTAGGAGGTAGAGATGTCATCTCTCGTGTAAGAAACCTGGTAAGGTGGGGGGGGAGCCATATGATCTAGGCGTGATATCTCAAAGTAGATATTGAAAAAACAGACATAACTTATGGGGAATCATCCGCATGGGTGGCGCGTCGATTCGGAGAAAGAGGTCGATGTCAGGCAAGGAGTCGAAAGAGAGGACAAAACGAGTAGACACCAAATTTCTGGACTACGTGAAAACTGACCCAAGGACGTTTATCAGGGAATACTGCTGATCGGACGATCGAAAAAAAAACAAAAAAGGAGGGGAGGGTAAAGGAGAAAATTTTTCGGAGGCAGAGAGACAAAGGTCCGCGGAGGACAGCCAGCCGGGAAGTAAGACCGCTACTCTTGGGGGGAAGAGACCCGTCGGAGGTGGGGGGACGCAGGGGGCATTGCCTGAAGGAAAATAGGAGAAGCAGAAACAATGCTCACAAATTAAGCGGAGGGGGAATGGGGACTAAGTGTCTGTGGGTACAGTACAGGGGGGAATAGCCGAGATCATGGGCTCAAGGAACATACGGACGGATTGTAAAAGGGGTCAGAAGGGGCACGAAGCCGGAGACGAAGGAGGTCTTACCGACAAAGGGGACACGCGAGCGAGGGGGGCGAGAGAAGAGTCTAGTAAAAGAAGATCAAATGAAAATTTAGGTCGACTGTAGGGGGGGGGGGTGTCAGGAAGAAGAGAATGATTCCTCCAGAGAAGGACGCACGACCAAAGGAGGGGACGGGGACGGAACGTGGGAAATAGGGAAAGAAGGGCAAGCCATCCATTGACTCGTATTTGGTAATGGGGGCAGAAGAGAGTGAACTGTTGGATGCAAAAGTGCCAGGGGAGTGGGATTGTTCGGCCCTGTCGTCTTAAGGTTTCCTAGTGAAAGTTTGGAAAATTGGAGTGGGGTTCTGGGTATAGAAAAAAGGACAGAGGTTATGGAACAGAGGAAAAAGATTCATGTGCTTGCCGCGTAACAGGACTCAAGAGCCGGTGTACCACAGACTCGAGAGGGAAGGAACGACAGCGCGAACCCAAAACGCAAACAGGGCATACGGGACAGGGGGTCCCGTCTCTTCACAATTGCCATTGGGGAGGGGGACAATCGTAAACTAAAACGGGACAATGGAGGGGATAAGGAACAATCCGGGAAATAAAAAAGGAATTCAGAAAAGTATATCTAAGCCGATACCGATATGGGGGAGAGGAGAGTATTTAGGAGGAAGGGGGACGGCCGGACGTCCTCCAAACAGCGAGTGAGAAGGAAGGAAAGCCCTTTCCGGGAGGCGCGAGAGCCTACTGCGGCATCCACGTCATGTCAGGGGGTTCAGGTTTGTCTCAAAAGGAGGGAAGGTCTCGGAACGCCGCTACACAGCAATTGGGGAGAAAAGTCCACTCGCTAAAGGGGGGACGCGAACAAAAAAGACGAAAAAAAAGGTTAACGTAACGGGGACTGGAGAGATCCCGCCGCGGCTCCAGAATGTACAGCGCCCGAGCGGGGGGAAAGTGGGGAAACAACAATAAAAAGTTCAAGGTAATTACCACGACCGTGGATATTAATATTAAAAAGAAGAACGAACAGGCGGGCACGCAATAGCCTTGGAAGGACGGAAAAAAGGGGGATCAGGGTTGAAGGCAACTAAAAACCACAACGGTGCAATCCGTAGTGCAACGACTCGAAAGGGGAGCCTCAATGAGACCGCCACAATTCGTTGCATCGAAAAGGAGGGAAGAAAGGGGGACAAGAACCTGAGGCAAGAAGCCCGAGGAAGTGAGCGATAGGGGGGAAGGAAGCGGCAGACATGGGGCTTGATCTTCACAAAACGGGAAGGCGAACTTGGACCGGCTGAAAATTAGCCGTTACCAGCACGCAATAAAAACTGCTCCACAGGGAGGTAGGGGGGCTGTGACAGAAAGAGGAGGGGACAGTTGCAGGCGTAGTTGCATCCCAACGGAAATCAGGAGGGACTTACGTGCTCAAGGGTGGGACGTCGTCGAAATTGAGGAGGAGGAAAATACTTACCAAACTAAGGGCACCGTACGGTGGATCATCCGGGAGCGGGATCAAGTCGGGTTGGACAACCGTGGTCACAAAGAGAGCGAAGAACCTTCTGAAACAAGAACTTAACAAACAACTCTGGCGGCGGCTACTGTCGTAGAGCTCCGTTTCTGGGTATTAATTAGAGAGTGACTCAGAATTTGGTGGTCAAAGGGGGGAAAGAGGAAGCGGATTTTCACGGTCTAAGGGCACACAAAAACAAACTTGTCAGGGGTGAGGGAAGGATCGAAAACGCTGATGGGAGTGTGCCCAAGGAAATTCACAGGTGGAAAAGGAACGTGCGGTCAACGCGGCAAAGTTCAGGGTGGTACCAATGAATTGTGAAAACGGTTAGAAGAAAAAAATAAAGCGCCGAAACCCGTATACTTCGGGAACAAGTCGTAGGAAAGGGCACTGGAGTTGCCGTCTGGCACGAGGCTGGTGGGGGGAGTTATGTTAGAACTGGAGCACCACGTGGCCGTCGGGGGTGGGAGGAAAAAGAGGTCTATCGAAGGGTGAAAGAAGGGTGGACAGAGCGCTAAACAACAACAACGATGTTATTAAAGAAGAAAGGACCAAAGTCTACTAAAAGACCGGCGTCGCCCTTCGGGAGAACAAAAAAGGGGACAAGGTCTCGAAGCAAAATTGGGGGGGACTACCAGTTGATAACATAAAAAGAAAACAAGACTCTCTTCCTACTTTCAACAACCATGCAGAGACGGAGAAATTCAACGAGTTATAAGAAGGAGTTGCGCTCTTAGTGGTTTTCGAGAAAATCGGGACCAATAAGCTTGGAAAACATAAAGGTGACGGGAAGGGCTCATGTCAAGGAATTCTGGAGCCACCAAGAAGCTGTGGGAAGATCCACCGCAAGGCCGAAAAGGAGCGTGTGGACCGAGAAAAGACGTGACCACGCTTGACGGAGGTACAGGGGACACCAAACTTGAGTTGGAGGGCAAAAGCCGGGAATGAAGGCAACGTAAAAGGGGAACGGCTAACGGAACCTTAGGGAAGCCTCAACATCGGTTTCCGGGGGGGAAGGAGAGAAGAGGGGTTACGCGCGTAAATAGTTTGAAAAGAGGCCTTATCCCTTTCAGGGGAGTGATCGTCCGGTGAAGTCGGTGGAAGAAGGCCTGAAGACGACGGTGGAGAAGAGAAAAAAAAAGGTAAAGGGGGACCAAGGCCGCGGAGTTACGGTGGGAGAACTACAAAAAGGTGAACACTTCGGACGACGTCTGTAGCCTCAACACAAAGACGGAAAAAAGGGAGAAGTGGATGCAGGGGAGGATGGCAAAAGGGAACGATGCAGACTGCAGTGGTTCTAAGGAACTTTGGGGAAGCTCAGAACAATGGAACGCGGGCGTAAAAAAGAGTATGACTAAGATTAAGAGTCTAAGGGTCATCATAATGGGGGTTTCATTTCGCCGAAAGCGAGGGGGGGTTTAAACTAAATGGCGGCTCTGGAAAAACCAGAGAGAGCACTAGGAGTCAGACAGGGGTCGTCAAAATTATACACAAGGGTTGGGGCATCAGGGAAGGGGAATGCGTGCAACGACTTTGAGGTAGGGATTTACGATAAAGGCAAGGTGAGGATGCCAGGGACGGGGACCTGGGGTGTGGTCCGAGAAGACTCTGGATATCGGAGCAGGAGGATGGGATAGAGTCAGACAAACGTGACCGAACCTTCATACGTGTTGGGGAACGCGTCCAGTCAGCGAGGGATAGGGGATCCAAAAAGGAAAGGGATGGTGTGAGCGGGAGTGTGTACTAAAAATGACACTACTGTGAGACAAAACGCAATGAAATGACGTTAGAGAAGGGTAAAACAGGCAGGAAGAGTCGCAATATTACATCTTAGGGATGTCCTACAGAAGGGAAGCGAGCGGGGTGGGGGGGTGGGGCTTACTTAAGGAGGGTCGCACGCAATCTCCATTATAAGGTCCACAGAAGAGGATCTTCGCCGCGGGGGCGAGAGGGGGGAGGGAAAGCAGTTGTGGTGACTCCCGGAGTTTTAACGAAATCACTGGAACCAACAAAGGGGTCGATGGACACCGAAATTCACTGTGTGACGACTAAGGTGAGACAAGAAGTCAAAAGCTGCGGGTGTTGTGGGGAAGCGAGTCAGGGAAACGGGAGCCGGGTTACAACCCGGCGAAATGGTCAATGTTGTACGAAAAGAAAGGGGAAAAATGGCCGGAGGGGCTTTCATTAATCCAACTCGCAAAACGAGGGGGTGATTAAAACCGCAAAAAAGAAGGTAACTGGGAGAGGGACACAAGTCCGCCGCCAGGCAAACAAAGAAAACGGCCAAACATTACTTTCAAAACTAACGAACAAGGAGGAAAACTACTAGCAACTAACACGTGAGGGAGGACCGTAAGCGTTTTGAAAAAAACGGCCGACAGCAAGGAGCGGGGGAGCATTGGGAGAAATTCGAGGAAGGGCCGAGGTTCAGGGGTAGGGAGAAAACCAAAGAGACCCCCAGAAATGGTGCAGCGACCGAGGGTAGACTCTACTGTCGCAAAAGGGAGCTCCTTGCAGATGTTCGGTCAGGCAGCATGCAGTAAGCCTGCGTGGGCGCATAGGCATCCTTACATCAGGGGAGAATGGGGAGGGCCCTTTGGAAAAAGACGTCTGACGACAAAATTAAACTTTAACAAAGAAAGAAGGATCGTACCAGTCATTCACAAAGACTGGGAAAGAAGTCTAATTTCAACAGGGGGTCTCGGGGGTATGCATCTCTAGCGCTTCACCTCCGAGGAGAGGGAGACCCCCAAGAGAGGGGGGTCTCGGCTGCCTGCTGCCATCAGGGGGATAGGGAAGAGGAAACTTTCTATGAGGAGCTAAACTCAAAAAAAGGATTAGCTGAGAGTGCCGATCGGGAGCAGCAGCGGAAAATCCAAAGACTGTCATGCCTGGAAGAAGACCTAACAAGAGATGGGGGGGGTGGACGCTCCGCGGAGTGGGAAAGGAGCTATCTTCAAGTGACTGACATCTAATAGGCCGGATAAAACCATCATGGTCCACACTTGAAACGGATGACTGTGGAACACCGGCTTTGTTTGAGTTATGGGCCGAGATCAATGGGAAGCCCCAAGCTGAACGGGAATTGAAACGGAGGTCAGATGATCATCCGCCGGACACATTGCTTCGACAGAATGTCCCGCGAGAGAGGGAGAGGCGGAGAGGAGAAGATAGCAGTCAAGGGGCACAGGGACTGACTGTCGGGTTTCGAAATACTTCCTAAAGGGGATTAAGGCCCGAGAGGACAAAAAAGGCTGAACCGCGGGGCGTAATTAAGGGGAAACTCGGAGGGGGGGGTAACCAGCCAGGGACGATTGCTATTTATGTTGAGAATGATAGGTCTTTGTGCTGAACCGGAAAAAGGGGGGGGGGGTGGGGGGGGGGGGGGGGGGGGGGGGGGGGGGGGGGGGGGGGGGGGGGGGGGGGGGGGGGGGGGGGGGGGGGGGGGGGGGGGGGGGGGGGGGGGGGGGGGGGGGGGGGGGGGGGGGGGGGGGGGGGGGGGGGGGGGGGGGGGGTGGGGGGAGGGGGGGGTGGGGGGGGGGGGGGGGGGGGGGGGGGGGGGGGGGGGGGGGGGGGGGGGGGGGGTGGGGGGGGGGGGGGGGGGGGGGGGGGGGGGGGGGGGGGGGGGGGGGGGGGGGGGGTGGGGGGGGGGGGGGGGGGGGGGGGGGGGGGGGGGGGGGGGGGGGGGGGGGGGGGGGGAGGGGGGGGGGGGGGGGGGGGGGGGGGGGGGGGGAGGGGGGGGGGGGGGGGGGGGGGGGGGGGGGGGGGGGGGGGGAGGGAGGGGGGAGGGGAAGGAGGGGGGGGGGGGGGGGGGAGGGGGGGGGGGGGGGGGGAGGGGGGGGGGGGTGGGGGGGGGGGGGGGGGGGGGGGGGGGGGGGGGGGGGGGGGGGGGGGGGGGGGGGGGGGGGGGGGGGGGGGGGGGGGGGGGGGGGGGGGGGGGGGGGGGGGGGGGGGGGGGGGGGGGGGGGGGGGGGGGGGGGGGGGGGGGGGGGGGGGGGGGGGGGGGGGGGGGGGGGGGGGGGGGGGGGGGGGGGGGGGGGGGGGGGGGGGGGGGGGGGGGGGGGGGGGGGGGGGGGGGGGGGGGAGGGGGGGGTGTTGTACTTGCTTGTTCGGTACGGGAGTCGGCATGTGTTAAGCTATTGGAAAGGACCATTGATTGTTGTTCATGGGAGAAGCAACACAGGGTCGCAGATTAATTCAGAGAGAAAGAGGAAGGGCTTTTCCTCGTGAACAACATTAAAAAATATCAACGGGGTACCACCGCCAAGAGCAGGTTAGGAACGAAAGCGAGAAACCCAAAAAACTCAAAAAAGCCGGAGGGGAGGGGGGGCGCAATTCCTTCAAAGTACAGGGGAGGGGACATCAAACTAAAAAGGTGACAAGGGGGGTATTCATACCTCGGAGAACAACGAGGACACCTAGAGCGCAGAAGGAGACCTTAGGAAGGGGGTGAGAGGAAATATTATGGCTGAACAGGGGCGCAAGGCCGCCTAAACAAAAGTCCCCCCCCCCCCAAGGAAAAAAAACAAAAAAACCCCCCCCCCCAGAGAGCCGGGTACATCCAATTTACGATGTCATATTAGGTCCTGACAGGAGTGGGAATTTCGCCACGCATTTCAGTGGCTTGGGTCCGATATTATGTCTTGAGGAGGACTCCGCGCCATCAGGGAAACAATATCAAATAGCATGAAGTACAGGGACAAAAACGTTCAGAGTCCTGCCGGTAAGCGCTATAAACCAGCCGCGTACTACGAAGAAGACCAGAGGAGGTGGGGGGATATAACCACCTCAAGAAACAGTTACATCTGGAAATTACAACCGGGGGAGAATAGTCCACTATTAACATCAGCACTAACAAGGGGAAACCCAGTATCGAAGGGGGAGAGGTATACAAGAAAAAAACTGTTCTCAAGTGTTACGTCTGTGGGGGGGGGAAATTTGGACTCAGTATTGCTCGTATCGAGATGGGTGCTCCTCAGTGAGCCTGCCCGTCTTTTGAACAGAGATTCGGTCTAAGTTCCCATACATGAGGTAGGGAAGACGACCATCGTCATTTGAGTAAATTTGGGGATAAGAAAGCCTCCATTTTTCGGGGGAGGCATGTGTTTCAACAGATCAGTCAAACTGGAGGGGGGGGGAGATTAATCGTAGAAGTTGAACACATATAGAAAAATCAGCCTGGATTAGTTTCTTGTTGAGGCTACCGAAGTCGAACCGACGGGTAATTCGGCGTTCTCAAAAGAACGCTAGGGCGAATGCAGAAATGGGGAAAATTCTCGAGAGATCTATTCCTTTGGAAAAAGAGTTCACCACGCAGACGTCCAGGTCGGATCCATAAGGGATACCGGCGTTGGTTACACTGGGCAAAAAAAAAGGTCATCCGAACCCGGAGGCAGCGAACCACTGAAACCACGCTGGCGGAGGTATAATTTCTGGAGAGGAGTGCCGGTTCTTTGAGGAGGCATCGCGGGGGGGGAAAAGGAATGTGTTACTGAACCTCAGGGAAGCCGTCTTTTCACTGAGGTTGCTTGTCACACCCGCTTCACAAGGGGAGGGAGGGAACGGTGGAGAAGAACCACAGATGCGAGGTTTGGGGAACCAGGTCGATGACTGAAGCCGTGCAGGTTCAAAGCTTACTTTGAGAGGGTGGGTAAAAAAGCTGGATGGTGCCGAAAGATAAGAACAATACGCGCGCAACAAAGGCCAAAAGTGGTAAAAACTTTTAATTCGTCGTCATAGACCGTAGTGAACTCTGGCAAGTCGTTATGGGGGGGTGTGCTGGCATGGTTATCAGGAGGACCAAAAGGGGTACACGGAGAGTGGTGTGGACGGAAAAAAAAGCGGGGCTGCTTCGGACGTTCGTCGAAAGTGGGAATCTCAGAGAACACACAAAGGGGGGATGGGATTAAAGATAGAGAGAACAAGCCCTTACGAAAAGGAATCGAACGAGTGGGAAGGAAAAAAACCCCCGCTCATTACCACGTGGGATAAGGTACACCAAAACACCGACCCACGCCGCCAAAGAAGTGCAAAACAGGCATTGACGACTAATGGTCACCGATGTATAACCGTGCTGGGGGGGGAGAGAGTATTGTATGAAGAAACGGGAAAAAATCATAAAGGGACACACGCCGTGGGGGACAGGGGAAAGGGGGCACAGGAAAGCGAATTATTGGAGGGCAACATCAATGCGAAGAGACAGAGGGAAACGCCGAGACAACGGTTGTGACGCGAGGAAAAAGACTCGGGAAAGAAACGCGTGAAGAGGTCACAGGGAAACAAATTACGTCTGCGGTAAAAAGAGAAGGCTTGAAAAACCTACACGACCGGAGAGAGCCGAAAGTACGGCACCATAAAAAAACCACCCAGCGGGTTTACGTTTGTAGGTGGAGGACGACCTGTGAGGCGCTGATAGTACGTGAACGGCCCAACGGAGGTATTCAATGGTACCTGCAAAGGGAGAAGACGGGGGACGTCTGGGGAAAGAGGTCCCAGCGACATTGGTCCTTGTGGCTACGAACGAAAAAAGGTGGAGCGCCGAAAGAGGAATGGTGAAGGGGAAGAAGAATTACACGGCAAAGTCCAAGGTAGGAGACTCAACATCAACCTGACAGAAACTCAACAAGGGGAAGCCGTGGGGGGAGGCGAGTTGGAGTGTCAAATGGAAAAAGAGGGGGACAGAGAGGAAAGTTTCTCCTGAGTGGGGAACAAGCTCAATAACCAATGGACGTCTCGGAGGACCCACTATTAGGAACAACTGAGGGAAATAGTGTCTCATCATGGGGTGGCTTCACCTCATCGCGAGTGTTCAAAAGAATTTGGCGTCGAATAGAAGGCAAACACGAGTCAAAGAGGAGGAAAGGGTGGGGAAACGGTAAAAAACGTAAAACAGACGTTGGTCGAAGGTAGAGGGGACGATGCGGTCAAGCGGGTCGGTGAGTTTGATTGGGTCATCGACTCCTACTCCCCTTTCGTACTGGCCAGATGGAACGATGGATTTTGGGGGGGGACATCTCCACCGACTCTTGACGAGGGGCCGAATTGGTTCATAGCGACAGGAAGTGACGTAACCTTCAGAACGGGGGGGGGCCTCTTCATGCAGCGGGGGGGGACGCACAAGGGCTTGGGGTAGCTGCGTGTCCTAAGCACGACGGGGGGGGAGACAAAAACGCAACTAAATAAGTTAGAACCCGGGACAGGGAAGGTCAGGAGATCGAAATAGAAGCGGAAATGGTATTCAAGAGTACATAAGGGTGGTGGGCTGCGGCACGGAACGAACCTTCAAGAAACAAAGTAATCGTCATAGAGCACCTATCCTTAGCGCCGGAGAGGAGAAGCAGGTTGAAAGGGCTTTTTTGGTCGCTCGGAGTGTATCAGAGAGAGCCAGGGTCAACCGGTTGAGGTGAAAAACCCGAAAAGGAACGTGGTGACGCGAAAGGTGAGACAGAAAGTATTCCGGCTGCGTGTGGGGTGCCGGCGGGCGGTAAGAACTGCTCGGAAGGTGGAAAACAAAAAGGGGCAAGATTTTCCGGTTTGGAAAAGAGGCAACTGAAGTTCTTAGGACTGAAGTCAACATAGGAAAAGGGGTGTATATCCCCACCCAGAGAAAGAGTCAACGGAAAGAGGGAGACATCCGAACTGAATAAGCCAACGAAGAACGGAAGGTCACTGTTCAGAAAGAACAACTCAAGAAGGAAGAGGGGGGACACTACGGAAATCAGAGCCAACTTGGCGGATTGACAGGAAGCTTGACCAATTCCTGAAGAAAGAAGCTCATGGGTTTCTTCATTCTAGGTGCGGCAAGGGAGAATGGCGTCGACACCAGACAGAGGAATAAAAGGGTGAACGGGACGCTGTCGACTAAAAGATAGGAGGGGACAAGTGAAATCGGCCATGTCGGTCAGAATAGGGCGATCCTGGGGGAAGTTACAGAGCGTAAGAAGACAGGAAAAGTTCCGATGGGAGACAGCACTCGTGAGATCTAAGGTAACGGGAACCACAAGAAAAAAATATCTTAGTACAACATTCCATTCCGAACTGTGGTGGCAATGTCGGCAATTCGAAAGAAGTGAGATGGAATTAAAGGCAACTATCATTGCCTCAGCAGGAGGGGAACAACCAAAGAGTCGGTTGTGGGAAGATCGTGTTCCTTCGAAGGACGGTGAATTAAGCTGAGCTGTCTGAAAGGGGCGGAGAGACGCAGAAAAACTGATTATGAGAAAGAGAGAGATCCTAGCAGTCTCATCGCCATATAAAAGACTGGAGCATCCGCAGGACAAACCAGTATATTTGGGGGAAAAACTCCAGAAAAGGGGAAGCTGAAGAGGCCTGCCTGAAAGAAAGTCGAAGTCACTAGGCATTTCCACACGTCTTGCGGATGAGGTAACGACTCCTAGGGACGGTTGGGAAATGGTTACCGGGTTAGATCGCAGAGAAAAAGAGGGAAAAATAAGGAAGGTGATTTAAGCATGCAAGGGGCGCCGGCCTCCTGCTCCATGAGGCGTAAAGACGGCCCGCGAGCGAGGGGATAAAGCTCGCAATCGTCGGGAACGGGACAGGAACAGGACGGCGCGGAGGGGGGTCTAAGAACATCTACCTAGGCCGCCCGAGATGACACCAGGAGCCCTATCTGAGGGGGGGAGGGTCGGACAGGTTGTGCAAAAAAGGGAAGGGTCAAGCCAATCAAGTTCTACGGGGGGTCTATTGGGAGTGGAGAACGTCTGGGGAAAGGTTTTGTGCTAAAACATTTGCCGAGGTGGCCGTCGAGTCTGGCCCTGTCGTACTTTGGACCGCTGGGTCAAGACAGTGAAAATGGTGGGTCGGGTATGTAACCCAGCGGAAGGTGAGTCAAACCCAAAACCAGAACGAAGGGCTCCAGTCGAAAAAACAGGACCAAGCCGGTGTAAACAAACGTCCAAGAAGAAGGTTATGAAGAAGGAATAGAACCCAACACTCAAAGGAAAGCTTGGAGGGAGGACCCTCGCGGCACAATGGACGTGGCAGGGAAAGCAGGAAACGAAAATCGGGTATGGTGAGATGGTAGAAAACATCCAGAACAAAAGCCTGCGACAAACTAGACGAATCAGGATACGGGGAGAAAGAGAGTGGCTATGTATGACTGGAGTGGCAGTGCAAAGGGTCCAGGAATCAAAGCCGCAAAAAACCGCAAGAGGGAAACGAGGGTACTCCCATTTCAGAGGCATATGGAATACTGAAAGGAGGGGGGCAAGGGGAGGAATCGTAAGTTGCGTTTTTTCTCATAGTGTCATTAGGAGAAACGAATCACCCACCCTTGGGCGACATATCCAAGCGAGGAAGGACGAGGGACCAAAAAAACTGAGAAGTGAAGGAACTTTAAACTGTATACCAGCCGCGGCTCACGCAAGGGCCAGAGTAGGGGGTTGTAAGGGTAAAACCAGCAAAGAAGAGGGTCATAGGACAGGAAAGACCGGGGATTAGATATTAAGAACCTAAAGAAGAAGAAAGGGACCCACGCATCGCCGGTGAGGAGGAACCAGACGTTGTCCGGTTTGTGACGGGGGCTACCAAAATGCCTCCATAGTTAAGAAGTAAGAGGGTGCCAAAACTCAATCCCCATTCGTGGAACTTCGCTAATGAGGAGAATGTCAATACAGAGGGACTACAAAAGGGGGCATTGAGTCAGAATCGGTGGTTCCGAAGAAAAAGGGGTTGATGAAATTGGAAAAGAACGTCACGAACGGGAAGAGAAAGACATCATAGGCGCAGTGAAAGCAACGCCGAATCCACAACGGATCCCTGGCTGAGGGGAGGGTGAGGCTACCGCGTCCGACGAAGGGGAATGAATTCGGTTGATCAAAAGCGGGAACTAAAAGAGTGAAGAGGGGCTCAACGGGTGACTGGGATCAGGGGGTCAGCTGCCGGGATGCGGCAAAAAGTCACCGTCTGGGAGAAAAGCAGAAAGTGATCCGGCAGGGTGACCCCTTTCACGAAAAGGAAAAGCATCGAAGAAACGGGAAAAGGGGGCCTCGGACCAAAAAGGGCCAGCAGGGAGGCGTTGGGGACTGTTTATAAGAGGGTAGTGGAGGGTTGCAGTCAGGTGGGAAGCAGAAAGGGGGTTGGGCACCCGGACAATAGGAAGTCGGCTGGTCAAGGCCTTGGAGTCAAAACCGCTCCCCTTTGCGGGGTATTTCCCGTGGGGGGGCTCCCACGCTGCGATGGTGGCACGAAAGAAGGAAGGAATTGCTCCGTAGGTAAACGCGGAGGGTGAAGTGTTTCCCATCGGAATGTTGCCGATGTCCCTAGAAAAGACGCGCGCCCCCAATATAGGCGTCCCGGTGATTGACAATGTGCGGACTTAGTCTCAAATAGTATGAAGACTAGGGATCGATGGGAGGATGGTGACCGTCGGGGGTCAGCGCGGGGAAAATCGGGTGTTTCTGGAGGGGGGAGCAACCTGGAAAAGGGGTCTCCGTTCTTCCTGTTCTTCTAGGCGGGGTGGTGTCTATGGAAGATGAAGGGACTATTTTTCTCGAGAGGGGGGGAGGCATGAGTGAAAGAGAAGAAGCTACTGGCCGAGGAACGAAAAGATACTGGAGGTGGGCTCTCAATTTTAACAAAGAGAAAGGAATAGAACGGTTACGTCGCAATGGGCATCGATAGGCAAAAACAAACTGGTGATTGAAAGGGAATAAAGAGAGAAAAGAGCTAACGCACAAGCGACGCAAGGAGAGGACCAACCAATCCAAGCGCGACCAAGTGTTGATCCATGAACCACCATCACCAGACCACGCACTGCTCTTCAAGGAAGGGCAAAGACAAGAAGAGGAAGGGAATCAACGAGGTATCCGGGATGTGGGGGACGTGTTTCGGGAGGAGAAAATGCACCATCAGCAGGTAACAATGACTGACTCTGGTGGACAGAAATGCGCAATGAGAATAAATGCTGGGGGAAAAATGCTCTTGGGCTGAGCGTACCGTTAACCGAAAAGGAATTTGTAAGACGGGGGGGGGGACCGAGAAGACCGCGTTGCCAGACCTGGGAAACGAGTTTCAAAGGTGTAAACCACTTCTTCGTTTTCAACTCCATATTAATCAACGAAAAGGGGCAACGCTCTCCAAGAGTAGCCGCAGAACAGCGGGGGGTTTCATGGTCAGAGGCGATGGCAGTCAGGTGTCGGCGTCAGAAGAATCTAATGAAACTTGGGACCAAAAAAGTATCAACGCGGTTCCGGTTTGATCAGAGGGAAGTCGGGGGCCGATTCCCAGGAAGCGAAACATTTTTACTCGAAAAGAAAACGAAAAACGTGTAAAGAAGAAGCAAGAGGGGAAAGGGAGAACGAAGAAATTCCACTAGGGGCTACAGTAGGAGAATGAACACCTACTCAGAAGTACGGTGGAGGGGAACGGTGCTGTTGTCAAAGGGGCGATGTGAGGAAGAGGGGAGTGTGGCCGCCTGACGTTTGTACCAAGATCAGAAACCAGTGGTATGGCTCGGGCGAAACAAAATTTCTGAATCAACTGAAAAGAAGGAGGTGAGGCAATCAGAAGCATGTAGGGGGACATTCGCTATAGAAATTGTGCAACGATGGGCCGTGAGGGCGACCCCTCGAGGTCGAGAAGATAACGAGGAACGGGGGTCAGAAGCAAACGGAGCGTTGTTGGACTCCTGAAAAAATGCGATCGGTCGCCGACCTTTGGGTTAGTTATTTGGGGAAGGAGATAAAGAATCAAGGACGGGTTTATGGAAAAAATGACAAAAGGGGGAGCGGCTGGGTGGGTTAATCTCCTCACAACGCTGGACTAAGAGGATGGAGCGCGGAAGGGATGCGCCGTCACTGGGGGAAAAAGGAAAAAAAGGGGGTTTTGTCACGAGTAAGGAAATAGAAGGGAATAGGTCTCCAAGGATGGGTAGCGGCGAAAAAAAGCCGAAGAAATGAAAACACGACTGGAAAAAAAACGAAAAAAGACGTGAGGACACCTTGTAAACGAAGTAAGGAAGAGCGGGACTCGAACTGGGTCTACAGAGCGCGGAGGGGGTGTTTGGCGGTAGGCCAGCAAGGATCCGACGAAGAAAAATATACAACATAGCAAAAGTCATGGAGACTGTCGCCGTCGGAGAGAAAAACAAAAGGTGTAGAAGGATGGGGGGGGGGGTAGAAAGGGGATGGATCTCAATCCCTTGTCAGACTTTTGAGTTGGTCTATCAACGCAATGTCACTTGGGGAACGAGGTAAAAAAGTGAGTCACGGCTGCGTGGGGTTCAAGGAGGAGGGAGTCACTTATCGTTACTGGGGGTAACCTGGGGAGAGGAGGTTGAAAAACCACTGAAGAAAGGTGGAATGAAGGACACGATGCAAACGCGGGTGAAGATAAACAGCACAACGAATGGGAAAACGGGAAAAATAGGGGCCACGGCCGACGCCAGGGCCAGCTAGAGGAAAGGGCAAACTGTGGAAGCACAACGGCCAAAAGAGCTGAGATAAAATAAGGAGATCCACGGAGGGGTGCAGTAAAGCTGTGTTAAACCCAGTCCGGACAGGACCGCCGCTGGGAGGAAGGGGAGTCTCAGGCTGCATAGGAAGAGAGCGTCCAAACCGCAAGCTTACTGGTGGAAAGTATCTTGGCGCCTCAGAACTGACGCCGAACACGCGCTGGGACAGTCGGGGCATCACATGCAGGAGGCAGGGGTCGGCTCGAAGCTCATGGAACAATAACGTTTAAATGGGTTATTCCACAAGGCATGACGCAGGCGATCTCAACAGGGAGGTAAACAGACTCGTCTATTACAAAGTACTCCTCATAATGGGTGTGGGATTCGAAGATGGGGAGAGGTTCGCTGGTCAGCAGGCCTAAGCGTGACAATAAGCGTAGCAAAAAACAAGAAGCGTGTCAGGGAGAGCTGAATCTGCAAGGAGGTGAAGCTTTAAGGGATGAGAGAACAGAAGAGGGA
>Ga0179593_1479100_pt1 | contig 19335 bp, 15 predicted proteins | sample CZODoug2_1_08_16_FD_185931 | JGI IMG/M metagenome (GOLD analysis project Ga0179593, IMG submission 185931) | Vadose zone soil fungal communities from Angelo Coast Range Reserve, California, USA - CZODoug2_1_08_16fungal (PacBio error correction) | ecosystem: Environmental > Terrestrial > Soil >...
AACCCGCGAAGTCGAACGGGTCCAGATAATGGAAGGAAATGCACGGTCTAAACGAAAAAAAAAGGACCTCAGGCCTGCTGGGCGGCTGAGACTGAAAAAAAGATACAACCCTCTCTCAACAGAGTAGAGTGAAACAAAAGTCCCATATGTGTGGAAAAAAAAAAATAAGCTTCAAGTGGAACAAAGAAGAACTTTCCAAACTTGTGTGTGGTTTTAAGTGGGATGGGGACGAACAGGGGGAAACTCAATGGATCTCACCCTACAACCGCTAAAAAATCAGAGAGACCTAGGACTAGACACGCTCAGAGGGAAGTTGATAGGCCAGTCATCAACCCGAGGGAAAGGTCCCTTATGGGGGAAACAGAAACTACTACCGGACAGTGACACAGCGGACTTGAAAAAACACTCCAGAGGAAGTTCCCGACCCAGCTTCAGGCGGACCTGTTTGAAGGGGGGAGGGCCCGGTGAAGGGGGTTCCAAGGTAAGGACCAAAGGAAATGTATTGAAGAAGGGGTAGTTGACAAAAATGGGGAGGACTTGGGGAAAAGTGCCCGATAAAACATAGCATAAAACAAATACTAACTCGGAGGGTGACCTTTGTGAGGGTTCGCCGAGGAGCAAAAAATACCGGAGGGAGGGGTTTTGTGGGGGGTTGGAGTGAAAGTACCTGACACAAGTGGCTAAAAAACGTTTGAAAACCCGTCTGAAAAAATTAATGTGGTGAAGGAAATGGGAAAAAAAGGGGAGGGGGCGAAAGTGTTCAAAAATGAACAGCACAGGTAGTCATGAATGGGTGAATGACTGGCTGAGATTTACATGGAATTGGAGGTCCAGGGAAAGGTATGAGGGCCCGGCAATTGGGGAGAATATGACCCTGAAGTTGCTTAACATATACCGGAATCCGGAGGAAATCCAGAAAAGCAAAACAGGTGAAGGTGTTCGAGACAGACGTTGGGGAAACGCTCGGAGAAGGCTGCCCTCCTTCAAATGGGGACACAGATAGATATGGTTGCACGGGAGCGTAGCAATATCAAATCTGACGGCCCTCTCCGGTTGCCGGGCCGTGTCATGACAGTATCAGGAGAACGGGTGTGGTGGGGGTACCCGGAGAACGAGGCACGGGATGTGCAACGTCTTCTGGGTGGTTAAGGGTTTTGAACTGGGGGCAAAACCTGCGAAAATGGCTGAAAATACTGATTTGACAGTGACGTTAAGCTTCAAGTGGGCGTTCAAAGAAATGAACTGAATTCATGTCGCTGGAAAAATTTAAATTAAAATTCAAGGAGAAGGGGATCGAGGGGTGCCAGGGGGGGGGAGGTTTTAGGGGTAGTGGGCGGCTGGTTCGCAGAGATTAGGGAGATTATTAGGGGAGGAGACCAGGGGGAGGTTCTAGAAGTAATCTTGGACTAAGTACTTGCGAGAGACGGGCTACGAGGGGGTGGCAACCTGCAGGGACTTGTGTTTCAGGGAGGGAAAGGGTCCCGCGAGGCATAGCGTTTAAACAAAGTGGGGCCTCCCAAGGAGGGAGACAGGAATCAAGGGGAAATACTTGATCAGGGGACAGAAACAGCAGCCATTTTGACACTTGGGGGAGGGAATCTGAGAGAAGGAACCCCCAAGAGATTAACCCACAAAATAAAACTAGAAGAAAAAAAATGACAAATAAACCAGATCCTCCATTTAAGTCTGCACTGAAAGAGGTTGGGGGGGGTGGGGTGCACCGATTTTTTTGGGAGGTTGGGTGCAACTTGACTTGGGTTTGGGGGAAGTTTTAACGGTGGGTGAAAGGGGGAAGGTTCGGGGGGTATTATCACTCACGTGAAGAACCTAAATGACCGGAACGGTCGGGCAGGTGAAATAAAGGGGGATGCGTCCAATGGGGGGGTGGGTGGATTGAGGAAGGGCGACAGTTTCAGTTGGGTGGAGTTTATAGTTCTTGGGGGTAGTTTGGGGCAATGAGAGGGGGGGGAGTAGGGGGTGCTTCCCACAAGAGCAAGACAAAAAACAAAAGCTCTAAAAAGGGGCCTTCATGTAGAGGAGAGACAAAGAAAGTAACTGTAGCCAATAAAAAAAGAGAAATCTGGGGTGAGACCAACGATTGCAAAGCAGAAAAGAAAAAGGGCAGAGGAAGGGGAAGAACACGATAAGAAGAAGGGAAGCATGTCACATGAGAAAGGGGGAGTAGTGGGGCAAAATTAGGGGGTTACACCATAAGAAAAGGAGTGTTGAAATGGGTATGAGCAACGAACTTGGAGGGGAGTTGATTACCTCAAGAAGGACGGGGAGGGTTGGTCACATAGGTTTTAATGTATCTGGGAGACGGCAGGTTTTAAGGGGGAGGCCAGGCGCCGAGAAAAGAAAACCCAATTTTTTGAAACGAAAAGAGGTGGAAAATGACATGAATGCGACCGATGAAAGGGATTTGGTTGAATTGGCAAATAACATCTTGTCTTACTTTTGCTGACACAAGTAGGGGAAACACTGGGGCCGTAAATTAGAATTCAGACATCCTAAATGGGTCCTATTCACCCCAATACGTTTTGGGGACAAGAGGTAATGCCGTGTAATTGTCATAGTTGGCCCTCACGTTATCTTCGGTTTCAGTGAACTCGGGGGGGTAAAATGAAATGCCTTTGGGCAAACGAATGCAGAGTGCGAATGCCCCGACAAAAAAAACGATTTTTTTTGAACACCTGGAAGGGGCAAGAGGCCTTCAGATCAATAAGGGCTGGTAAGAGGAACCAAATCAACCTTAAGGGTTTTAGGCACCAAGGCGATCCTTCTCAAAGGGGGAAGTGCAACGTGAACGCCCAGTGATCATAAATCTAAAACCGGAATCGTAAAATTGGGGTTCAGGGAAAGGGCGGGGAGCAGTTGAGGGGACAATCGCTTTTAAAGGTGGACTTGCCGAATGGAAGGGTTAAACTGCGGAAACAATGAGCTAGGGGGAACTCTGGTGCCAGGGCATTGGGAAATGAGAGCCAGAAAGAGGGCATCAAGACCATAGCTTGAAAAAACCGTTGGCGGGGTGTGCACGCCGGGGAAAGGTACAGTCACAGGATCATACATTGGTCCGGAGGTAGTTACAATGAAGGGCCTTGGGCTGTCTGGAGGTCTCTACAATCATTAGGAGGGGGAAAAAAATGGAGTGCGAGGGCCTCATTGGAGTGGAGGCGGGGGGGAAGAGGACGAGGGATTCCTCGGCAGGAGGACAGACTTAAGCAAATAGTTAAAGAGGGGGAGAGGAAGCTCAGTGAGGGAGCGAGTGCACCTGCTCTCTCACTCCGAACGGGAAATGTTCAAACTGGGCCTCTTCCCAGAGGACAATCCCTAGAAAAACTAAGGAAAGTGGACTGGGTGTTGGAGCTATCAAAACGGGGACGAAAGAAGGAATAACACCATGGGGGACCCCTGTTCTATTCCTTTCAGGGGCTGATTGCTCCGGAATTTTAACTCCTCATTTGGTCATAAAGGAAAACTAGAGCTATCGCTGTTGGTCAAGAGAGACATCTCAGGCCAGGAAGATTAAGAGGCGTCTACTTAAAAAGCGAATCCTCTGCCGCTAAAAAAATGCCTCCGAGAATGACGCAATCCAAAAAGAAAAACCAACGGATACCGCTCTCGAAAAAAGACACAAAGCGAACTGTTCGGAGGAAGAAGCAACTAGCCCAGGGAATTTCAAGAAGAAAAATCGAGACATGACCGAAAAGGCACGACTCACGAAAGGAAAAAAAATAGGAAACTGGGAAAAACACTGTTGTTGGACCGAGGGTCGTGAAAGGCCCTCCTGAGGCACGAAGTAAAAACAGAAAAATTTCCATTGGCAAACCAGCGTCTACCAAAGCCCCACCATCGCCGCCAAAGCACCTCCTCTGCCTGCCCAGTCCATTGCCATACCACCCTCGGGCTTTCCGAACGGCGGTTTCCTCCACGAAACATGTTCCACCCTCCAGGCCGGAAGTCCTCCGCGACCTAATAGGCATTTCCATCGCGTTGGTTCAACTCTTGTGCGTAGTTTGTCTACATGGGGGGGGGAGCTCCTGTGGGGGCTGTCACTTCGGTTTTTGTCTTGCCGCCGCTACGTAACTCCGTGCGGAGTGCTGGGCGCCCTCGAGTCCAGGCTCATGGGTCCTTTGAGTCATCGCCCGACAACTGTTTGCATTGTAGACTTCATTGGAAAGTCTGCGCGAAAAGCGCGGGACCAGGACTTCGTAGAGACCTATCTGCTCAATATTCAACCTGGGGCGCAGAGTGGGGGGGTGGGGGTCGGGGGGGGCTGGGGCAACAAGACAATTGTAAAAAAAGGACATGACTTTTGAAATTTGGGACACATAACCAAATCAGATCTAATTGGCCAAGATAAATAGCCTCATTTGATCATTGGCGCTGGGGTGTCAGGGTACCCCTACAACTTGTATCTCTTGGGTTGGTAGGTCCATTGTGTTGGAATAGGGTCAAAGAAAGTTGTCATAGAGGGAGCCAAAGGGGTTCGAGGGGGGAGGAACTGGTAACAAAAATCTGGGAAAACGAGGAACGGGCGACTTCATTCAAACGAGGGGCCAAAATAGAAGAGGGCGGGGGACAAAACCAATGGGGGGATTGTACCTAAAAATCGTGGCTCAATGGACCGAACAAGAAAGGTCCTACCCTCAATGATAAACGGGGAAACTCCCGTCAATAGGGGGGTGAAAAGGACTACCAGAGAAATTCAAAACGGTTATGTGCTTAAAATCCACTCATTCCATCACAAGGGGACAAAAAAGGGGTGTCCAGCCTCCTGGACCTCCTCGTGTCGACCGTATTACTAGGTGACTGATCCCCTTCTTTAGTCAGCCTTCGTTAACTTACAGGTACTGGCTGGGGCTCGTACAGAAAAACCCTCCCGTGGGAGAGTGCGGAGGAAAGTATAGGAGGAGGTTCGGGGATAGGGTGGGGGAGTCAAAAAAGATCACGGAATTGGAAAGAGGGAAAGGGGTCGCAAACACAAAAGGGGACACCAGAAAACATAGATAATGGACAATCTCGTTGTTTAATTCGATGTCTGATCATGGGGGAGGGGGGACGGAGGTTGCTGTATGAGGACCACATAGACTGCACTCCCACGCAGGGAAGGCAAAACCTTTGACGTGGAAACACGGCCTCACCCAGGAGAAGTACGTGCTAATTCATCACCGGATAAAAGCAAACTGGGGGGAACAGATTAAGTCTATCGGGGGGGCAAAATGTGAACAAAAGGCACAACAACTACGACATTTGGGAAAAAGACACCGAGAAAGGGGGGGTCAGAAACCAATATTGAAGGGAAATTGAAAAGAGGCGCGAAGACGAAAGGATCCTTAATCAATCCCAGGAGAGAAGGTCAGGGCAAAGAGTCGGAGGGACCCAACAAAGCAACGTACAAAACAAAATCCCACACTCGGTGACCAAACCCCAATGAAAATGTAAAAAAACATAAAAATGAGGACGGATGGTTTACACGTTTTCTGCCAGAAATTGGGGGTCAATAAGGTTTAGTTGAGTTCGGAAGAAGAGGGGGGGGTAAGCAGAACTCGGAATCCACACTGTACGAAAGGGAGATTTTGTAGACTGCGGTGAGGCGAATGTTCCTCTGTAAAACGAAAGGGGTTCTCTGCACAGTGTGCAGGCATTGGAAGTGGACCATACTCCTATGGTTTCAACGACGTGAGGGACGAAAAGGGGGAAAACAGTCCAGGGGTGAAACTATATACAGGGTCGTACGACACAAAAAGTCAGAAAATGGGGAACGAAAAAGATAATAGGGGAAAAATGGCTCGAAAAAAGCATAACAGCTGAGAAGAATTGTCCGAACACAAGAACAAAAAAAAAACAAAAGCACAAACCGAACCGCCAAAAACTCATATTTAAAGGCACGTTGGAAGATAGGGGGAAAGAATGTGCAAAAAGAACTGCAAAAGGCTAAGGCCAGACACTTAGCAAAACTCCTTCCGTCAAAACGGGGAACGTAAATAACACCTAAAACGGAAACCCCACCATGCGGGTGGTTAAGCAAGTTGTCAAAAAGCTTCATACATGGACCAACGCCCCACCAAAAGCTTGGGGGACATTTATACGGTCATTGAAAACTGAAGGAAAGATAAGTGATCGTTCCAAGAGGAAGAATAATGGAAAAAAGGAGAGGAAACTTACCCCAGGAGGAGAAAAGAAGAGACTGAAGATGGGGGAACGGGAAGGTTCAATTAATCACCTCGGGAAAAACCGGAACACATGTTTCGTGCGACGTTGAAGGGAAATAGCTCTTCAGAAGGGGGGATGGGAGGCGGGAAACTGGCAAAAAGGGGCCCGGAATCCCCGAAATCCAAGAAGGAATCAGAAGAGGAGAAAACTGGTAATCAAGGAAGATTACCAGGAAAAATGTTAAAAAACGCTGTCTGGTCGCTTTAAATTAGTGTCTTCAACTGGGTAAGGATACAAGGGGGAAAAATTTACATATCTACTCTACTATCAGTAACAGCCCGGTGGAGGGGTTGAGGGCTCTGCCATTTTTGCCGTGGAGGGGGCGGGCTAGTGGACGCTTAGTGTGATGGTGGGCTTACCTTCCCCTCCGAGGTCGTAAGGAATGGCAGAAAAGAATCGGGACAGTGTGAAGGGAAAATCATCACTAAAAAAACTCAACATGAGTACGGTATTGAGAAAATTATCTGGAAGTTAAGAAAACAAAAAAAAATCTGGTAAGTGGAGGGCTTTTTTATTGTGAAAAAGAAGTTTTCAGGGACGAAGTAAAACAAACAAAAGCAGCCAGGGTTTTTGGAGAAAAGTGGGGTAAACTACACCGGGTTGGTGGAGCACAAAAGGCACTTGGGTATGTGGGGGGTTTTACCTGGCGTTTTTGTGGAAATGTTGGGTCCTATGAACTCGACAGGCGGAAAAATAAATTTGAAAGAAATTTACTACTCCGTTCAAGGGTTGGAGAACCGCGGGGGGAAGACAACCTGTCTGGCCACACTTTGGGAATTTCCGAACGGAAACAAACGTGGAGGGGGACAAGAACATACCCGGGGAAGGAAGAGGGGGGGGTAAAAGGGCGCGGGCTGCATCGTCAACAAAGAAGCAAATTGGGAAAGACGGAAAGAGAACGAGGCGGGAATTACTGGCAAAGAGGGGTACAATCGAGAAGTTGTTGCGATTAATGATGGGGCAGGGAGTAGCTGTGGGAAAACAGGAAGGGGAGCTGAATGGGGAGAGAACAGGGGGGAGGGAACCATAAAAACACTGCTGGCCTCACAAATCTCACGAGGCCTAAAACCAATAAAAGTGGAAAGGTTTTCAAAAAAAGGGTGCACCGAACGGTGTAACGTAAAAAAAGAACGGGTGGGGGGCGGAAGTGAGTTTTAGGTTATGGCCCAATGAAAGTCCCGGAAGGTTGAAGAGAGAAGGGACTAGAAAAGGGGGAGGGGTAGGAGGGAGGTCGACTGCTATATGGTCGGGTGGTCCATCTGGGTCTGGCGGAAGAGTTGAGGAAGGTGGAGGAAAAACGCTCTCGTCAAACCAAAAACCTGCTGGTCTTGGTGATTAGAATCAAACCTCATTGTGTGCGAAGAAAAGCCCTAAGATCATTCGCGAATTCGTCAAAAAATGGGTGTCCCTCGACATTCTTGACACTCGACGGAAGAACCCGTATGTAGCCACATCTCGATATGACCAAAGTGCTGCACTGCTCGGACCTTCCACTCTTTTGGGATCAAAAAAGGAACTTATTCATACAAGTGGTGGGGACAATATAACGAACAAAACCAACAAGGGGGTGTGGTGGTTACGTTGCAAAGAAAGGTGGAGGGGTGGTGGCCAGGTGAGAACCAGGTCTAGTGGACCAACGTAACTCGACCGTGCGTCTACCGGACGGAGAGCGCCATGCTCAGGAGCCCGATCTCCTTCTACGTGGGGAATTCTGTGAGGTCCCGGATCGAAGGAACAGGTATTAATGTTGCCCAGAAACTTTTGCCCAAAGTTACGGTTATATATGCTCTCTCGTGGGATCTCAGGTGTAGGGAAACGCTCTTGTCCAAGGCTAGATCCACGCGATAAAGCCCGGGAAATAAAAAACACCTGCGTTAAGGGGGAGGAAGACACGCCATTTAAAGAGGGGGGGGACGGGAATGGAATCAGGGGGATGCGAATGGGAAACCTATCTGGAAACGGAGCACTTATTAAATAGGGGGTGGATGGGGGGGGGGGGGGAGGCGGTGTACAGTCAAAAAACAGCAGAGGAACACACCTGGAGGTACGTGGGAATTAGAAACCAAAAACGGTTGAGCAAATGGGGGTACCTGCTCAAAAAAAATACATAGGGTGGCGTGGTTGGGGTGGGGAGTTGCACGTGGGGAAGAAACAAAAGGGAACCGACCAAGTGTGAACGCCTGTTCGTCAATTAATGGGGGGTGAGGCAAGAGTAAGCAAGGGGCATGGGAGGCCGTTCGCACAAACACAGGTTGCTGGGCACCGAAGTAATGTCTATGTGGGGCGTTGTAATGATAATTTAGGAGAAAGGCAGGCGAAGGGTTAAAAAACAAAGAAAAGTTGCTTCTGTCCAAAGTAGTCAGAAGAAAAACAGAGGGGGCTTCCAGCAATCATAAGCGTGAAAGCAGCCTCAGCAAAATGGTTTCGAGGTTTGTGAAGGAGTAGTGTAAGTCAAAGTGGGAGCTCAACCTTCAAATATGGGGGGAGTGAGAATCATGGGGGGGGTTGAACCGCAAAGAAAAAGGACCTGATCTATCAAAGGGGGCATTTAAGATTGGAAAAACTGAAGTAATAAAGGTAAGCGCATAATGAGAACCCGTTAGGGAAAACGGGAAGAGCCAGACTGCTCGGAGGGGGTGGGGAGGAAAAAGGTTGGGGGGTAGGTAATACGAATGGCATTGTCCCGTATGACCGTGGGTGAAGCAGACGTCATAAAATATGCCACGGTGCGACGGGGGTAAAAGTGTAGGCTAGGGGAATTAGACCCACAAGATGGCGCGATGTAGATATGTACAAAAAGGCGGGGAGCGGTCCAGAATATCAACATGTCCACGGTATTTGAAGTCGGTGAAATATTTTGGGACAGGTTGGAGGATCACGGGCTCGGTTATTCATACAGAAATGCTTATGCCATGATTATTGCATAAAGGGAAAAATGGGGGAGATGAAAAGCGATTAAGCCTACGAATCCAATGATTTGAAAGAGAGAAAGGGCAGAGGGGAAATGACCCGTAGGTGTCATCAGTTCGTGAGAAAGACTAGTGAAACTCAGGAGAGCATATCGAGGGTGGGGGGACGACCACGAGTGAACCCTATCAGTAGGGTGAATGGACACAGGAACATAATGAGAGGGAATAGGATGTTTAAGGGGGGGGCTGAGGGAAGACGCAAAGAGATGCAGGACAAGAGAGGAACATAAGAGCACAGGGGAGTCCAATAAAGAAAGAATGACTTTGAAGGGGTCGGGGGGGGGGAAAAGGGATGTGAATTGTTTTTTAACAGGATCCTAAATTGGTTCTTTGGGGTGGGGGAAAATGGAGTGGGGGAAGTTGTACAGGTTTGGACATGAGATAAGTAGGGCCTGAGTAGAAGTAAGGAGTACTAGGGTCTCCCTACCTGTGTTAATTTAGTACTGTTTTACCAGCGTGACAGAGGTGCCCTTAGGTCAATTATTCGAGTAGGGGGTTTTAAAGTGTCAACGAAAAAAATTTCAGGGGGGGTTAAAGGATGGGGGGACGTGACCAACCGAGTAGTGGGGGGGAAACTGGGGATCTTCAACTGGACGTATCTTAAGACGGGCGCACTCTTTGGTAAAATCTGAAGCAATGCCGCCCAAACAAGACGCGGGCAGCAAAACCCAACACGCTCCATTCTGGAAACAGAGAAACTCTCAAATGAGGCAATAAGCATGGCCATGCAAAGGAGGGAAGTGAGACATTTGCGTGCATAAGGGGAAACGTGAGACAAAGAAAAGCCGAAAAGAAGGGTGATGTATTGAGGCCAAAATCATATAACTCAAGGAAATAGTCTCGAAAGGGTAAGGGAATCTCAATGGACTGGGCAACTACGCTACGAAACGTAGCAAAATTATGGGAAGGAGTCCGAAATACTAAGGGCCACGGATAGATAGCAATTACACAAGGGCTGGATTAGGCCATGAGAAAGCAAGTGCGGCTATGTTTACAGGGTATAGGTGGCCCGCACGAACGTGGGTGTAAAGAGGTGTAAGTAGTAGAAGGGGGAGCCGGGGGGGATGACAGTAGGAAAAAGGGTAATGGAAAAAATCCCGTAAGACAATAGGAACAACAATTAGTGGGGCACAAGGCCTGTAAGTTATAGAAGAAGGGGGGGGATGGGTGTATGGTCAAAGGTAAGCACCAAGAAAAGAGGGGGGGAGTTGTTACTTACCGGGTAGGGGGGACAAAAGGGGCATGACAGAAACACATCATAAGTTTTCACAAGGAAAGCAGTCAATTTTATTGGGTCATTGGGAACATATCTGAGAGGGGTTATGGAAAAAGAGGGACCTGAATGAAAACCGGCGACACCTCAATTTGGAGCGGGCAAAAAGGACGGCGCTGGTCCATTCTTCAGGGCTTAGAAGTCAACTCATGAACAAGGCTGAAGGCTTTCCCGTCGCCAGTCAACAGAAACTGTGGTGCGGACCGTTGAGAGCGAGGACGGGGGGAAAAACAAAGTAAAAAAGAAAATATCTGCAACAAATAATAAGGGGGCACACGAGAAGCGAGGACGGAGGTGCAAAGTTTATCAAAGGGGAGTCTTAGCTGGGGCAATTCCTAGGGTACGGAGGGGGGGGCAAGGAACGTAAAAGAGGTTGACAGGTGACAAAAGGGTTTCAAGGTAAGTCCGCTTTGAGCTGGGAAAAATGACTTACTTCCAGATTGTGGGGAAAGTTGCTGTTGACGGGGGAAAGGCATCAGAGTTATGCAGAAAAATATAAAATAGGGCAACAAAACCAAAATGGGAAATTTCGGGGCTACTTGTCGCGTAAAAGCGAAGGTATAGTGAGTCAAAAAATAAAAGTTGGGTTCGAAAAAATGCGTAGGGAGAGGGGTGACTCACAACAAAGGAAGAGAGAGCTCGGTGTACAAGAGTGTCATTAAAAACTTTCGAGCGGAGGGCTGGAAAGATCGTAAGAAGACGAATGGAGGGAGGATGAAGGCGAAAGGAAATAAAGGAGGATAAAGGAAGGGCAGATTGCCGCCAATCTTACGGACGCGACGGAAAGGCGTCCGAAAGTCTTCCTCTAAGTCAGATCAGTAGGATAGACTCTACTTTGCAGGGAGGTGAGCCGCGTGGAAAAGTCCTGACCATGCCCCTCTGGCACTCCGAAAAAACCAGTGGTACTGTGTTGGGGGGAAGAAAGCAAAAAACCCAAACGTGAAACTTAGCGGGCATTTCCTAGCTCTCTCCAAAACCCTTGTCATATTCTTAATTGGCGACTGACTGGGTCAAAAGAACAGTGGGGTCAAAAAATGAGAAAGGAATTGCGATCGAGAGGGCATATCATTCTTACAATCAAGCTAGGGAAAGAAAAGCAACCTCTTCCATCTCCTCGAACAATCCGTCTTCAAAGGATGAAAAACTCGTCCAGGGACCCAGGGGAAAACAGATCCTCCTCTCCTGCACAACATACACGGGACAGACGTGTAGGCTACACTCCCACTCTCAACAAAAAGCTCCGGCTGAAAGGAATCGCAACCATGGACAAAATGCTAGTGATGCTACACTGCGGCTCACAGTCCGAAATACAGTGGCGGGAGTAAAGGCCCCTGCGAACTAAACAAGGTCTGGAACCCCCGCTGCGTGGGGTGCAGGCGGGTGTCCTCTGGGGAACAACTAAAGAGGCTAGCAAGGAAAAAGCAATGAAAACAGAGGGACACTCTACAGGCCCTCAAAGACAGGAAAAAGAGCTGCCGGAAAACCAAACTACAAAGGAAGGGACGAAGCAGCCATAACAGGAACCAAATCCCCCCTCATCAATAGGCCAAGGGGCGGGTGTGCTTGCAGGGAAAGGGAGACTGGGTCCTTGCGAGGTACAACTTCTAGAATTGGCCAAACGCTGACCTGGTGGCAGCAAAACAAAAACCATAGTGATTCTTATGTACGTACATGATGCCAAATATGCCGAGGGCAGGCAGGCCGATCCAAAATGCAGTTGGGGGAGAAAGATGAGTGGCAAGAGTCTCAAAGAACCCCGGACATCTATTTGAAGGATACAAGACTTAGTCCTGGTGCAGGGTGTTCGTCCCGTTTAGGGGGGGGGCATGTCAAGGGGGTTGGGAAGGGACCTGGGGAAAAAGAAAGGGGGGGTCCTAAAATTCAGAAAAAAAAGGTTCGGGGCTACCTTGAAAAAGCCAACTAGGGTCAATGGATTCATGTCCGAGTCTGGGGGGGAAAAAGCAGGGAGTTTCCCCACCGGGTTCCTCGAAGGGGGGGGGGCGCAGATACCCAAAGGGCAAAAAGGGTCAGAGCAATAAGGAGAACGGGGCATCACCTTCCTCTCGTTCAGAGCCAAGCACTTGCGCCTCATAAGAGCGAGTTTGAATTGGGGTGAATCCGAATTGGACCTCAGAGTGATCGCCAGAGCATGAAATGACATCAGCAGTAAGTCTTCTGGAGCTTGAAAATCCTAGAAAGATATCGGAGAGGCCGAGATTATATTTTGTGAAAATTCGAAAAACGAGGAGGTGGAACCGACCTCAGAGGGGACTCCCCAACCAACAGGAGGAACCTGAAAAAAAGTGGACAAAGGGGGATGCTAAGTCTTGGAGGAGACGAAGAAAAAAAAAGAAAATACACCAGGAAACCAAGGGCCAGGAGATCCTGTCAAAAGTCAAAAAAATAAAAGACAATGGGGGAAGTTACCTCAGGGGAAGATGTCTGAAGGGGGGAATAGTGGATGTCCTAAGCTATTGCAAAACGTCAAATGGGAAAAAGCAAAGCTGACAAATCAATACAAGAGTGTCACATACACCCAAGCAGGCAAAAAAATACGTCCAAAAAAAAAAGGATCTGTAAATGGGGGTTTGTTTAACATGTTGGAGGGATTTGTTAGGCGAGGGAGGCTTCGCAAGTCGTGTTGTGGGAGCGAGAAAAGCAGGTCCGAAATCCAGAAAAAAAGGCCCCTGAGAAATAGTATTGTTTCAGGCGCCAGGACCTAGCTCGAAGTTGTCTCACTCGGGTCAGCGGTGTTACAAGCTAGGCTCCTTCATGGTGAAAAAGCTTGCCTCACTAGACACCGGGGGGAAGGATCATATTAAAAATGAAACGGGAGTGAGAAGCACGCTTTACCTTGAAACAATGATTAAGATTAAAATAGCAAAGGGGGGGATAAGCCCTCAGAAAAAAAAAAAAAGAGTCGCCCTTACACAAACCGAACGACAAACACCGACCTACTAACTACGGTAATGGACTTGGGGGGGGTACGACTGAACTTCGGGGAAAAAAGCGAAAACAAGGAAAAAAGAATGAAAAGTAGTGAGAGTGAAATGAAGATCCCATCAATACCGATGGTATGAAACCGATTTGACTTGTGGCCCTAGGGGGGGGGGGATATCATTCATCATCGGGGGATCCCCAGTCGTAGATCGCTCAACCCTGCCTCGAAGGGTTGGAAGCAGAAACCGAAACTGAGCCAGGCAGAAAGCTGACACTTAACGGGTGAAACCCAAAAGGATACCTGTAGAGGGCACAAGGGAAAAAGGAAAAGAGACAGGGGGAAGGAGGGGGGATAATAAAAGTGGTCAATTGTAAGAGAGACTACATTTGGAGGAATTGAGTAGGTCGGCAACAGGAGGCGGAATTCAGAGCTGACAGTGAAAGGTATCAACGGGGAAAACTACGAACCCGGGGGGGGTGCCCACAATTGGGAAAAACGCTCTTCGGATGGCGGAAGCGCTAAAATTCGCCAATACGAAAACTGAGTGTACTTGACGGAAAGAAAGACCAGCAAAAAGAATGGGGTCGGATGAAACATCACTAAAGCTGCATGTTCATGGGAAAGCGACCACTACGGAAAAAGGCTTATATCGGAAAACAAATATTAGAAGCCCAGGGGTGGAAAGAGCCCATGCTAGTTTAAGCAGGACTGTGGGTAAAGTTACACCTTGCATGCCAAACAAACCCAAACAAAAGACAGCAGGGGGGGGGGGGGGAGAGAGGTAACACAGCCAAATGGAGGGAAAAAGCATATTGTAAGGAGGGAAAAAGGGGGGGGGGGATTTTTCAAAAGGGTGCGAAATTGGGTTCTGGGACGCAGATGGGTGGGAAAAGGGTGGGGGAATCCTAGGAATAAAAGAATTGGGGATTAGATTGATGCGTACCGCAACTATGGGGGAAAATCACGGCGGTGTCACCTTTCAAAAGAAGTGTCCCCTTCAGCACCACACTATGGGTGAGAGTAAATTGGAATAGAGAACATATGGAAGGTTTGTGGAGGGTAAAGGAAGCACATTTGATGGAAGGGGCTAAAGAGATCACATAGAAGTTAATTTAGAACGTTATGATACCAAATAAGAGTGATAGAAACCAAGAGGAAAAGCAGCGATCTGTGACTAGAGAGGGGGAGAGAGAACTTGCTAGATAAGGCAGAGACTTTATAAGGGGGGGAAATTCAATATCGAAAAATGACCAACACACGAGGCCGGAAGCAACTCATGAGCACCACATGGGGACCCGGGGAAACAATAACGAAAGGCTGCTACCTGGAGGTTGGTTTTCACAAGGAACGGGGGGACAGGAAAGGGCAGGCTAATAATAGGATGTAAGTGTTCGAAGACAGAGGGGGAAACCTGGGTCTTAAAGGGACCTTGTTTTTTGTAGAGGCGGCGAAGGAAATGCTGGAGTGGGGATCTCACCAAAACAACTATTATTGAAAATAGAAGAGATCGGTCACTCCAGAACCTAGATGCCCAGGATTCAACTAAAAATCCGGTTGCCCTCAGACAACAGACCTCTAGGCTAAGCCATATGTGCTGAAGGGGGACAGCGTCGGCGACGGAGCCGCTCGGCAAGGAGGTAATACAGGGAGACTCAAAACGATAGCCAGACCTACTCTCGAGCAAAAAACCGAGCCCACGGCCTCTCGTCCCAGGACAGAGGGGGGGGAAGCAAAAAAAACCACAACAGGGCTAAAAAGAGTGAGGGGGAAATGGATGGCTAGTCAAGAAAGCATGGGGACGCGCAAGAAACAAAGTGTTGTGGCTGTAAATCAATCTTCGCGGTAGGCGTGAGGGGGGGTCCCATAGATCATGAGGTGGGCGAGAACCTGGGAGTAAAAAACCATCCTTAACTCAATCCCTAGATCGAAATTCGCTAAGCAGCCATAAACTTACTGCGCAACAGACACTCTCCAGGACGATCGAAATCTGGAAGGGAAGGCTTCTGCGCCGCCAGGTACATGCAATCGGAAATCCAATCAAATTGAATATTACTACAACATGAAACATAGCAAAGTTATACTGACGCACAGCTACCGGAATGTTTTCAGGGGTAATGACTTCGTGTGGTCTTACCCGCTTCAACGGTACGCGTACATGATTAAAACGGTTCAGTTGGTACTCAGTAGTTACTAATTGAAACCAACCAAAGGCCAGCAAAAAATAGTAATACAGGAAATGCCAGTGGAAAAAAGGAATCCAATAGTCAGGAGTCGGGGGGGGCCCAAATCAGAAGAACGTAAAGGAAATCTGTGGAGGCTGAAACATACATTAGGTTAGCATGCAAAATGGAACAAAACCGGACGGAAAGTGGGGGTTGACGACAGGTAAATGCAAAAAAAGAGGCGGTTACAAACCAGGATATGAACACATAAAGCAGCCTTGAAATGGTGGTCATTGGGCCTGTTTTGCGAGGACTGTCGACCCCAAGCAACATGCATCTAGTTGCCAGAGGAATGAAAGGGGTCACCGACTTTGGGCGGGATTTGGGAGTCAAGACCGAGAAATTACTGAAAAGCAACCGAGGGAATAGACTAGTTTGGAGGAAAGACACACATCAATGTGTGGTGTATAGGACACAGTGGACCAACCACAGGGGGATCAAGGGGGCGTGGGACGTCGGAAAAGTTGGGAAATACAAGTAGGGCGGAATTCAATAAGGGCGGAAATCATCAGGAATTGGTAACCGGGTATCGTATAGGGTAAAAGGATTCACGCTATTAACTTGACGAGGATGGTTTGGGGCACTGCGAGGGAATGTAATTAATGCTTGTTGGTGGTTTAGCGCGAACTCGCTGGGGGCCAGAATTTGCTTTTACACAGCCGGCTAAAGTCAAGGACTTAGGTGGGTATTATCATGTTCAAGCATCCAGACTTAAAATTCCAGGGGCGAGGGGCGACGGGTACATGTAGTGAGCGTCAGGGGATTTTCCGAGACCATAGAAAAAATAAAGCTCTGATGGGCACCTAGTGCTGTCCTGAGAACGGAGGAGACTGCGCGGGGACGAAAGTAACCATTAAGCAAGAGAAAGGGGGACCGTGATATGAAGTAGAAGGGGGGAAAAGTGTTGTAATCAGGGGGGTGCTTTTTTTTGGGGGTCGTTTTTTTGAGCCGTCCCTAAGGTTCTCGGAGCCTCGAAAGTTCTTAAAGGGCGGGAAAAAGAGGAGAGATTTCACGAGAGAGCAGACTGCTTGCGATATAGACCGTGAATAGGTACTGTGACACAGGAACGGGGGGTCAGGGCGGGAAAAGGAAAGGGGCACCGAAAGGCATAGCGGACACTGGCTCAACGAACAAAGGGAGACAGACTCCTGGACAGGATGGAGCGGCTCCCTCCTGAAAGTGTACTGGGGGGGTTTAAAAAAGTGTGGAGCATTGACCAGGAGCGAAAAAACAAGAGATGAGAGGAAAAATAATTAAGAAAAGTAAACCAACAGAGAAGAGGTAAAAACGTGGGGGAATGTGTTGGGTGGGGCAAAAATAACTTGTGTGTGGTGTGAAGGGAAGGGGGGAAAAGGGGGACTCGGAAGCAAGGTATGGCACCAGTAGGAAATTTCCCAGAAAAAAAATTCACTAAGCCAGAACATTCCATAACACTGATGGGATTAGCTCATTTTAAAGTCGAGTTTTGTGCCTTTGTTGGAAGGGACCCCTGTGCATGGTTTTGGGGACTTCTTTGGTTTTGGGGGGGGGGCTTCCTCGGTGTCTCATAGGGGGATTTCCTTCAGAACAGCAGCCAAAAAAGAAGACGCAAGCGGGTGAAGGAAATCGACAAGGCCGGAGGTTTATGATATCACAGTCCGTCACTAAGGAACATAGCAAAAGAGAGCGCGGAGACGTGAAAAGAGGAATGGGGGCTGTCCGAAGGCCTAAGTGAAGCAATGGGGGTCGGTTGCCGATTTTACCGAGGGGCAAATTATGAGGAAAACAAAGAAAAATAGGAGGAGTAACTGAGTAAAAGAGTCGTATTGGATGGCAAAAAAAACAGTCGGTATGGTGCAAGTGCTCGGGACAAGGTCGTTGAGCTTCCCTCGTAGTGCTCTGGGCGCTGAGCAACCGAGCACGCTGAAAAGAACATTGTCAACCCGCCTGCGCAATCTTAATAGTCGACGGAGAAGCGTTTTGTGGAAAGGGAAGCACGAAAAAAAGCGTGGGGTCTTGGACTGGGGGGGGTGGTGAAAAAAGGCGTGGGACAATGGGGAAAAACATCACTAAGGGGCAAAAAACAGGGAGCCTGGTTGAGATTGGCCATAAAGGTCTCTGGGGTGAACGGGGGAGCAGCATGAACTTTGAACAAAGGAAAGTGGGGGGATAAGAAGGAATAGATGTACACAGGGCCAATGCAACACGGAAACAAGAAGGGAAACGGGTTATCTTCCAAAAGTGGAGCGGCCTTTTTACAAATAACCGAAGGGAGAGAAATCGTCGCCAAAGTAAAGAAAAAGCAAAGGGAAGGCATCGTCGAGAGCTATCTAAGGTGGTCAAGGTCATAAGAGGCGTAGCGTGGTAGGGGGGGCGGGGCGAAAAAAAATATTGGCCGGGGGGGAAAGAGAAACTAGGTAGAAGACGGCCCAAAGATGTTCCAAAACACTTGCAATCGGGTAGTATAGGAGAGAGTCAACAACGAGAAAAGGAAAGAGCGAAGGGGGAGGCGAAACCAGGCTCCAAGCCGCTAGAAGACGAAAGCAAAGGTATGAGATTCCTTTCGACGAAGGAGATGGGGCTTGGGAGGGGAGAGCGAATCCTCCTTTTAGTGAGGGGGGGAGGAGTCAACTCAAGAGGCAGAGGGGAAGTAGGAACTCGTATGCGCTGCGGACAGCTGAGAAGGGGTCCTTCAGAATAAAATCTTCCCTGAAGAGGATATGGTAATTTAAAACCTGGGGAATACTTAGTCAATCATCTCCCAAAGAGAGACAGGAAATTTGGGTATCTCGAGAAAACCACAAAAAGGAGGGATCCGAGAAAGCTCAACCCTTCCCAGGAAGATCTTTCAGGAGGAGGTCTAAATTAATTTTCACTTTAAAAAAGTGAACCGGATATTTCGAGAGAACTAGGGACAAAGTCTTCCGATTAGAAATTGCCGCGCGGCAGAAAGGAAACACGCCCTACCTCTTCCGAACCTAGGTAAACTCTCCTCAGAGGAGAAGATTCCTCCTCTCCTCCCCTTATCCTCGGGGAAAAAACGGCCACCAGAAAAGAATCTCGCTCGAAGGAATCGCAGCCGAACAACTTGGGGTGAAAGACTAAAAGAGCCTTGAAAACCAGAAGCACCTGGAAATCGCTCAAGGGTGAAGGCTGCCACAAGGCGCAACCTCGGAAATTGGGGGATGTCGTGGAAATCAATAATTTCTAGAAATCCACCATTCCCGGGGCAAGATAAGGGAATAGACCGATAGATCCTTCCCAGGAAAGATAGGCCGGGGAACAGTGAAGCAACTAAAAGTCGCCTGGTCAGGCCAATAAAAAAATGGACACTCTCCACTAAGAAGGAAGAATAACTAGGCTCTGACTTTTATACGTGGGCTGAGTGACAAGGGTGAACTTGGAAGGCCGATTGAAGAGCTCTCTACCTTGCCGACCTCTCCACTTTTACGGGACAGAAAATAAAAGAAAAAGGGGGAGGGGAAAAACATGGAACTCCGGGAAGGCGTACTGGGGGAAAAAAGTCATGAGTCAGGAGAAAAAACTTGCACAGGATCAAAGCATTACGGGGGGTCAAGGTCTCCCCCCAGGCTATGGACATCCAAAAAAAGACAGAGGACATTGTCCATGGGTCAGGAAAAACTTTAGGATGGGTTAAATTTCACTTGTGAAAAGACGAATGGGGGGAAAAGGCCTGGTCAGGGCAAAACCAGATGTCAAGTGCTGGGGTGCACT
>Ga0179593_1523179_pt1 | contig 19335 bp, 20 predicted proteins | sample CZODoug2_1_08_16_FD_185931 | JGI IMG/M metagenome (GOLD analysis project Ga0179593, IMG submission 185931) | Vadose zone soil fungal communities from Angelo Coast Range Reserve, California, USA - CZODoug2_1_08_16fungal (PacBio error correction) | ecosystem: Environmental > Terrestrial > Soil >...
ACCGGGGCCAACGGTAAACAAGGACGACTGAAAACATCTCGCGAAGACCGCAGGGAAGCAGTTGAGGGTCCGGCACCCCGATCATGGTGCCTGGTGAGAATGAGCACGGTAGTACTTATGTATTCTGGCGCGAGGAGGGGGAATGGGAAGGGGGCCAGTTTAATGGGGGGACACAGACGCCATGGGGTAGAGAAACCTAAAAGAGGAAGCGGGGCGTCAGGGGGGAAAAGGTCTGAAGCATGCCTAGACTATTACAGGAGGGAGAGTCACAAAATGCGGGAAGAAGGCGGGACACGAGGAAATCCCCTGGCCGGACCCGTAAGGGCCTTGCTAAGGGGAACTTCGGGAATCAGAGCCGAAGAACTGCTACACACAGCGCCGCGATTCCCATTAAAGGGGCCCAGTCAATCCCGAAATCTCAATCAGACGGAAAAGTTTAAGATTGTAGGGCATAAAAAAAAAGAAATCGCCCAAAGATAAAAAAAAAAAAAAAAACAAATAAAAATAACGACCTTCGTTGCTCAAGACGTCCTGAACAAGGCACCATCTTTGATAAAGGGTGAAGTGCATATGGCCCACATGGCCGTCTTGGGACCAATATGCGCGCGGCAGGTAGGCCGAGGGGTGGGTCTGCAGGAAGACAGTCCGCGAATGTCGCCGGGAGGGGACGGAACCGGGGGGAGGGGGAGTGCGGCGACACCTCCCAGTTTTTGAAACAAAATAAGAAGGATGAGCGCGGCCGGGGGGACAGGGGGGCTGGTGACCGGTGGATTCCCACCAGGGATCCAGACAGAGGGATGAAAGGAACGCCCGTACGCTTTATCATGTATCACCCAACCAGGAGGCGGGAGAGGGGCAATTCTGAAACAAGGGTGCGGTGAAAGAGGGGAGGACAAGTGGAAGAACGGACTGGGAAAACGGGCGGGGCGGTCAGGTGTGTGGGGAAGGGCTTGTCCTAAAAAGGGAAACTCGAGGAGGGCCTATGCTGTTATCGGCGCGGGAAGTGGGGCGACAGCCGCGACGCTTTTCAATCGGGGGACGGCCTCCAACGGCCGCGGAGGGTCGGGGGGAACGCCGGGATGTGGGCGGTGGTAGGGGGGGGGTAAGAACAGTGCGGAAGACGAGGCATCCTGATTACGGGGAAAACGACGCCACCGGTGAGGGGGGCTGTGGGGGACGGTGGGCTACAGAGCGGGATGTGTTAAGTGGGTGAACACAGCCGGGAGATGGGAGAGGGCTGGGGCCGAGAAAATTTGCGGATGCGGTCCGAAATGGGTCGGAGCGAAAAAAGGGGGGAAGACGGAAAAATTATACAGGCGGACAATCCAATACAATCGGGGGGAAGGAACAGCCCCGGCAGACACCACCAGAGGATTGTAATACAGCACTACTGTCTGCGACAAGATTCCACGGTTGTGCAGAGCACCTCTAGCCCCGACCCCAGCAGTTTCACTGCTGAGTGAGATGAGGATAAGGGGCAGAGGACGGAAAGAGACGGCTTAGCCGAGGTTCGGAGCAGTGCAGCAAACGCTGACAGTGGGAGGACTAATGAATTGATCTAGGAAAGGTACTCGATACGCAGGTAAAGGTAACAAATCAGGGCCAAAGAGGGCAATCAATAGGGCAGCACACACCCGGCAAGTGCAGCGAGAAGTAGAGGCCTGCCTGAAAGCGGCAGGGTACAAGTGGAACGACGCACTAAAGTCTTGGAGAGATACGAGAAAAAGGAAAAGGCCAGGAACCGATTGATTCACAGCTGGGACGAACAAATGACCTGCTGGCCGGGCCCGGTCTCCTGAAGGAGAGAAATGTAGATTGGGCATTGTAGCAAAAAAAAGAGGGGGCCCTTCATGGACGTACAGGTGAGGGGAAGGGGGGAGGGAACTGTTTAATGTTAGCGAGTAATGAAACAAAAACAAAAAGACGATACTGCGCGGGGACTGAAGGCACAGGCTCGCGCAGCCCTGTCTCCGACGAATACTGCAGAGAGCAATTAAGTGGATGGGGGCTCCTGGCGGGACGCTGACGCTCGGTGGCCCCCGTCGGCAGAAGGCCTCTGGGATGGGAGGGCGGGGGGGGCCTAGGGAAACTTAGCACAGGTGGGGCTTGGTTTCTTGGTTCATACTTCAGGGTAAAAAAAAATAAAAAATAATACTGCCGGCTGCCTGCACTCCCCTCTGCGTAGGGTCAACAGGTCCTCTAGGAACTGCCCAGGGGGCACTCGCGCCGGGGCAGTGTGAATCCGCTTGGGGTCAGCATCACTCAAACTATTCCTGGGGTGGACTTGGGGAAGAACTTTGCGCAAACTGGAAAGCCAACGAATAGAAATACGAGGGGGCTAGAACCAGAGAGCCCACGGGAGAGGTCGCTGGAGGGGTGGGACACGTCAGAAATCAAGGGGATTTTTGGAAGTTGCTGATGAAGGTGGGGGGCCAACAGGGTGTATCGGAACGGGGACCTAAAACCGGGCAGTCCGGGGCCACGCTCACCCTAAAGAGATCGTCGCAGTTACAAGGGGACAACTGTCCGGGAAGACCACGATGACGGAGGTAGCCAGGGGAAACTGATTCGTTTGGACACCTCGCGTGCGCGCGGGGGACCGGAAGGAAGAGGTGAGTGAAGGAGATCGCGAGAGCCCGGGAAAAGGTCATGAGGAAGATAGGGATAACTGGAGGGTGCGAGCAACGAAGGCAAACACAAAACTCGGTTTGCGTCATGTGACTCATGGCGTGAAGAGGAGGAAAACGCACGCTGGGGGGAAATGCCGGCGTCCCCTTGGTGCACAGACTGAAACACCACAACGTGTAGCTGAACCCCCGGGAGTATGACCGCCACGCTGGTGCAAGAGGGGGAGGACAGGCATAGGTTGAACTAGGACACATTGGCAGGAACCGCACTTGAACAAGGGAGCGCGGGAAGAGGTGCGGGGCCAAATCGGCGGCCAGTGGGCGTGACGGGGGGACGAAGCGACTTGCTAACAAGAGAGGGGCGCGCGGGGGGGTCGCGGGGGCACGAGGGGGGGCCGCGGAGGAGGGCGAGACTGCGTCGTCATGAGGTGCTGACTGTGGTCGTGGGAAAAAAATCGGGTCGCGAGAGAAGGGTGCATGGGTGGGGCTCCAGCCCTAAGGACGAGTACAACGACATTGTTCAGCGTGATGATTGCCTGACGACCAGATGGGACCATACGAGGAGCATGATTGACGGGCGGACATGTAGAACCGTCAGCGCGTGAGGACACCGGAACGCGAATGCAGGTGGGGGACGTGAAGAAAGTCGTTGAGGGGGGGGAAACGCATCTCAGCCACGCAAATCCGGGGGTAAAACAACAAAGGATGTAAGAGTATCAAAATGGCCCCCGAGGAGGGGCACAAAAAGAAAGAAGATGGCGAGGAGGGGTACCCTGCGAAAACCGTCCTGAAGTGGAATGGACACGCTAAAAAGCGGACCAACCAAAATCGGCAATCACTTCCTATGGAGAAAGCTCTCTCAGAGGGGAAAGTAGAAACGGTCTTGGAAAATCGGATCCGAACAACTAACAAGGCTCTATAAGGAAGGGGAAAAATGCTTGGAGGGGGGCACAAGGTAGCAAACTGACATTCCAGGGGAAGAAGGAAGGCCACCGTAACTTTGCAAACATCACCTTTATGATCCAGGAAGGGACAGGAGGGGGTCCGGGGAAGTTCCCCCACCGAACCCTTCCTAGACAGATACTGGGGAGAGAAACGGGAAAGGCAAAATATTAGGATGGCCTTCATGAGGTAAAAGAACGCAGCGACAGAAGGACTCCGAAGAGGGCATAAATGCGTGAGGATAGAGCAGGAAATATTGGCCCAATTGGTGGGATCCCAGAAACGGCAAGACCTTGACTGTCATGACAAAGAACGGATTATCGGCCAAAAAAAGGGGTCCGAGGAGGAAAACCCAAACAAACAGTCTAGAATCATGCGGATTCAGAAACGTATTGCCAGCATAAAAGGCCAGAAAATCCAGCGTGAGACGAAAAGGGGGGCGGGTGAAGCAGGGGACATAGCCCTTTCGGAGAAGAGGTCCCGGATATGGGACCCGGCCTCAAAGCAGTGGTAGTCCAAAACATATGGTCAGGAACAGGGGCAGGCTAATTGGGGGAGGAAGGAGGGCAACGTCAAGAATATGTGAGAACAGGGAGGAAGTATGGGAAGAACTGAAGCAATGAGGTGACGAAAACCGGCCTAATACGAGCAGTGACGAAAAGAATCCTCTGCAATCCCACTCACCAAAAGGAAAAGATGCTATGCGAAAATGAGTAAAAATCGAGACTCTACAGTGAACACCGGCCGACTGGTACCCACGACTCGAACGACTGCCGGGGATACAGGGTCATAACACGGGGTGGGTGGGCGGGGGAGCAAAAACTTGCGGATTCACCCACAGCTCTGGCCAGAGAGAGTACGTCTAAAACTAGAGTCCAAGAAATGGGCTCCCGTGTCAGAGCTTGACAAAGAAAAAATAGAAAAGAGGGTCACCAAAAGGGCCAATTTGTGTTTTACAGGCTGACCAATACCGCGACAAGCATATAATCACGAAAAGGTTTGGGGCACGTCACGCCTCACAGAAGACCGGCTCCAACGGGTGACCTCCCGTCGCCCGCAAAAATAAAGACGTCAGTTCGGTAGAATGGGGGATCCTATTGCATGGGTCGCGCGGAGCACGCTTTTTACGAGAGAAAGGTCCGGACAAGTGGCGATTCCTGAGAACACGCAACTTACTGCACACGCGCGATTGAGAGAAAACAAATGAAAGGCGAAAGGCTTCATAAGACAGGGTCAAATGTCGGAACGCGGTACGTAACGACGGTGGGGGAAGGAAGGCGCTAAGGCAAAAAGTTCGTGGGGGGGGCACACTGTCGAGGAACAGGCAGGAGCACGGGTCGATGAGGTGTGGTCGGACAAGGGAACGTAAAAAGAAGGGCCATCAGCGCGCGGAGCTGGCGGGCCCTCCATCATAAGATAGACGAAGAAAAAAGACCAGCGGATGAGTGGAGGGGCGTAAAAAAATCTGCCGGCTCGGGGGGAAGATCTGTTCCGATAGAAGGGGGGAAAGTGTCTCCAAAGGAGTGTTAGGAACCTGACACTGTCAGATGGGGACCCAGGAAAAGTCGGGAACATAAAATAAAAAGACTCAAAAAAACGGGTGACTGTCCGACCTTCAGTTCGCAGCTTACAACATGTCTACTACTCGGGTGTAAGCGGTGTACAGTGAGGGCGGCGGGAAGCCATAACACCTAAGAGGGCCTGATCGACAGCGTCCCGAGGGGGTAGCCCCGGCCTAGGCAAGGGCACTGTCTAATGAGAGGAACATTGGAAACCCGTGGACGGCCGGGCCGACGCTACACTCCTTGTCGACAACCGAATACGAACCGGTGAACAATGCCCACAAGAAATCTGAAGACAACTTCAGCAGGAAAAACAGAAAAAAAAACACAGCGTTTGGCGCGGGGAACATAAAGGCCCATTCAAACAGGGACTTTTCTAGAAAAAGCAGGGAGCAAAATGCGATAAAGACATGGCATAGAGAAATGAGGCGGGAACCCAGAAAAACCCCAAACAGGACGAACGAAAAAGATTAGGCCCTTAGGACACGGCAAGCCGAAAAAGGCTGAAAGGAAAAAAAACAGGCACTAAGGGAAATGAGCCGCACCAGAACAAGGGTACGTCGTTTATCAGGAAAACAGAGGATGGTCCTAAGTGAAGGTCTCGCTGGAGTAAAAAACAGCGCGGCAGCCAAAACATAGAAAAAAAGGAAAAAAGAGAAGTCCGCGATCATCACAAGTACGTTATGATGCGTTCGGGCGAGTCGAAGGGGGGGCACAGCTGCGCACCGACGCATAAAAAGGCCCAAAGGAGTAAATGAAACCGCCGAGAGGCAACTAGCCTAACATCTCCGGAGAGGGCAGGATATTTATCGGTGGTGAAACTAACTGCTAAACGGTTCACAATGAAGGGGGGCCACGCAGGAAATGAGTGTCACAACAATCAGGTAAAGAAGAACGGGCCAAAAACGGACTCAGGGGGACAAAGACATCTGCAGTCACCATTCCGAGTCGAAATGGGGAGAAGCAGGACATAAATTTGCTTGAAGGCACGAGCGGCGGGGCCATATCAAAACAAATAAAGGCTAAAGCATCCCCAGAACCCCAGCCGAAAAAGTCCTCGGACGGGCCGGGTGAGGGTACCAGGCCCCGCGACGACGCCTGTGCCTGGAGAGAAAGCGAGCCACGGCGTAACGACACATCGGGCCTATGTAGTAAAATAGAGGGCAAGGAACAACACTCTGGTTGAAGAGCAGCACGGACCGGTCGCCGGTCTAAGCAGCGCCCGCCTAGACAAATCCGAGGCAAAAAGAGAACACAAAAGCAAACGTCAAAGACTGATACGCAAGAACTGGCGGGAAGACGCCCGAGCATCGACAACGAGCGGCCTTCCACGGGAATAAAATGGGCCGCTCAGAAACCAGGTGAAATAACAGGAGAAAAATAACGAGAGAAGCCCAAAGATCTTCTGGGACCTCAAAAATGTAAACCGAGTCACCGGAAGTAGGATCTCAAGAGGGAAAACAAGGGGAAGTGTAGAGGAAAGTAAACAAAAAAAAAAAAAAAAACAAAGTCTTATGAGACGTACGAGTGGGGGCTATTCAAGCACCGGAGCAACAAGGTACAACTTGATCAAGTTCTGAACCGAGTCCGATCAAGGGACGGCCAGAGGCAGGGCCGACGGGTGCAGATCACTGTTCCGCACGGGAAAAACGGCTTCACAGAGCATGGTGGAACTGAAGATGAAGGCGATACCCACGGTGTCAGGGGGGGGGCATTGCCGAGACACCCGTAGTCTTCAGGGGGGCGCTAAGTCAGCGACAAACGTATTGCGGGGAAAATCAATCAGGATGTGCTCGAGTAAACGACCAAGAGTCCGGCTGAAACAACAAGAACCACACCCAACCAGGAACCGGGTTGAGTCAAAAAGACAACATGTCGTGGCATGTTCGACGGAGCCAAGAACGTGGACGAGGAGGGATCCCTCCGATTTGCATACATGTCACAGAGAGACTAATTCCAGCACGAGTGACAATCAAAAAAAAAACAAAACTGCCACGGGAGGGGGCCGCTTAGAACTAACGGGTTGAGGAATAGTATGCAGAAGTCCAGGCGCCCTGGTTGGAGAAAGTCGGAGAACACAGACCAGGGGGAAAATACAGATGAGTGTGCACCAGATCTAGGAGTCACAACGCGGCTAAGGGGGCAGAAACGATCTCTGCCGGGAGCATAGGGAATGACACAGGAAGGGGACAGGCCCTGAAGGATAAAAAAAAACGTCATCAGTTGAAAACGGAGAAAATGAAACCCTCAAGCAAACCTGAGGATTATAAAAGAAGAAAAGGACTGGGGAACCTAAGGGGGAGGGGGTAACTTGGAGCGAAATGGTGAAAGCATCTACGTATAACGCTCTAAAAAAGACAATATAAAAAGCCATATAACATGCCAGGACACGGAGACCATTCTGATGAGGACCCAGGAGGAGCCGGCTTTTCGGGTAAAAAGGAAAAAACGGAAAAAAAAACTGCCTGGGCTATCAAAACCAATATATCAGCTCCAGGGGGGCGGACAGCGACGGGAGGGAAACGCTTTACAAAAGTGCCGTCCTACCATGGGGGTGTGTAATTGTGTTGCCAGTGTGAGGGGGGGGGTGTCAATGGTTGACCACGAAAAATCGATTGGGCTAGACCTAAGACGCGCCGAAAAAAAGGGAGAAGAGCAAAGACTGTTTAAAATCAAAATGAGAAAAACACAACTGGGAACTGTAGACGACAAAAATGCGCGTATTTTGCGGGGAAAGAGATTGATTTGGAGGGTGGGAAGAAAGTGCAACCGGGCATCCGTCGGGGGCCCGGGACTCCAGGGAAAATAAACCATCGTTCAACGACCACGAACAAAAACCACCGGGGGAAGGAGGCTTTCAAGGCTTAGAAAAAATATGCGGCGGAGCCTAAAAAGGGAGGGGGGCATTACCTATTAACCACATATAGTTGGCCATGGACCGGACGAGTGGCGAGTGCGAGAGGTCAAGTCGTGTCGCGCTGAAAATATACGGATGAAAAAAGGCGTTCGCCATACTCTGGGTGGGAACTACACCAAAAAGCCTTACAAAATAAAAAGAGACGGGCGGCCAATCTCCGGCCAGCGGGAACGGTCGGAAAGCCGGCGAGGTTACCAGGGGACCTAGAGCACAAGCAAGACTTCAGACCAATGACGCCGACGACCCAATGCGCCGAGGGACGAGGACCACTGGAGGAAACGGATCAAAAAAGACTGGCGCAACTCGCGGGACACGCAAAAGTTACCGCAAAAAAAGATTGGCAGCTTCCTCGCTGACCCAGGGGCTGGCGGTATCGTCCATCGGGGAGCAACGCGAGAAATCAACTCGGATGTATCAATCCCATAGTCGGCACACAGGCCGGTCCGTGATGTCACCAGGAGGGGGGAGAGACAAGGATCACACGACATGGACCGGCCCACCGCGTCAGGCCAACGGCTACGCCTCACTGAAAAGCGGGCCGGCGACTGCGCCCACAAATCTCCAGGGGATGCTCACGCCCTACAGGGCCAGGAGCCACATCCTTAGTGGCGCAGAGGTCACATGGGGGTCAGGGGTAGACCAGGCGACCACCAGTCGGGAACGTCGCCTAGGCAGAATAGGTAGTCAGCTGTCCGCGGGGCAAGCCATTCAGTGGTTGCCAGACTCGACGAAAGAAACTCTAGTAAGTGCGTCACGTGAGAACGACAGAGGGCGGGAAATGTAAGGGAGAGGGCATGGACGAACCTGGTGACACCAAAGGGCACATTTGGTGAACAGGACCACAGAAAGGGACAATCACAGAAGGCGAACTGCCGACGTGTAACCGGCCGTGGGATGAAAGCATCATCTCATTGCCGAGCGGTAACAAAATGTAAGACAGGTACACGAAGCAAGGAAACACCCATGTTCCCAAGCACAACATACGCAAATCGGGAGAAAAAAATTCCCTTCGGCAATATTCTGGGGGACACGGACTAGAGCGAAGGCACAACGCCACCGGGGGCACCGGCGGGACAATACAATAACGGGCGTGCTCAGGGGAACGTAGTCCGCGGCAAATAAACAGGTGGGCCGAAAATTTAAAACGGTTTCCATCCTGCCCACACCCTCCAAGCCACGCTATACAAAGGGGGACGCCGGCCGAAACCACCAACTTGTGCGCAAGGGTCACTCACGTAGAGGGTGCGTGAGCGAAGCGACCCCAGCGTCAAAAAAAACTAATCACGGGCTCACGGAAAAGGCTGACGTCATCCGGATCGTGTAGGACGGAGTGCGCTGATTCACATCACATGGAAAGAAATCGAGGAGCGAAGGGGCCACAGGATGGAAGCAAGCAGGCGGACACGTATTGACACGTCCATCAAAGCCCTGGAATGCGCATATGCCACCGGCAGGAGATGCGGGGACACTGCCTCCGCCATAAAGTTTTCCTGAAGAAGGGCCAGTCGTCTACTGAGTGAAGGCGAGTCCAAACAAGAAAAACATCGTCGCGACACGGGGAAAAGGGAGACGTTGACAATCACTACTATCCAACGCGCGGCGGACAGGTGAGTGGTCGGTAATCGATGGGGCCGGGGCAAAAGAGGCGAAAGAACTGATCCCGACAATACTAGCATACCGAAATACTGTGTCGACCAGGAAGGAGACACGGTGGTACAAAGGGGAAGCGGTGGGAAGAGTGGCTAGCAATTCACTTGACGACCAATGGAGGAAACTCAATGAACCAAGGGCTGGGGGTAGGGGAGTAGGAAAAAAAGCCTGGCTACAATCCGTGGCGAGCGGTCAAGAAAAGTGGATCGACAACAATGTACGATCAAAAAAATTCTGGCTCCCGGTTGTCCATCAACTGGATTCACGTAAGTAAAATAACGCGTTAGGAATCTGGGAGGGCCAGACAGTGGAACCCACATAACGAGAAGACGTCTGGGCCATGAGGAGAAGAACTTTAAGGTAACTCCCAACAATCGGCGGCTCGAAAAATGACAGGTTGCGGCGTGTTTTTTAGAACTCCACGAAAAACTGTTACCCTGATCACAACAAGGGGGAGTCCTGCGATAGGAAACACAGAAGACCTAAGGAACACGAACTTACCAGGCAAAGCGAGAACCACAGTGAGGGAAGTGTGGGGCGTACGGCCCAGCCCTCCGCGGGCTCACTATGTCCTGCGGGCAGGGGATCGGTCATCTACATCTGTTCGGAACAAAACTTTCGACTAACCGAAGCGATGGACAAAGGGGTAAAACAGGCTGTCTCTCCAATGATGTCTGAGGCAATCGCTAAAAGGGGCGAACGGGGAGCCCCCTGGCGGGGGAAAAAGAGGCCGAAGTCCCGGCCACGAGACTCGCAACTGGGTGAAAAGGAGAGACCTCGGCCCGGCCACAAGTGCTCACACTGTAGGGGAACCTGAGTAAGTCTTCCAAGCACGACCCATGGAAAGGGGCAAGGACAGAGAAGGGGGGGACACTCAGAAAAATGCCCCTCAGGAACAGTCGTCGAGTGACATAAACAAGTGTCAACGTGTTTTCAATGGAAGACGACCACTCCCACAAAGATAGACGACACCGACGCCTCTTAAGCGCGCAATCGAAGTTGAGTTCAGCGGACCCAGAGTAGCCGAGCACCCGACTGACAAGGGTACCAGGGAAAGTGACCACGGCCCACCCGTTCAACCCAGAGGTTCAATCGGTAATCAATAAAAATTCCGCGGGAACGGGGCGAAAAAGGACAAGCGGGCGGACCGTACTTCCACGGGATATCGCCACCTCCCCAAAAGGCACGGGAGATGACTGAAAACTAAGTATGAACTGCATACAGACATGCAAGCACAAAGTGACAGAGCGTAAGAGGGACCAAACACCCGCTATTTGGGGGACACTAAGTGGGGCGTCTACGACATCGACAGCAGGGAGGACAAAGGCACCCCATCAAACGCTACGCGCTCGTTCGAGCCTAGAAGTGACATTATTAGGTCTCAGAGGAAGGAAACAATGGAAGACGTAGTGAGGCCAGGACACTTCACCCGAGGGTCTGATCAAGGGCCGCGCCCTCCAGGGACAAACAGAAGACAAATCAGTGGGCGCGGTAGGCGAAAACTTTCAAAACCAGCCTACGCGTCGGGAAACAGTACCCGTAGGGACCAAGAAGCGCTGACTGTAGGGTGGACGCAGGGTAATGAAGGGGAAGCTCTGGTGGTCGGGGGAGTAAACCACATTGAATGGGACAAAAGGGGCACCATAATTAGATTACGATGGGATGAGCACTCACAGCTTGAGAACACCGGTTCAGACCCTGGATTTTTTAGCAGAGGGTCTGTGAGCCAGTGAAGGGTGGACAGCCGGTGTCCGCCCGGTGTTAGTGTCGCCAGAGGGGGAGGACCACAATTGGATACTGTAAGTGGATTAGATGTAAAGCAAAAGACGGCGCCAGAAGGTCATTCGGGTTGGGGATTCGATGTCGGAGGGGCATGAACAGAAAAACGTTTCAGCGGGCAGGCAAAGCGTTAAGGTTCCGGGGGGAGGAAAGAAAATCAACCGGAGGAGGCAGTCCCGAGACATAAAGTCGACGATGCCACACGTATCTCCGGCGCGCCTGCAGTGGAGCGCTGGTATAAAGCAGGGTCAGTAAATATCACCGCGAGGCGGTTTCCTGCTCTCTAACATAAACGGCGTCACGGGGGCGAGGGGGAAGGGTCAAAGGAATGCCGAAGACGATGCAAATCCTATTAGGACACAGAAAAGCGAAAAGCCGACGAACGATAAAACAGCGCGCCTATGGCGGACCAAAGAACCAGCCATTAAAAGAAAAAGCATGCGTGAACAGAAACTCAACAACTGGCAGAGAAGTAAAAGAATCATCTGGAAAAAAGGGGAGAGGATGTGGTTCACCGAGGGGGGCAGAACTGAAGAATGAGCGATAGAAATACCAAAAATGTGCGGACTGTTGCGTTATCGAGGGGGGTCCAGAAACGTAAAGCAAAGATCGAAACAGGCAGCCTCACCTCAACAGCAATCGACCACGCGCAACAAATCAGGGAAAACTACTGTGCGAAGTGGACGCCGGAAACATTCACAATAAAACCACGGCCGTGACACATCTAAAGAAGAAAAAAAAAATGAAGGAGGAGGAAGCCCACATTTAGGCAGAAAGTAAGCCGCAATGCGGAAGAGGTCTGCAAAAAATGCAAGCTACAACAAAAGAAAAACGGCAAAAAACGGTTGTAGAGAAAAGCAGCCGGGAAAGCAAACCGCAGGATCTGGGGGGGGGTCTTGGGGGGATGAATCATCACCTCAAGAAAAACCTTTTCAGGAGCGGGTCCAGAAAGGTACTCAAGTCTTAAAAATGAAATGGGCACTTGATGCGGGGGGCCAGGTTTAGGGGAGACGATCAAGCATCGGAGAAAATGCGCGAGTCGGGAAGACTCTAGCGCGACTTCTCTTGAAACCGTCGGTCGGCGGAATAGTTTCGCAAAAAAAAAACTGGACCTCGTGGGGTATCAAGTCGGGGGGACTACGGGGTGCAACCACTTGCCGCCCTGGTCATGCTATGACGGTTTTAAGTCAGTGGGGTCGGGCGCCCACCGACCCGTGGAAGGAAATAAGACGGCGGCGCATCAGTGGATAAACCTAAACAAGGAGCAGCCAGCAGTCGGAACAAGAAAAAAAAAAAACAAAGATGATGAAGTGGTCGGGTTGAGAAGGTCAGTAAAAAGTCGCCAAGGGCCATGCCAGAGCGGGAAGGTACAATATTAACGGACCGGTGGGTAAAGCTTTCGTCATATAGGTTGCCCGTTCACCGATAGGCACACACGGCCTGCACGGGGGAGGTAAACAACTGGTCCAAAGGCCACGGGATATCGGAAAAACGAGCCCCGGAACGCTAAATCAGAACCTAATGCGGGCCAGCGCGAAATGCCTAAACTCCGCAGTTGCGGTAAAGTGTAGAAACACGCGCCCTCATATCAGGACAGAGTTGCGATGAGAAGAGGGTCGTGTACTGTAGGGGCGAAAGGTGGGTAGGGGAAATGCTGCTCCACATAAGGCGCAACATAGCACCGGAGCCAGGTACAACGAGGGCAGAGACAAGAAAGGGGTGTAATGCCAGGGCGAGCCCGTTACGAATCAAACGGAGCACAAGGGAAGAGGGACATCAACGAATGCAAACAGGTGACCCATCATCAGACACGTATCGCACACGTGTTGAAAAAGAGCCAAAAGCAGGAACCCGGGCAGAAACATCAGACGAAGGCTATCAGAAGACAGAGGGATCCCGCAAAATAACACCTTCTAAGGGGGTCATGGAGGAAAGACTAAAGTAGGGATTTAGAAAAAGTTCGTCTGACAACTCCAAAAAAAACCTCCTGCAGACATCCCCTTAGAGACTTGGGGGTAAAAAAAGAACATCGGAGAGAAAAGAGGTGGAAAAAACTACGGTACCCAGCCGTTTCTTTATCGGAACTCCCCGATGCTTCAAAAATCTCAGGAGTGAGGCGATGGAGCGGGTTTCATGCGGGGAAAGAATGGGAGTAAGTCGGGGAAAACGCTTCGTGCGGGGACCTACCCCGGAAAACTGGTTAAGCGGATTGGAAAAGAACGGGAGGTGGCAAGCGAGGCTGCGTGGAGGGGGGGGGACTGGCCGCACTGCGTTCTCAAAGAGGAGACACCGCCAACCGGGGGAAAACAATCTCCCTGTCCGATTGACACGAAGGGGGGGCTTGGGAGAGCCCAAGAATGGGCAGCAAAGAAAAAAAAAAAAAGGGGTACCACCTTGCATCGTCCTGTTCGGCACCAGCTCAGCAAGGGGGATTGGGGAAGAAAACTTACGAGCCGACTCTGATACGTCCACAACACAAATCGGGCACACGCGAAGAAACGCGAAATCTGGGGAAAAAAAAAATCCTTCACCCGCCGGGGCAGTAAGGATAGGGCTCCCAAACAAGGGAAGAATCAAGAGAGAGGAAGGACCTGTAAGAATGTGAAGAAATAAAAAATAGTCGCGACTCAAAATTCTTAGGTGGAAAATATAGAGAGGTACCTTAAAAGAAAGAAAAAAAGATGGGGAGGGAAATTCTGGGAGTGCAGAGGAGATAAGGTGGCCGGGTTAGCCCGGTCCTTTCCTTCAAGGGGGAGGGGAAGAGTAGAAGTCCGTGCGAAGGTAGGTCGCCGGGTTTGGCCTGTCAGCAGCGGGGTAAGCGGAAAGGAAGGGGTCCGGCGGGACGAAAAAGGAAGTCAGGCGGAACAAAAGACGATCATAAAGGGGCGTGGCCCAGGAAGGGCGGCCAAAAAAAAAAAACGGAAGAAGGAAGTAAGGGCAAGACTCCCAAGCCTGTAACAGAAACATCTACCAGGCGAAAATTTGAAGGAGGGGGGGGATGATCAAAAAATTGCAAAAAGGAACCAAAAGCGATGCCACAAATTAAATACTGCTGGAAAAACATCTTCACCTTACTGGTAGGTCCCTGAACAAGGGCGCAAAAACAGAGAGTAAAAAGTAATACACACAGCCATTCCGGGCAAATGACGAACTCTGCGGGGAACCGGGAGGGAAAAATCAGTCAAGGAGGGGGGGTCAAAAAAAAATGGGGACCAGCATTTATCATTCCACAAGAAATAGACTTGGGGAAGTGCAGGAAAAAGTGGGGGGGGTTGGAAGAAGATAAAATGAAGAACACTTGAATACAACCAGAAAACTACGGCCCACCGAAAGATGCAAGAGAATGCTGCTGAAAAATGCCTGCTGTTTTGGGAGGTCCAAGGCGGCGCGGAAAAAGAAAAGGGGGGAATCAATTCAGGAGGGGGGGGTTTCAGGGTGGGGGGTTCTGTGTTCCTCGATGTAGAGAGGACATAAAAGTAGAGCCTGCTTGGAAAGGGGGGGGCTCCACGTCAAGGGGGAGCCAAGAAAAAAGGGAGGGATACAATACAAGCAGGGTAAGTGCAGGGGGGGGGAGGGGGGACGTGATGATCTCAAACCCCGAGGGCACATTCACTCCAAACAAACCAAAAAAAAAACCTCAACACGGGGACCATGAAGAAATGCCGGGAAGAAGAACTGCAATATGAAAGATAAAGGGACATATAAAGGGGCCAGCCGGAGAGGAGAAGTTCTTACCGATAAAAATAGTTCACGATAGATCGTGCAGGTTACCGGTCAAGAGGGGATAAAGAGGAGGAAACAGAGGGGAGAAAAAAACGCAGAGAAACTCTGCCCGGTTCGTGGCGCCTGGCTAAGACCAGGCTGGATGCTGCACGCATAGGGGACGGGCAGGAGAAGAAGGAAGAAAAAGAAAATTCTGTGGGGGGGCTAGACGATGCCGAAACTGCCGGCCTCGGGTACTCCATTCTAAAAATGAAAACAACTAGAATAGGAAGAGAGGCCACGGACAATCCATCGGTCCAACGGAAAATTCCAAGAAAAAAAACCTGGGCGGAAAGCAGGAAGTTATCGCCGTCCACCCTTGCTCGCAGGTGTATATCCGCAGGGGGGATCTGCGGCTTCCTCACTAGAAGAAATAAAGGTGAAAAAAAAGGAAACAGACACGGGAGTATCAGACACCGAAGTTGCCCGTTAGGGAATATTGCTGGGAACTTAATGAACGAAAAACGGGCCATTTTGGGGGGTACAGGGGCGACGGAAAGGGGAAGCTACAGAGACCTGAGCGAAAGGAAGTTTCGCCCTCACTTAAAAAATCAGGAAAGGCATGAATAAGGAACGGTTGGCCGGTACTCATCTGGAGGGGGTCAATAGGGACGGGCTCAAGTATCCCTCCTGCAGTCTCACCAAAGGAAATTTGGGGGGTTCAGAAACGCGGAAGGTTACCTGTTACAGGGATCAACGATAATCGCCAACGGGCTTGATGGAGACATCAAAAAAAGAAGAGGCTCGGGGAAAAAAACGCAAGAAGGAGGGGTGAAAAAAATACACTTTCTACAGGAAGGATGATCACCCAAGCGATCACGGGGGAAGGAAAGTGGCGAAGGGGGGGGGGGCTCACAAAAAAAAAAAAAAAAAATTACCCCCAAACCACCCGTCTTCTCCTCTTTGTTTCCATTACCGGGGGGGGACCGAACGATGAGGCGTTGACGAAGGAAAGCGGAAAAGAAGAAGAGTTTAGGGACGAAGAGGTCTCTGGAGAATAGGAAGGGAGTGGCTGGAGGAGGGAAGCGGCAACAGGCGGAGGAAGGGAGAAAAGGTAAAAGGCAGGCGCTTTGAGGAAGGGGTGCGTCAGCTTCTTCGCTAGGGGGCTGGTAGGTAAGATTTCGGAACGTCTCCGACCAAGAGTTGCAAATCGCGTGAGGTAAAGGAAAAATGTCGCGCCCTGGGAGCAAAAGTAAAACGTGGATACGCGGATGGAAATCTGTCGGCCGTATTTCCTTAAAAAAAAGGAGCGAAGACGGAGGAAGGTAGGGAAAGAAATTCGCTGCGCTGAAGCTCGTGGGGGGAAGCAACAGCTTGAAACCGGCTTGCTTTAGTCACAGGAGAGGAGGATGGAACGAGAAGGAATCGTCTAAAGAGGGGGGGTTCAATGAACGCCCAAGAAAGCATGGGCCTTTCTCAGTGTGTACACTCATCTGTGGGGCCGCCGTGCCTTAAAAGAAGGAGTGGTGATACGGGAGAGGAAGAAAAACACGTAGGGGGGAAGGAGAAAAAGGAGAACCTTGAGACCGACGAGGGGAATTTCCGCAAAGAACTGAAGAATAGGGGGGGATGTACGTACAAAAAGCCCTTGCCTCCCGGTGCCGCCGGGCGTCTTGTAATCAGCGGACCAAATTATACAAAAGGGAGCGATGAGGTAGGGGAAGGGGAAATAAACTAGAGGACAAGGTCATCCGGTTTCAGCTGAGCACACCACGCACGGCGAGAAGACCTACACAAGGGAAGAAAGACAAGAAAAGGGGGGATCATGGAAGAGGGGGGGGCAAAAAAAAAAAGAGTCCTATCCGAATGGAATCCAAATGAAATCCCCGTCCAATGGTCGCGCAGAAGGCCAGTGATCTCAAAAGCCTGGAACCAAAGGAACCGCGAGGGGGATTAAGAAAAAAGAACAAAAAATTACCTCCAAAATAGAAGCCTCTAAACTTAACCCCCGAGATTGCCCCGAATTCCCGGGGTCTGGGAGATGGAAAAAAAAAAGGGGGTGGGGGGGACCGGAGGGCCCATACTTCAAGAAAACCGTACCTTTACCGTCCTTCCACGAAGAATCCGTAGTTCCACAAAACGGGACAAAAAAATCGAGTAAAAAAGAAAGGGGAAAAAGGAAAGGAATCGGGAGCCAGCGTAGCCCCGGTACGTAAAAGCGGCGAGTCAGGGGGTGAGCGGCCATCCCCGTTAAGGAGAAAAAGGGGAGCCCGAGGGAAACAGCCAAAAAGGGGGACGTGGGAGGAAAAAAGAGGGAGACCCACGTGCGAGTGTCGCCTAATCCAAAGGGTATACTGAGGGGGGGGAAATCAGGTAAAGGGAGGAATCAGGGGAAGAGGGAACCATAAAAGGGGGAGGAAGTCCTGGGAAAAAAAAGGTTCCCATAAACAGAGACCGTTTTTCCCGGCCGGAGGTTACAAACAGGGGGAGGGAGGAGACAGGAGAGGTCTTCCAAAATGCGAGCCAGTCGCCGGGCGGCACGTTGCAAGGGCCATGGAAAAGAGTAGAAAAAAAGAAGGGAGGGCAGGATAAAAGGACATGTCTCGTCGGGGAAAAAGGCAACCCTGTACGTGTCTCGTTCGAAGTCGAAAGAAAAAGTTCAACAAGTTCAGAAAAACCGTAACGTAGAGAAAGTGCTGGCGAAACAAGCCTGCCAGAGAGACGAGGAAGAAGGGCGTCGAGGCCGCAAGAAAGGGGGGACTAACGGAAGGGAAATCAGACGGGCCACGTAAGGGAGGAAAGGCGATCCTGGCGATGGCGACGACTGCCCCAGGTTTGGTTTATCAGGAACTGGAAGAGAAGACAGCGGACAGGATGTAAAAAAGAGGCGTGACGGTTAGGAACGTCTCGCAGGAATGCCAGCGCCTGTTTCAAGGCGCCGAGATTCAACGGGCCTTAGGGTGGGCGGAAGTACTGACCTTCAACCACTCACTTGCATGCGAAGCATTGCGGGCGTGAGAAGGAATGGGAGAAAGGAAAGGGACGAGGGGCTGGAAGATCCTCCGACCAGTCTTCTGCCTATCCCGTGTGCAGATCTTTTCAGCAAAGGGGTGGGGGGTGAAAAAAGGATGGGTGAGAGACAGGGGGAAACTCATAAGATATAAGGGAACAACTGAATCGTAACTATTTCTCTGATTCGCACCGCTGATGCTAAAGAAGAAGAATCGTAAGTTAAAAGTCAGGTGCTTGACGTCGTGCACTAAAAGTAAACACAAGCAAACCCTTGTCCCACGGGATATTGAATGCATCCACTCGAGCCGGGAAAAAGAAAAAAAAAAAGAAAAAGCCCGTAAAGACGCACGGGTGTTGGGGCTTGTAGGAAAGTTTCCATGGCTCAGCCAAGGCTTGGCAAGGAACCGCAGGCTCTTTATTGCATGAAGGAGTCCAACACCCTGAAACACCACCAAGGCCGCCAACGGCGGCAACTAGACCAAAGAGCCAAAGAAAGAAGGAAAAAAATCCGAAGGGAACCCGCACACGGGCATCATTAAGGTCTTGTCCTTGGCTGGTCATCGATGTTCCTAAAAAGAGGGCAGAAAAAAACCCGAAAATGTCCGCGAGAGCGAACACTGAAGGTTGAAAAAGAGGTTCTCTAACCGTAACGAAACTCCTTAAACCTCAGTTGCGGGTCGGAAAGGGTCTGCCGAAAGGTCCAAAAAGGGGGGCGGTCAATAAAGGGGGGTAGGCCATTTGACAGATGATTTCTCCGGAGTCACGCGGGACAGTCTACGGGAAACCGTAGGGAAGGTATTAAAAGGAGGAAAGGCTTAACTGCACGAGTATTCTCAACTTCTTCGCCTTTTCGTCCAACCCCTTAAAGTACCCGGGGCGCTTTTCCGGTCTTGAAAGGAGTGTCGGGAGGCGGTGGTCCTGGACCTTTGAAAAAGAATGATAGGAAAGCGAGAGAGCGTCCTCGAGTCTTCCACCAATTAAGAGACTCCCAATCCAAGGAAAAAACTGACTTAGAGAGTCGCACTCTGGCGTCCAGGCCCTACGTCGACAAAAAGCATCTCCTTCACACCGAAAAACGCAGGGGAGAGCACAACTGATACCAATCATGGCGCGAAGCGATACATCATCAGTTGTATAGACCGGT
>Ga0179593_1292584_pt1 | contig 19334 bp, 25 predicted proteins | sample CZODoug2_1_08_16_FD_185931 | JGI IMG/M metagenome (GOLD analysis project Ga0179593, IMG submission 185931) | Vadose zone soil fungal communities from Angelo Coast Range Reserve, California, USA - CZODoug2_1_08_16fungal (PacBio error correction) | ecosystem: Environmental > Terrestrial > Soil >...
TCAGGTCTCGGCCAAAGGGCGGCTTCAGTTTTGGGAGCGGGAAAACATATGAATAGGTCATCGGGTCTCCCGGTGGGACGTAGGGGGTTAGCGCGGATAGAAGAATTTTCGAACAGTGCGACTGGAAAAAAAAACCAGGAAAAGCGAGTGGAAGGGGCGGTGACAAAAGGTGTTACATGGGGAAAGCCAAGCGAATTTTGGGGTAAATTTGGTTGCAGGCGAGAAGGAAATGGGCGCGGGGAAGCGGAAGGGACCCGTGAAAATTCGCGGATATTCTGCGGGGATGCGCGAGAAGGGGAGAGTTGTGGAGGAAGAAGATGGTACACAGCGAAAGCTGATATCACTTGGGATCTAAAAACAGACTAACAAGCTACACGGAAAAGGCCTTCTGGCAGGAAACGGGGAGAGCAGGGAGGGCGGTAAGACGCGGAATTCCGATTGGGCCGGAATGTGAGGGGATCGGGAACTGATACTACGGGGGTGAAGACTAATGATAGCAGGCGAGAGGCAAGGAGGAAAAACTGATGCGACGGGAGGAGGAGTCGGGAATGGGGGGGATAAGTCGAAAAAAAGGGTGTGGCGAGCGGGAGCAGTGCCGCTGGGGTAGCGGTATGCTGATTCCCTCTAAAGAAGGACTCAGGAACGCCACAGGAGAGCGGGGTACCGGCGAAGGTGTGGGGACAGGGGAATAGTGGGGGTGAACGCGTGGCATCTTGATTGGGTCGAGAGGCCATCGAAAGTGCGTGCTCTGCCTAAGCCGGATTTCGTGAGGCGCCGGTCTGCCTATTGGTTGGCAAGACGATTACTAGAGAGGGCAGACGCAAGGAAAAGGGCACTCGGGGGCACAATGAGAGGAAAGGGAAGGACGCTAAATAGGGTAATGGAGCCAGAAGTAAACGGCGACACCTCGCCAGGGAAGCGGGTTAGAGTATGGTGCAAAAATTACACCGTCGCAGTTGAGGCATGAAGATGTGCCGCTCCGCAAAACAAGGAAGGGACCTTTATTCTAGGGGTAAATAACCCGAGAAAGTCGGGGGGTTTCAACTGAAAAGGATGTGTGAGGGTTACGGGGATGCGGGGGTGCTTTGCAGTATTCCTGATGAAAATGTTGGACACAGCGTCGGCAAATAGGGGGGTAAACTCGTGCCGGCGAAAAGGGGCGAAAAACTCGGCAAAATCGGCGCCGCCGGGATGTGGGGGGTGCCAGCGCGGTGGAATCCATGGCCAAACAAGTACCGGGGGGGGGCGCAAGGCGGGCCGTGATGGGAACCCCGTCCGAAGTCAATTTACCGTGTGGGGGGGGACATTGATAGCTGGGATCGATGATGGTTGGGACTCAGGTATCTGATTGCCGGGAAAGGTGGGCGGGTGGGTATGGAGGGGGAAGAAAAAAGCTGGGCAGGTTTGGGGAGAAAATCTATCAAGCGGCGGTGCTGGACGGTTGCATGACGCGCTGGACCTGGAAAGGGAATCAAGAATAAAGTCATTGCAGGGGGTGAAATACCGGGAAAAACAGTTGAGAAGGCGAAGAAACGTGGGTAGGGTTGTAGAGCAGACAGACGCGGCCCACGGGTGCGGGGGTGAAGGGAAAGACTTGGCGGCGAAAGTGGACTTAGAACAGTTGCAAACCATGCCTCATAGACAACGCGAACAGGGATGTATATGGCGTCTGGGGCATCTGCCTCGCTCCGGACTCACGACATGAAAAGGGTGCGCTCAAATTAACGAACGCGCTCCAATAAAAAAAGACTGGACGTTCTTGGGGGGGACTGCACGGAGAAGGTCCCATGGGAAGCTGACCACTCAGAGGTTCTAGATCGAGAAGCGTGAGGAGAGAAGAAGATTCAGAGATGTAGCTCTAGGGGACTCCGCAGGAGATTGAGTTTGCGAAATAGGTTAGTATCCGGGGGATGAGGGATTTGTATTGGTATGTGACGGCCGCGCCAGAGGAAGAAGAGAAAAGTGGTTAAAGGCGGGACAAAAGAAAAGAAGGTACGCAAGCGAAGATACCATCGCCTTTGGGTGAAAATGCGAACGGAAGGGCTAGCAAGAGAAAAAGGGAGACATGGACGGGCAAAAGGCGGGCACATGGTCGGCTTCCGCTCTAATCCCTGGTGGCAGCAACGCACATGTACAAGGTGGCAGCTTCCGGATGGGGGTAAGGAAATTACGTTGGTGCGAAAAAAATCAGAGGGTCGTTGCTCATAAGGGAACAGTGGAACGGATCGAAGGGAATGAACAACGGGGCCGTCGAAGAAGAGTAGCTGACTCCGGGGGGGGTCGTTGGAGGGAAATGCTGACGCGATTCGGTAGTTGTTTAAAGAGCGGCCTCGAGGTCATGTCTAAAAAAGGGTCGCCAGGTCGCGAGTTGAAGGAGTGGGAAGGCTGCGTACACAGGCGATGGTAGACTGGTTCAGGGACGCAGAAGGGAACGGTATGAGCGTCCAAATCTGGGGGTACGCGAGTATCGTAAATCATCAAAACTATGAAAAAAAAGGAGCGCGACGTGGCGCATAATACCGGGAAGGCTGCTGTAAGGAGGACCGAAACGGTATACCGGCAAGATGGAAAAAAAAAGCATGGATAAAATGGGGTCTATCGGTAGAAAATGCAAAACCGCTCCGATCAAAAAGAGCGTAAGATCACCTCGGAGCGGGGAGGAAAAAGATGTGGGGGTTCAGAGGATCTCAATTGCCAGCATCGCATCTGAAGGGGATCCATTTGGAATTCCAAATTACTGCGCAGAAAGCATTGCATCGACAAAATCTTGATCTTAGGGAAAAAGAGTCCGAGGGACCCGCGGAACGTGCATAGTCAAACCGGGAAATAACAAAGGATCAATAAGGGCAGTGAAAAACAAGGTGGGAGTGGACGAACTCAGGTAAGGGTTCCGATAAAGCTAAATGATAAAAGCAGAAGGTCGAAGTCTCTACCCCAACGGCCAGATGGGGGGGGGAGGGGTAACAAAGGACGACCGTGCGTGCTTGGGAACCGCAAGAATTGCCGCTGAGGACCTCCCCCCGAGACGACGCCCCCAGGAAGCCAAGGGGGAAAGAACGTATATGTACATTAAAGGCATGTCGGACGTGCCGAGACTGACGCGGGGAGCAAGGATGTGATTGTATTTCAAGTGAATTTCCGGTGAAGTCGCGCGCTTTAGGGGTCACCGTGCGGCTAGAACTCGGGGAGGCATTATCCTTGGGAAAGTGCAAAATTACACTGGGGAGGAGGGAGGCTGGTTTGAGCGGTAGAGGGCGCTGCTGTTTATAAACTAGAGGGCGGGCAGAAGCCGGCAGAGGGGCAGAGACCGCAACTGAGGGAGGAGGGGAGGAGGGAAGGCGTGAGAGAGGGCGCACGAATAAGCCCCGCGACGAAGGACGACCGTAACCCTTCACCGGAAGCGGCTCAGTGGGGGAAAAAGGTGAAAAAAGTCATATAGGACGCCAACTAGGGGTCTTGGCCGAAGGGCTCACGGAAGGGAACGTACTGTTAGAACTGGGGAAATGGGCGGAGCCATACTCCCCGTAACATGCATAGCGCAGGCCGATTTCAACCGCGGGCAAAGAGGGTGAGTGGGGGTCGTAGGGGGGAATGAACAACCATCCACAGGCTGTAGGTGGGACAGGCAAAAGCGGAAAGACCATAGGGAAATCACCATGAAGAAATGATCGGGGGAAAAAATCGGGGAAATAAAGGATCTGTGAAGACTGCCGTGGTGCTTGTCATAGCCACGGGCAGCATGTCGTGACGGAGAAGAGGGGGAAGAAGGATGAAAAAGCCGAGAAAAATCGTTAGTCGATTTCTTCCTAGCTCTAAAGGTCCGGGATTTGTCCCCCTGATTGGGCGAACGCAGGAGAATTGGAACACTTAAAAAAGATATGAACTAGGCGCTCCTGTGGCGTCAGTGAACACCGTGACGGGGTCGCCGCAGAAAGGGAGACGCCGAGGGACTTTAAAAGATGTCCTGATAGACGGAAAGGATCGGGAGAAGGTGGTGTAACAAGAAACTGACTGGGGGAACTACCGCTGGAAACTATTGACAAGAATCACTTAGAGCTCGGCCCGGGCTGCCGTCATCGGTGACCACTAAGGAATATACTATGAATTGCGGGGTCTACAAGAAAAACGAGGATCAGTAGGCGTGGAAGTAAAAAGGGGGGAAGAAGGGCCGCCTAGCCGCGGGCAGAAAAAGACGTCAAACTGAGGCGGCGAGAAAAGACTGAAAAAGCGGTTGAGCAGCAACGAAATAGTAGCTTAAGGCCAATCTCCTGTGCCCCGGAAGAGAGAACGTTTAGGGGTGCGAGTTCGTAGGGACGCAGAGGTATACGACGCAGAAGAAAGCGGCCAGAAGACTGAGACTAAGGGGAAAAGGCCAGTTTCTAATGTCCAAACGCGCGGCGGAGCATCCAGGGGAGATACCGGGACGGGATCCGGTCCATCAGCTATTCCGTCGTGGACGAGTTTCAGGTAAAGAGACCCTCCAGGGGAAGAAATCTGTGGAACTTAGAGAAAATCGAAAGGGAAACTGGAGCTTAGAAAAGCAGTCGAAAAAGTGAGCTGGTGTTTGAATTCCCAGCAGTCGGAGCGAAATGTTTGAGGGATGGAAACCTATCTGTTAAAAAAAGACCCTTCTGGCAAAAAAGTCTAAAATGGGAAAAACCAACACAGGATATTCAAGGCAACTACTTCAAGTTACGCGGGGCGCGCCAAAAAAGGTCGGGGGTTTGAAAAGAAAAGTTTCTCAGTCGCTCTGGGTCAAGGCAAGGGCGAAAATAAGGGTGGGGCAACACAAATGCGTAAACTCCCTGCTCAGACTGGTGTCACGTCGACTGGTGTTGTGTCCGTTAAAGATTCGAGGCGCGCCAAAAAAGACACCAAAGGAAATCTCATGGGGGGCTATGGTGGGGAGAGGAACACGAAAGTTGTGGCTGTCTATACGTTTACGGCAGGTGTGTCGGAAAAACAAAAAAGCTGGGGGACAAAAAGCGAAGACCAGTGGGAGGCCGGGATAGAAGTCTAAAAACTAGGGTCCCCCGACAGACGTAAACCTGAGAGCAAGGCGGCTTGGGTGACTAGAGCCATGGGGGAAGGGGACGCGTCACAAAGGCTGGGTTAAGAAACGGTAGTAAGTCCCAGGCTGAGGCCGCTGGCCCTCGGTCCAAAAAAAAAGGAGGAGGAGACTGCCAAAGACACTCCCCAGCTCGGGTGAACGGGATCGTCTGCTTGAGCGAGGAGGAAGGGCGAACGACATCGCGTTTGCCGGCCCTGGAAAGGGACTCAATAAAGATCTGTGGATGGAACGGAAGTTCGGAACACACCACAGGTCAACACGTATAATGGTGTTCAAAACATGGACGCGCAAAGTGAGGGAATCAACACAAATCCCCAGAGGAGCGGGGAACATAGGAAGAGAGAACGGATGTGTGAGTCTAAACAGCGCTACCGCAAAAGCACTTGCGCCACTTACGAAGTGTGTGAAGTGGTGCGCCGCTTTTATGGGCCGTGCGTAGGCCGTTCGAACTAAGGCTATGGACAGGGTAAAAATGGCTTTTAGGCCAGGGCGGAAGGCCGGAAAGATAAAAAAGTGGGGGAAGGGCCGACCTACGTTCATTACGAGCAACCGGCCCCAAAAAATGGCTCGAGGGGCCGAGCGTGGTAACCATTAAATAATGATCTAACCAAAGGGAAGTGCAGGTAAATATCATACGACAATGTGCATTTCAAAGCGAAGAAGGTGGAAAAATAAGAAGAGAGGTGGTAGAAGTGTACAATTAGACAACTAGCGGAGCGAAAGAAAGTGACGTCCGCAATCAAAAACAAAGACGTGGCCTGTCGGGGGCGCTCACTCCTCAAAAAATTCAATTTCGAGCGAAGGGGTAGGTTAAGGAATCAGGAAGGCGTTGTACAAGTGGAGCGGCCGTACCGGCGAGATCTCAGGCGGAGAGGTGGAACGGGGCCAGGCAAGGGGGGTAGGAGCCGATTAGCACTGTCAAAGCCGGGCCATCTATTGAAAACCTTCCTCTCCAGAGTGGGGCGCAGCAAAAAAAAATAGATTGGACACCCTGCGCAAACGCCAACGCAAGGAGGTCGCAAAGGGTGGGTGCGCCGTGATTTGAAGGGGGGGGTCTCTCAAAAAAAAAAGAAAAACGACGTTGAAATCATACTTCGTAGCCCACAGTGGCGTCACCGCAAAAAAGTGGGAAGGCGCGAACAAAGCCCAGAGGGGTAACCGGCAAACAAGTTGGCCTGAATCTAGATAACCTGAGGGGGGAAAAAAGATAAGCGGTGAAAGTCTAAGGTGGGCAAAAATGGCCTGGAGGAAAGCTAGGCGTGTAAAAAGCAACCATAAGATAAGGAAAAGGCTCCAGGAACAGACCATGCCCAGACTAGTAAAGCCCCGGAGCGGGCCAGTGGCTACAAGGAGGCGTGGGAATTCACTGGTGTTTTTAACAGTTTAAAAAGTTGTCGTCTTAGCAGGACAGCAGCGGAGAGTAGCTAGGGCGGGCGTCATGAATTGTGGCGTCAGGAACGATCAAAGGGGAAAATTGAAAAATCTTTTGGGGAGGGGGGGAAAGGACGACCACCCTGCCGACCGCATATCTACTTTATAAGTCAGCAAGCGGGAAGGAGGAAGTGCTGGGGGAGACTAGACGGAGAAAATCGCAGAGCGCAAAAAGTAAAGGAGACAAGATTAACCTTATGCGTCTATAGCACGCAACGGCTAGGAGGGATTGTAATCTTCGCTGGGTTTGCGGTCTTAACAAAACAACTAGTTGGGAATAAATTCAAAAGAAACGGCTACAGCGCGTCGTACCGCCTACACGTACAAGAATAGCGGCCAGGATCACCAGGGGCCGAGAAACCGTTAATGTCTGACACGCGACACGATGCGTCTGATCTCGGTGGGAGTGAGCTGATGGTCGTGAAGGGGGAAACGGGCTAAGAAAAACATCGGGCTGGTCGGCTCGTGACTCCGATCGGGGCGAGAAAAAAAGAAAGGACAGGAACCATTTCTCTGAAAAGGGCCTCGGTGTATCAGAGGCTTCGATAGAACACTAGCAAAGGCAAAAGGGTGGACAACGGGCCGAGTCGCGCTTCCACTTATCGCGGAAGGTGACGGTGTGGGGCTCGATAAAGGGGTGGTAGGAGATTCCAATCGGCGAAACCTCGTTGTTGTTGGTGGTTAAGGGTGGAGGGAGTTATGTGCAGGTGGGGCCATGGGGGATTTCAAAAGGTGGGTGGTTTGGATGTGGGGATGGTTTTATCCTTGGGTCCTGGAACTGGTTGATGTGTCGTACAGGTTAGAGGTCCTTTTTATGTGAAAGGGGGGTTGTGGATATTGGGTGAGGGTGTGCTGTGGGAGGATAGGGGGGAAGGGGGAGTGGCGTTCTCGAGAGGGAGGGGATTGAGACCGTTGCTTCCAGGTGGCGGCTTTTGCAGAAAACGATGGATCGGGAGGGGCCCGCGCATTAGGGGAGTCTGGAAAATATGAAAGTATAATGTAATGGGGAAATTCGTACAGAAAATATGTCTTTTTCATACACAGCGGGGGGGCACAGCGGGTGTGATTGAGAAGCAGGGTAGAAAAAGGGGTAGATGAGGTCCTTACTGTGACCAGTCGTTGACCAGGAAGCTCGCTTGGGAAGGAGGCAGAAGGACTAAACAACGGGGGGGAAAAAGTTTCACTGTCCTGAGCACTCTCGGGGAAGGTCTCAGGGCTCGTCAAGGGGGAAAGCGGGGGAACTGTCTCAGAAGAGATAAAAATGGGGGAAGGCTTGAAAGTTGGCACTTTGTCGTCTGATAGGTGATGCAAAGAAGCTGTGTGGTCCGTAGTTTCGTCGGGGATGAGGGGGATAGCACAAAAGAAAGTGTAAATTCGATAAAAGGGTGGGATATAAATAGGAGGGGCGTCGGGGATTTCGCTCCTCATCGGGGACGGCCTGAAAGAAAGTGAGAATAAGTTCTTCTAAAACCGGTCTCGCATCGGCGAGTCGGAGACTAATACCAAACAAGTGCTTAGAACAGGATGACGGATAACTTAAGAACAGGCGTTTCGCGTTCGGTGAGCTTGAGCATGGCGGGAGGAAGATTGGAGGTTAAAAAGCTCTACGAGAAAACCGCGAGGATTCGGGGGGGAAGGGCGGTGTGTAAAAACGATACGGTGGAAAGCGAAGGTTTTGCAAAGGGGGGGGGAAAGAAGGACTATGGGTGCGATCGGACTGATCTGCCACAGTGAGCCGCGGCTGTCAGGCCACAGTCGGAAACGGGGGAAAGCTATGCCGCGAGCCGCAGATGGTCCTCGCGAGAAAAGCCGACGAGCGGTCGCCAGAAGTAGCAGAAAAAGAAAGGTAGAAAAAGAGATGTTTTGTGGGTTTGGGGAGGGCGGGACAGGGCGAGAGGAGACTTACTTCCTGCTCGAAAAAGCCGTGAAAGCCTGGGGAAATAGGAAAAACCAGAAGTAAAGATTCCCCAAAAAAAACCCAAAAAAGGGTTGCTGCTTCTAGGCTGGCGAAGGTCGAGGGGGGGGGCGGGGATCGCCTCTGCGGCATACCTCCGTGGCTGGGCTCTGTGGGGTCAACATGTGGGGAAGAACTATACGCCAGAATCAGACGGCCACAAGGCGCGGTGTGTCTCTCACAAGGAGTGATCGAAATCGAGTCTGCACTGTGGCGTCTTTGTGGCGTAACGGAGGGACTTCGAAACGCGGAGGCAGGGAGGAGGAAACGGTAAGGCAGAGTTGTTTATTTTGCATCTGCAGAATACTGGAAGAGGAGCGATGACGCGTTTGGGCAATCGGGCGGGTCGTGCAGGAACGGTAGGGGTGAAAGGTATCAGGAAGTAGCATCTTGCGCGAGAGGCGGCTTGCTTCATATAGGGGTGGTGCGAAGCTGAAGGAGGAGACCGCGAGGCGTTCGCCTGCTTGTATCTCAAACGAAACAGCTACCAAGAAAAAGACGCTGAAGATGGTTTCGGGCTGATGCTTAAATTCAAGTCGCAGAGCCAAAAACCAGATTTCTGCCTGGAGGGGGGATAGGGATCCTGGGAAAAAAAGAGCAACAAGGAGCTGATAGAGGCTGGGCGAGGAATGCGCAAAGGTAATGGGATATGGGGCGGGCGGGTAGGAAACGTTGATGAGGAAGGAGTAGAGGCTTCGCCGCTTTGTAAAGCTTAAGATCCCTCTGAGGGCCCTCGAATGCGAAAACCTGCGACTGGCCCGGCAAAAAGTGGGGTCCGTGGGGGAGATGGGGGGGTATCGAGACGTGGAAAATGATAGAAGATAGATTTGCCGTAGAGGTTCTCGCGCGGTGTCTGGCCTGACAATGGCTTCGGGGGGGGGAACTGGGGAAGGGTCTACCAAAGTTGTTTTTGACAAGAATTTAAAGCGAAGGGGCAGGCAGGGGGAATGTCAATTGGGGATAGAAATTGGAAGAAAGAAACGCGCCCAGGAAGCGTAAGTTTAAAAAAAGGAAAAACCAATAAGCCCAGAAGCAGGGGGAGTGCATAAAAAGGAAATCGGGGGGATAACATGCCGCAGCCGTATAATAGGGCAAGTACTCATTAAAGGGCCAGACGCGAGGTTCGCGAAAAAAAGTAGCCGTGCTTTGATAAAGGAGTGAGGCCTCGTCTCCACGAAAAAAAAGAAAGGAAAAAAGGGGTGACAACCGCGTGAGCACCATTGCGAGAATGGGTCTCTGGGAAGCTAGAAATCGCGGAGAGCAAGGGAAAAGGAAGTCCAAACCAGTGAGGCACATTTCAGTAGCCTTGCAGCCCTAAGCGGGCCGAAAGACAGCAGCGTCATGAAAATCCTGTGTTGTCAGATTACAGCCGCCGATGGTGGCTCCGTGAGAATGCCGGCCCTCGGGGAGACGGGATGGTAGATGGGAGGGGAACCGATTTTTTTGCAGTCTCCTTTCAAGAGAGGCGGCCGCAAGGGGGAAGCGCCGTGTAAGGGACCGAGTGCAAAAAGGGGGAGAGGAAAGTTAGTAGGGGAAGTGGAAGGGGAGGGGTGGTTAAACGTTTGGGCTGCGGTCGATTCAACGTTACGACGGGCGCCGGGGGGAAGGTTAATGGAAAACGAGTTGCGGGGGCGTGGGGGGGAAGGTACTCTGGAGATGAAACTCAGAAAGAGACATGTCGCAACGCATACATTGCTCGTCCGCGTGGGCCGGGGTTAAAGACCGCCTAAAATAGGCTCAGTTAGTCGCGCACGCAAGAGGAAGCGGAGCATGGAAAAAAAACAGGGGGAAGAAAGAAAATCAGCATGATCTCCCAAGGGGCTATCGGCAACATAAGCTGCGCGAACAAGGAGGAAAGTTCAATTACGAAGAGCCTCTCTTTCCGCCTGCAGGAGCGAAGCTCGGTTGAGGTATAGGGGGGGGAATAAAAGGGCACCAAGTGCATGGGGGGGTGAAATACAGAGGCGAAGGCGAAGAAAAAAATTCGAACGCACTGATCAATCGTCCAAGGCGAATAAAGACCCCAATCGTGCCGTGCGTGGGGGAGAGAATAAGGGGGATGCCCCGGTATGGGGACGGCAAAGGAGAAGGAACGAGGGGAGTGAGGGAAAGGATAGCAGAACGGGGGGAAGGGCAGTGTGACGTAGGAGGGAAGGGGAAGCGGCGGGCACGCGCCATGGCCCGCCATATCGATTGGGGTTCGGAACGATTCTGCCTCCTATTGAGAAGGTCCGTATACGGAATGAAAGGGGGGGGACCAAGAAAAGGGGTGAGGGTGGGGGGCAGAGGCACTCAAATGTGAGAAATGGGGAGTAAGTGGTCAGTATGGACGAAGAAGGGGATCTTCGTAGCGTACGGGAAATCGGTACAGGCGGCGAAGGTAACGAAAGGGGATCGCCAAAGGTTCGATATAAAAGTTAACGCCGTCCAACGGTGTCGGGGTCGAGGGGTCCACATGGGAAGCTGGGGGAGTACGGTAAGGGAGCGCGCAATCTAAAGTAGGGGGTTGTAATTTTAATGAATCGGGTCCAGAAAATCCACTTGATTCTTAAACAGAAATAGAGATCGTCGCGCTTACGGATGGCTCTCGACAATAACGGGAAATTGATGTCGCAACCGACAAAAGTTAAACATTACACCGGTGATCGGGAAGGATCTAGTATATCAAGACTGGGCAAGATCACGCCCTTGAAGAAGAAAAGAATTCGCTCAACATCGTAAGAGGGGCGCTACACGAGGAGGGAGAGGACCACTTCAAGACTCACACCAGATGCAAACTTCCATGGATGAAGGAGGGGGACTCGCCAGTTTGTAAACATCAGGAGGAACTTTGAAAGCGGACATCACTAGGGAAAGGAACGAGATCTTGGCGGCAACTGGACGTGGCAATCGCCGGATGGGACAAATCCGGCAGGATAAAGTAAGTGTCAGGGAAAAGAGGGGTCGAAGATTTAAAAAAAAAAAAAGAGGTGAATTTACGCCTTGGTGCCCGTCAAGAAAGCAAGGGACAGCAGCAGACGAACTTCTCTAAAAAAAGAACGTGCCGGAAGGGGGCGTTTATCCACAAGGGACGGAAGGAAAGACCTGTCTGGGGGGGGGGGGGACATGGTCCTGGATACGGGTAAGCGATGCCTTCTGATCGAGGAGGAAGTGGAAATCCGAAGGCGGGGACCAGCTTCTGAATAAAACGATTTCGTTATCACTGGAGCTAGAAGGAACGGGGAAGGGATGTGACAGAAAATGGATGACTAGCGAGGAGGAAAGGAAAGTGCGTCTGAGGCGGTCGGCCTATCTCGAAAACTATGGGATTATGGGCGGTCAGGTAAAGCAGAAGTGGACCTGTCCTTCTGGGAGGCTCTAAGTCGCAAATAGTATGGAGACGGGCAACTCGAACGCTGTGACAAGGGACACGAAGTAAGCAAGATTTACCTGATTGAGGGTGCGCGTGTATGAGGAGGTGACGCAAAGGAATGAAACAGACAAAAAAAAAAAGTGCGTGGGGTGTAAACCGTAATCGGCCCGAAGTCTAGTGGGGTGCATCCAACTGTCGAAGTAAAAATTGTCAAGGACACCCCGAAAGAATAGCCAGTCAAAGGGGGGGGTAAGGGAACAGGCAGGTCAGCAAATGAAAACCGCGGCAGCAGCGAGGGATAATGAGAGAGGACAGGCAAGGCGAACTGCACCGTTTCAAGTTCAGCAAGCGGGGCATAAGGACTACCAAGAAGGAAGGCATCGAAGATAGGGGACCAGATAGCAACATCGAAGCTGCCGAGTGTGCGGTGTGAAAACGAGATCTTGAAGAGGCAGGGAAAAGATCGCTCGGGGGTGACGAAACTCAGCTGGTCAGAACTATGGTAAAGAGTGAGCTCTCTAGTGGGGCAATATCAGAGAGTCGGCTGACGTCTTTGCCGAGAGCCGCCTGGAGGGGGAGTCAGGCGGTGTGGAAGGGCCAAAATAAATGTGGGAGGTAGGCGGAAATTTCAAAGAACTCATGCCCAAAACGCATGCGCGAGCTCATGGGGAGAGTAAAACTGTGTGGATCGCCCCGAAGACGTGAGATAAAAAAACGCAGAGAAAGGAACGCCTACTGGAACTTGGTAATGACCTGCTGTGGGGGAACTAGAGACGGCCTGGAAGGTGGTGGCAGGATCTCACCACGCTTCGGTGCGATGGTGAAGACGCACTGGCGGAGTGGCAAAAAGTAGCTTCAATCGGGGGGGGGGCCCTCCTACGGTGGAAAAGGGAACAAAGGGTGGACCGAAGGTGCAGGGGGCCTCGACTGGTGGAGGAGTGGAAAACAAAGGAATGGGAGACTTGGAAACGGCCGAAGGGGAAACTGATTCAAGAAAAAAAAGACTTTAAAAATCTGCTAAAGAAGCGATCTACGATCGTTCAGGACGATTCCCAGCTTCACGAAAAGAATCGAAGGGCCGCGCGGCACGTTGTTTCGTTGGGCGAGGGGGTGAAATGGGACAAGGTAGATCGTTACGCCAAGACTAAAAAAGTGCGGTGCAATCCACATGCTCGCTTATGACCCTTCTCCATCAAAAAAACGCGCTGTCTGTCAGAAAAAAGAGCTAAGTGGGGGGGGACCGGAAAGACGCGCTCCAGGCGAGGGGGGGGCGCTTCCTGTGTGGCAGTTCTGTATAAACCCAGGGGAACTGCGTCTCACGTACCACAGCGATCGTTGAACTGCTCTGCGACGAAAAGACCAGAACTGGTGACGCCCGCAGAGACCGGGGAGATGGGGGGGGATGGGAGAACAAAGCAGAGATAAATAGGCTTGAGCGGCGCCATACCCTATCTGTAAGCAAAAGAAAAAGCGGAGCAAGGTCTTTAGCAGCCCCGTCAGCATTATAGGAGAGTCACGGCAAACGGAGGACCTAGACCGAAAGAATGAGAGGGGGGGCCAAAGGTAGGGGGGAATTCCGTTGAAGAGCGGCCGGGGCAAAAGGTGGAAAACCACGCTTAGGCATTTACGGCGTCGGCTCCTACGGTCCGAGTGGTTGGCGAAGTTGAAAAAAGCGAGAAAAAATGGCAATGGCAGACTCGAGGCTATTGGGGGGGGTGTGAGCGAACTAAAGCCATTGGGGGTGAAGAAGATCGTGGAAAAAAAGGGCGTGGCGGAAAAGAGGGGACAACAAGGCGCCATACAAGCAGTCCTTTGCCCTCTCCTGAGGAGGAGAGCACGGGCTTGAGGCCCCACCGGAGACAGCCTGGGGACAGCGAGCGCGCTCGGGGGAAAGAAGAGGCAGGGTGCCGGTCGCGGGAAACTACATAGGGCGTGTTGTGGAAAATGTCAGGGATGGTTAAAGTCTATCGCTGTAGCGCCATCTGGAAACAGGCGCGATCCACTGCTTCTGGAGCTGCTCCGGGGCCAGTGGAAGTAAGGCTGGAGACGGAGTTTCGGCAGCCATCGGCCTGAACTGGTTGCCGTCCCGGGCCGGCCCCCCTGCGAACAGAGAACGGGTCGGGGTAAGAAAAAGGGAAAGCAAAGTCTTAAACGGCAACGACCCTAGAAGTGGGTGTTTGGCAAACCAGTTGAAGCAAAGCGCGAAACACAGTAGAACACGAAAAAAAAAAGCACCTCGCGTGCCAGCGGAGCGCACACAGGGGGATTCATATCGTATTCGCAGCATGGGTAAGCTTTGCCTAGCTTCACAGAGGTGCGCGAAGAGGAAAATGAAAGGGGGCCTGGGGAGAAGCAGGATTGGATTGACGGTTCTTCGGGCAGGTTGAAAACAGGAGCCTTCCGCAAATTAGCGTATAGTGCCCGGTCGAAGCCTGTGGTAAAAGGGAGGGAAAGGAGAAATGAAAAAGGGGCCCCTCAGATGACTACACCTCCAATGGGGGGGAGGAGGCGAGAGGGGTGATCACAATAAACAAATATAAGGGATTCAGAACTACGACGACCCATTATTTTTTTAAGACGGCACAGAGACCGAGCAGTTAACACGTGCATTTCACGCTATGACAAGGGCGCCAAAAAGAGGGGACGGGAATGGGAATGACGGGGTGACTGGAGAACATCGCCGCGCGCAAAATGAACTCTGGTACGGGTCAAGCAATCGGGAAAAAAAAGGCGAGTCATAAAGTCTTCGCTGCCAAAAAGGCGAGCGACAAACGAATGAGAAGAGTTAGAGAGAAAGAATCTAAAATTCCACCGGGCGGGGTAGCCCCCGACGTTGTCCACGATGTGGTGTGCAGGGAGCAGACAGGAAGATAAGCACGACCTGGGTTCTTCCGCAACTCTTGCCGAGGGAAGCTAACAGGAGGTCAAGCGTGGGGTTAGCCCGAAAAGAGACAAAAGAAAAAGTGGGGCCCCCACAACCGCCCCCGGTAATCGCGGAAAAAGTGCGTAGACAGAGGAAGGGGTCTCTCAGATTCACCTCATGAGGGCCACACACCGTCCAAAAAAAACGGCGCGAAATGGTACAGCAGGAGACGAGGGCAAAGGGGGGGTCCACTCATTTGATTGAGTGCTTGACAGGGAAAGACCTGTCGAAGTTTGACAAGGCGGCTTGAAAGTAGGGCAAGGGGGGGGAACGGGCGGCTAAGGAGAGGGGGAGAGCCAAGCGAAAGGCTACGAGGACATAAAACAGAAGCTGGAGGGGGTAAACGACCCACGGGTTGGCCGCTATGGCTTCAAAATCTGAAAAAGAGAGTCCTAACGGTGGTGGAAGGGGGAGTTCAATGATGACCAGGGGGCGGGGGCAGGACCAGCTACTGTGGGAGGGGACGTAGCAGCGCGATTTGCTTGAGCAGCCGCTCGGACTGATTGCGGAGGTTGGGGGGAATATGAATGGCAGGGGATTCACCAAGGCGTCATATCGAGCCAGACCTCTGAAAAGTGGAGATAGCCGCTAATAAGTGATACAACAGAATTGAGGAGAAGAAAGATGACCGTAAGTATAACAGCTGCTCCGAGGGAAGGTAAGTGGAATCCGGGGTTTAAGGGGGACCGTCCACTAGGGTGAAAGAAGTGAAAAAGAAGAGGTGAAGCGCACTGGCTGCGAACCCGCCGAAATGAAATAAGTGGCTGGAGGAAAAAGCAAAAGTGAAGGTAAAAACATTGAAATGCAAGCTAAACGTCCAACACACCCAAACACGGCAGGCGCGATACTGTGTATTGGGGAGTCAAGGCCGGTGAGTCCGCAGACGAAAGAGGTCAAAGACCTCGGGAAAGGAGGAGGACGTACGTGTCCAGCAATGCAAACCGCCACTAATTGCAAGCTGCACTCGGGGTGGGGGAAGGTCTCGTCGTCATGAACTTCCTGCAAAAAGGGGGACCAGGGCTCGAAGGGTAACTGAAAAGGTATGGGCCGGTGAATGGCTCGGGGGGAGTGATATGGTAGGAGAGCCACGCTTTTGAAGACCTAGCGAAAAGTGGGGGGGGCGTTGCGCGGGTCAGCTGTGGCGGCTAGGGGGGGAGAGAACACATGGAGGCAAAATGATAGGACACTAGTGAAGGTAGGCTCGTTGGCGCCAGGTCGCAGTAACACGGCCGGAAAGATCCGTAGACAAAAGGAAAAGTCGGATATCGAGGGGTGTCAAAACGCACGTGGTAGACGTCAGAACTGGAAAAAGATGACGGAGGGGCAAACTGGGAAAAATGATTTTGCAAGGGAGGAAAGTGAGAGAAGGGTGATAACGCGCACTCTCTCTCGGGACGCAGCTGGTGGTCCGATAGCGGCGCCTTGACCCGCATATCATCAGGAGGCCGGGGGGCTTGAAGAGAGTGTCGGACTGATAAGGGTATGTGGCATTAGGGGGGGAGAGGGGGATGCGAACGTCGGTAATGGATTTTTTAGCACGTGAGACTTGCCACACCTTGAAAGAAGGGGTCATCGTACAAGGGGAGGGGGGGAAACCAGGGGGGGCCGCTCCGAGTCGGGGTCCGGGGCGTGTACCTCTTGTCGCATTTGAGACGGGTAAAATCGATGGGGGAGGGACAGGCAGTGAAAGGCGCAATAATAGGGAAGGACACAATCGCATTGGCAGAGCAGTCTGTAATCTAGGAAAGTAGCGGAATGCGGAAATAAGATCGGAATGTTGGGAGCTCTTCATGGCAACCGCAAGCGGGGGTAGGGCGTTGTTGGTGGCGCGGGACGAAAAGGTTGGGCAAGCACTTCGTAGAGGGGCACGAGGGGGGGGCAGACGCTGGATCTGTCCCCTCAAGGTGCTGCATAGGGCGGGGCACATGTCTGGAAAAATAGAAGGCGTCATGGGAGTGTAAGCGAGAGACCTTCGCTCATGACCGACAGCGGTCCCCAGAGTAGACCACAAACGAAGGGGCCATTTAAGAAGATAAGCAGGGGAAGGGACAGGGCGATGAAATCCTGGACGTGCCCGAAAGAACGGAAAAAAAGTTGGCCGTCCGGGGGAAATGGCATATTAGAGCGCGACGGTAGAAAAGGAAGGCGCAAACGGTCGGGGGAGAGTGGAGAGGTAAGGGGCGATAAGGGTAAAATTCGGGCATAAAGTGGGGTAATTCCAAGGATGGAAGACAGCTTTGGAAAATCTCAGCCAGGGGCTTGCGTAATAAGCGGGGAAAAAAGAGACGCCGAGAGAGTGCCAGAAGGAGGTGAGGGGGTTTTGGACTAACTCGATGGTCTTTCGAAGACACGAAGGGGGGGCACCGGAGGGGGAGGAACAAAAGGTTTTTGGCCGCGAGGGGTGGGGAAACTTTGCCGCTATGACGATACAGGAAAAGTCGGTTTGGAAAAAAGAAGGGAGAGTGCGAGGGGGTACCAGATCGAAGGCTGTCCGGGGTCTGGCAAAACGACGGGGGGAATGGCGCGGGGGAGACAGGTGTGTCATAGGCGATTTACGTTATATCCTGGCGTCAGTGCCCACCAAAACGTAAGCTCACCCAAGGAAAAAGTGGAATCCACAAAGGGAGGGATGAGGGGGTTCGGAACAGAGACCAAGGATTGTAGGCCGGAGGGACGGGAGACGGAAACAGCGTAACCAAAAGAAAGCGGAGTATCGGCTACGGGGACCCGAGCACGCGGATCGTGGAGGGAAGACGAGGTAATGGTAGAAGGAAGAAAAGAAGTGAGGCATGGGAGAGTGTAAGGGGGGAGTGGGGTGCGTAAAATCATCTGAGTACCCGAGACTCAGATCTATGAAAAGTCGAATTGAAAACGCGATGCCGGGGCTCTGGTAATCGGGCGGACAAGTATATAGGGAGAGGGTATATGTCAGAGGAAAAGGGCGAGGAGCATTCGAAACTCGTAGGTAGATAAAGGAGGAAGGCCGATGTGTTTTCCTGTGGGGTTTGGACCAACGAAAAGGTACGCGTGGTGAGGAGGCAGGGGCAGTTTTTGAGAAAGTGGGCGCGATGGATAAGGGGGGAAAATGAGGAGAATTGCGGATCGACAAAAGGAAACATGCGGGGTTGAATCTGACACATTCCGAGTCGGAAGGGTTCGACAAATGCCGCATGATCCAGTCGGTAATGGAAGGGGAGGGACAGGGGGAAAGGGCCTCCGGGCTGAGCGGTCTTAGCGCGGGCGCTGGGGACGGCAGGGGTGATAACCTGAGATGGCCATCACAATAAGGGTTACCTCGGTCCGGCCCGCATGGGAGAGCGGCAAAAAAATGAGGGGAGTTCAGAGCCGTGTGGAAATCGGCTGAGACAGTGCGGCCTCGAGCTACGCGCTGGGAGGCAACGAAGAGGGGAAAAAAAAACTGGACCGTCATGAAAAAAAAAGAAGGGGGGGGGGAACAATAGATCGTGAAGACGATCGATGATTGTACGGTATCTATGCCGTCCTCGATCGAGGGGGTGTGGCTTGTGAGGGGGCGGGTCATCACGTGGATTGGAGTCGCTCGTCACTCGCATGACAACGGGTGGAAGACCGGGCGCGCAGGATCTGCCGAGAAAAAGGTGGAGCATTTCAAGGAGGGGGGGAAAAGCGTAGATTCCGACTAAAAAAAAGTTTGATTTCAAGATCAACGGGAGGTAAGAAGAGGAGGAATTTGGGCGTGTATACTATTTCGGAGGGCTGATTCCTGGGCTTCCAGCAGAAAGAACAAAAAAGGGAAAGCAGTTGCGGGTGAGGGCTGGTGTCAACTACTATCAAGAGTTGGCAGAAGTAATCCGCTGCCGCTCCTGCACTCGCAAAATCCAGGGGCTGCGGGGAGTGTGCTGACGTCCCGCAGCAATGTGTGTATCTGAAAAAAGGGAGAGATGAGGGAAAAAAAAGAGTAAAAGCGGTTGCAATTGTGCAAGGGGGCAGCCCAGCAGAGCAGGTGTAGGCGAATCGAATTGGTGGTAGGGGCCGCGCCAGGGCCCGGAAGAGGTTGCAGGGGGGACGTAAACGGAGTAAAGGGAAAACGTCTTCTGACTGGAGGGAAAGAGGACAGACTCAATCAACGGATACATCCCCCAGGAGGGGCCACAAGTTTGTGTGAATAAAAGTCTTATCAGTTCGTCCCGGGAGCATAAAAGGGCCAAGGCGTAAGGCGTAAAGGGAGGGGGAGAGAAAAAGAAGAAGGGCAATGGGGAAGAAGGAAAGTGGCGGGGGAATTTTAATCGGGACGCGTCAAACGTAGTAGGTGTGCCGCCAGAGAGGGATTCGGTCGTAGGACGCCTATGCGTCTAAAAAGGTACCAACGTGAATGACAAAGGGGAACCAGAGGGGTGTAAAGTAGTTGAGACAGTGGAAGGTGATCTGGGTATATGCGGACGAATCGCCGAAGGGGAAGGGGATCGAGGGCAAGCTAAGTGGAGGGGTCGGGTCCTGATTGTGGGCGAACGTATCGGCCAGGGTTCGCTATATCCTGACGTTTGGAAGGAGCCAGGAAGTTAAAGGAGGGTTGAACTGGGGGAAAAGAAGAAGGAAAGTATTGAGGCTCCATCGAGCGCTGACG
>Ga0179593_1332675_pt1 | contig 19334 bp, 18 predicted proteins | sample CZODoug2_1_08_16_FD_185931 | JGI IMG/M metagenome (GOLD analysis project Ga0179593, IMG submission 185931) | Vadose zone soil fungal communities from Angelo Coast Range Reserve, California, USA - CZODoug2_1_08_16fungal (PacBio error correction) | ecosystem: Environmental > Terrestrial > Soil >...
GTGCAAGAATAAACCCCGTAACCTTCTCCCAAGTGGGACAAGGCGCCTCATTCTTTTACACAAAAGGGACGAGAAAGGGATGGAGAACCTCCTCAACTCAGTGAGCCGTATACGAGACACACTAAAGAAAGAAGGACTGATCGGCAGGAGGGATGGGACGACATTAGGCATCGGACCTAAGAAGATAAGAACTTTCAGACGACAGCTAGAGGGGAGCCGGAGGGATTCAGAACAGGCCTAAGATCTAAATTGGCAAGCTGAAAAAGAAAGAACTCTCATGTAGGAGCGCAGGAAGAAGAGGCTCGCTCAGTCAGCGACAAAGGGAATTCGGGTTCGCGGACCCAGTCAAAAAGATAGGGAAGGAGGTAAGTCCGCGGGAGACCACGTGGGCGACGAACAATCAGTCTACGCCAGGGGAGGAAAGGGGTTGCGCCTCGGCTGACCCGCTGGAAAAAAAGCGCGGAGACTCCGCTATCTTCGACGACGGAGGGGGAAAGAATGGGGAGATAGGATGGAGGAAGGATTTGGCAAAAAGGGGTGGAAAAAATATTTTCCACACATCTTGAATTGTCATATTCGTAAACGGGTTGGCATCAAAGCAGAGCGCTTGGAGGGGAGGGAGGGGGGGATGTTGATCTTGGGGAAAGAAAAAGTCCTCGACTTTAATCTCGAAAGTCGGGAAACAGAGAGAAGAGGAACTCCGAGGAAGGGGAAGCAAGTTTCCCGGCCCCAGCTAAGGAAGGACGGTAAGAAACAGAGGGGTCGGAAAAAGGTCAAAGTCATCTGATCGAAGGGGGAGAAAATCCACGAACTTCCATTTCATCGATTCGGGGGGGTGTTATATAACCTAAAGGGGGTAACTTTTCATTAAGAAAGGAACGAGTGCACTGAGAGAAGTTGGTTCAACCTATCCTCCTGACCTTGTACCTGTATCGGTCAGAGGGAAAAGGAAATCCGAGGGGCCGACCCGATTTGATTCGTATTTATAGGGGTCAGGAGAGGAAAAAAGCACCCCGAAGAAGGGCGGGATTGTCGGGTTACGTCGTTATGGGGGTGAACCGCAAGAGGGAAAGAGAGTGGGAGGTATCGCGAAGAGAAAAAAGAAGGGGGGAGGGCTTATGCAAATATCAACAACAAAGGAAAAGAGAGCTCGTCATCCACGTGAGCACGAAGGAGGAAGACAATCGCTACCACACGATTCTACGGATGTCACGCTTTTTCAAAAAAAACCGACGTAAAAGAAACAAGTGCGGCACAGGAGGAAGGGGGGGAAGAGAGAAACGAGGGGGGCCCAGAATGAGCAAGAATACAAACACCTCATGTTAGAGGGGAAAATCTCCTCTGGACACGGGGAGAAGCATTTATAGGCGGGAGAGGGGAAACAGGACATGCTAAAGATGATGGCGACGTCAAAAAGAAGGAGAGGCGGACTCTTTAGCTCCAAGCAACGGATATGAGAGATGGCTGTATGGAGAGGAGAAATCATCAAAGACTTTGACCCTTTTTGCCTAGGAGGGGAGACACGTCCTGGGACAGGCCAGGGGTCGCCCCGCTGGGGCACGAGGGGGAAGAGGGGAGATGCAGGGGGGAAGACTCGTTACCTCAAACTTAAGAGTCTCGGGAGGAGGCACCCACCACGATAAAAAAAGAAAATACTTTCGATTGGCGAGCGGCCTAAAAAAAATTGGAAAAAAATTGTCAAGCCAGGAAGTTCTAAGTAGGGTGGCGGAGGTGCACGAAGAATACGGACGCTAAAACTCGGTGATCATGAACTTAGAGGGCTATCGGGGGACCCTCGTCGACGATAAACTAGGAGGCTAAAGCGCGGTCAGAGGAAGCCACGAGTTCCGCGAAAAAAAAAAGAAAAATCCATTTGCTTTTAGAATTTGTCGTCGCAATCGCAGGGAGTCTACTCGAAGGGCGGGAATGGAACAGGTGCTCTCGACGGGGGGACATGGGGACCGAGGAGCCTCGCCTGAAAAAATTTTCGTACCTGCTCTAGATTCTCGGCGTCTACTAGGACATAATGCGAGAAAGGAAGAAAAGCCACAGGCCAGGAGGTCATTACCCGAGGAAGGGACGCGTCACTGGAGGGACTTCGCGAAAAAATATTTTTGGTGCCGGTGGAGACGGCGAAAAAACTATGAGGAACAATGAAGTGGAGAAGCCGAAAGTGTCGTTTGAGAGCGAAGAACTAAACGGTGAGGGTAAAAAAACCCGTTGTCCCCTTATCTGGGAACAACCAAGGGAAGGTTCAGGCGGAAATGTTTTCGAAGTGCAGGGGGCGAGGGGGAAGAGCGTCTCCGAGGGGGGAGAAGGAGTACCGCGAAGAAGCAGGTTATCGGGAAGGAAAGTTCACTACGCCGCGAGGGGATTCTGGAAAAAGAAGATTGGATAGGGTTAGCGAGTCATCAGACCCATAACGGGTCTATAAGGAGTCAGGAGAGCTAAGAAGGGCGTAGAGGATTTTCAGGAGGGGGGGGAAAAAATGTTGGCAAGCGGGGTTGGAGAAGAGTCGAGGGAAGGACTGGTAAACAAACCCGGGGGGCAGGAGAGGCAAAAGGGGGGCGCCTTTCTGGGGGGAATAAAAGGGAGAAGTTAGCGCCCGCGGGTAGGAATTTCTACTACCGGAGAGGGGGAGCAGGTGCCGAGGGGAGGTCAAGGGGACTTCGTGCGTCTAGGGGACTCGGGCGATCCTGAGAGGAGCGCAAGAGAAACCCTATCAGCGCGGCGGGGGATGCCTGGAACCGCCGTCTTTATCTAAAAAGGGAGGGGGAAAAAGGAAAGCTCGTAGGGAACCGCGCTTGAACCTGAAAGAAGAACTGAGGCTTGATAAAGGGGAGAAACCAAAAAAACTAACTGAAAGGAGGTGAAAAGGGACCGAAAAACCAGAATGCTGGGGCCATGGGGGGAGGGCCCACAGAGGAAAAGGTAGCAAAGCGCCCTCTTAAGTAATGCAGTAGGGACCCGGGCTCAGGAGGGAAGGAAAGAAGACCACCTCAGTCGTGTAGGAATGGCTCCGGAGGCATCAAAGTCGAAAGCCTCCGCTAAGAAGGGATGACTCCAAGCTTCTACGTATTCAGGGAGGGTGCTACTCCTAGACGGAGAGGGAGGGAGAGGCGGAGAAAAGGACCTTCCGCTACTAATGGAAGGACCGCGAAAGAGAGGGAGAAAACTTCGCCGAGCTCTGCAAGAAACTTCGAAGCACCAGGATGGGTCAAGAGTAAGAATCACACGCCGCTGAAGGAAGTGGCAGGGGAAACGAGGACAAAGCTTCAGAAAGGGGCAAAAACTAAGCTAGGACGAGATGCTCCGCCAATCCACGAGGCTGAAAAAGTCCTAGGAGTTGCTCACGGTTGGCGTGAATCTCTACCGGCGGGTCCTAATGCTCGATACATGCGCGCTGTAATATGGGCCACTAACCTATGGCACGAGGATCGGATGACTTACCGTCGCACGCCCGGAAGTCAATCTCAATGGGGGGAAGAACCTGAGGGAGAGCAACAGTCTCTAGCGGCAACGCCAACATAATAACCGACGAAAAGGAAGATCTTGCTTCCGGGCCGGGAGGAATTTCAAATAGGTCCAGAAAAACCGAACACGGCGCCGCACAACCGGGGGAGGAAGTTAGTAAAGAGAGGCTTCGGCGGCGCGTGCGACGTTAAGCCAGCAACTGTGAGGTCAGGGGCTCGAAGGGGGCGTTTACGTCGTGAGACGGGGGCGTGCCGGAACAGGGGGGGGGGGGGGGGGGTGTGGGGGGTTGCCCCGGCCCAATCCGACGAAAACGATCAAAACGGGGGCAAACAGCCCGTGGAGTCTGAAACTTAGATTAAAAAACTAAAAATCGGAAACTAGCTTGGGCGGGGCCGTGGAAGGGAGGCTGGGAAGCTTCAGCATCCAGAAAAAAGGAAACCGTACCTAGCTTCCCTCCGCGGACGAGTGGGAGGAAGAAAACTCGCGCCCGGCTTGCCCCTGGAAACGCCTAAGCATTTCTATCAATCCTACGGCAAAAAGCCTTTAAAACGGAAAACAACCCCGCCCCTCGGAGATCGACTGCGTCAGTCAACTCCTCTCAAAAACAACAAATTTAAAATAATATATGAAAGGGCATCACTATAGGGAAGGAGGAAAGGGGGGAGTGGTGTCGTCTGGGCTGCACAAAAAAAGATGTTCAAGGGGAGGGGGGGTCCGAATCCATGGTCGGCTGAGTTCCAGCATGGCCTCGACGGCGAGTGGAGTAACCACCACGAACGCTTTACTAGTTATGGGCGACCTTTGAAGGAGAGGGATTACGACCTGAAGAAAAAAGAAAAAAGGCCCGAGCACCGTTCGCGGTGGCGGGAGTAAGAAGTCACCCCTCGGAAGCAAGCGGCTTTGGGAAGTCGCCGCAAAGGTGGCCGGACACTAAAGGGAAGGGGCTACTGAGAAAGGCCCTTCCCCCATGGCCCGACTTTAAAAGCTTTCATGGAGGAGGAGAAGGCCTCCAAGAAATCGAGTATGTGACGACTCCAAGGAGAGGGGGAGCAAGGGTAGCGGCGCCTTGGACCCCGCGGAAAAATTAAGTAGGCCCGCTGAAAACAAAGGATTTCTAGAACGCTAACGCCGTTGCCGCTAGCAGGGTAAAGAACGTGCAATGAAAAAAGGAAATTCGACGGCGAGGAGCATCCGATCCGCAGGTTCCATAACAAAAAATGAGTGAAGGAGCACTCTTGCAATAGACAAGGGCAGCGGTAGAGATAAACAGAAAAAGGGGGCGCGAACTCCGAAGGAGGGGAACCTGTGGAAAAACCGGATCAGTGCGGTGAGGCCGATCAATATCCGTATCGTCGGGGCTCGTTGTAATAAGCTTTCTCTATAACAGACGTATCAGCGGAGTGGTGGGAGGGGGGGGAGGACAGAGCCGTCTGGGAAGAGGGGGGATCGGGTTATGCGAGCTCGTCTAAGAAGAAGCTAGATTGACGAATTTAACGACGCCCTGGAGGCCGACGAAAAAGTCATCGAAGTCTAAAAAAAAGGAAAATGGAAGAAAAGAGAAGGAGAACGAAACCCTTATTAGCTGCGACGAGGGGGGGGGTCAAGAAGCAGGAATTGATCCTTCGGGGGAGGGAAAGAAACGACTCAAGGGGGAAGGGATGGAAATCTGAACAAAGAAAGAAAGAAGGGGGATACTTAGAGGGAGAAGTACGAGTGCCTCTGGAGGGAATGAGGGCGCGGGTACATCTGCGCCTCATGACTGGGGTTGCTGGCTGGTCACAAAAAATTTCAGTAGGTTATCCGCCCCGAGCAGAACCAACTCATGAGGAGGAAAGGAGGGACGATCTGGACAGGGAGTAGTTCGAGGGGGGGGAGGTTAGGTTCAACGAGGTCATAGACTAAACAACACGCAGGGGAGGGGGGGGGGACAAGGATCGACACGTAGGGAACTAATGACAACGGGGGGGAGCACATCGCCGCCCGAAGAAGGACCATGGAAGAGGGAAAAGAACCTTCACTCCAAAGAAGGCGAAAGAGGAAAGGGGCATAGCTCTCGAAGGTAGAAAAAAGCGGGACCGCATCCTAAAGTAGGAAAAGCGATTTTCGACAGGCACAGCCCTCCCCGTCAGACGGGGGACACATCCGGCGTAAAACTACCTACCTCACCCCCCCAAGAGGAATGTGGTTTTGGGGGGGTTTTTTTGTTTTTTGTTTTGCCCTGTTGTTTCGTTTGTGTAAGCCCCGAAGTCGAAGCCGCCTCATAAACGGGCATAGACAGTATTTTGACGGGTTAGAGGAAAAACAACAGATCCTCAGGGTAAAAGAATCGGGGGAGTCTTATGAAAGCAGACCTCGGCAACACTATAAGATGTGCGATCATAATAGGGGGGGAGGATAGAGGGCTGACGCTCAAAAAGAAAAAACTCTGCCAAAAAAAAGGAACGACAGCGCAGGGGCATGTCCGGTTGGCCCAGTACGGTGACAAATACGGACCGGGAAAAAAACTAACTACCGGTTGTAAGGGGAAAAGACTATCAAAACGCCTCGGAGAGACAATTCAGGCGGATCATTGCAAAGGGCAAGCCATTAGAAGACCGAACGACCATGAAATCGAGAGAAGCTGCTAAGGGAAGACGGTCTCACGGGAGGAGGGGGCCGCTCGTGCCTGCTCGAAAGAACGAAGCGACCCATCTTGTAGACTTAGGACTGCCAGTTCTCAGTCAATACGAGAAAGAAGCTAAGAGAAAAGTGAGAAAAAAAAAACGAAGAGGATGGGGCGCGGAGTACCTTCAAACACCTAGGCAGAGAGAAGGAGGGGGTTGATCATACGCGAGAGAGGGGTCAGAAAAGAACGCAGGCGGCGACGACCAAATCAGGCATCAAAGGGGAGAAGCGGCGCAAAGCCACGAGCGGAGAAGGCAGTGAAAACCGAAGGAGGCCTCTCTCTGCCGAGGGAAGAGTCGAAAACTCGACTTTCTGGGGGTGCCCGCCGAGAAGGAACATGCATGAACGTGGCCGTAGGAGGCGTACGGCAGGGGGGACAAAACTAATATGGACCTAGGGCCGCTGGGAAGGGGAGAGCAAGGCGTTTATGCTCAAAAGGAGCGCGTAGCGAGCCCATGGGCCCAGCGCCAGTCTTCACTCGTTCGCTTGGGGGGGGGGAAAAAATATAAGTCGATAAGGGGGGAAGAAGTTAGCCAGGTGAATTAAGGCAGAACGGCCTACGAAGAGAACGCCAATGGGGAACTTTTCCTAACACGTCACAGGAGAGGGAACCGGCGTGTCCTCCTGCTGAGAAAGGAAGTCGAGGCAAGAGAGACTAAAAAAAGGAAAAGAAAAAAAGCCCACACAAGGAAATGTCAAATTTTATGGGTAATTCAAATTAGGCACCCCGATAATGGGAGAAAATAGGAAGAGGAAGCATTCAGGTTGGAAAAAAAGGAGCAACTCCCGAGAATTAGACCTGGGATAAGAGGGAAGGACAAGCAGAGAAAAATCTTTCCGTGACGAAAAGACCATCGGTGGTTCTCTGCGTTGCTCATGACCCGTGCCAGCGATCGGGACAGGAAGAAGGGGGGGTGAATCGGCGGAGGGACGGAAGATGTTGAAAAAACCAGCTGAAAGCCAGCTTGTACTATTATAAAACTGGGAACAAGGAAACACACTAACGGACGCTGACGGGGGGATGCTCTCTTAAAAACAACACGGGAAAAAGGGAAAATAGGAATTCATAAGAAAATGGGGTTCTTCGTTGCTCAGCCGACCGAGGGAAAAAAGAAGAAGGGACACGTTGTAAACCACGACAAAATATCTCCAAAAAACATGGGGGGAAGGCCGTGGGTGCACATATCACTCTGGCAAGAGAGTGAGCAACGAACATAGAGGGGGAGACGGGCTAACGAGCGAAGGCCTCTTGCCCAAGACGAAAAAAATTCCAAAGGATCATCAGGTGTCAGGGTGAAAAAGGGAATTCGGGGGCGGCGATGTTGGCACGACGTCTACTTCTAGTTAAGGATACCCGTGACAACGTCCTAGAAGGAACAAGTGGGATTTTTTGCCCATAATCAAGGAAGATGAAAAAAAACGCTAACTGGGGGAACTGGGGCAAAAGAAATAAGTGGTTTCAAAGGGACTAGCCCATGGGCCGGGGGTGGCAGCAAAGAAGGGCACAAGGAGCTCCCTATGTTCCTATTACAGAAAGACTCACTCGGATTCAACTTCACTAAGGACCGGATAGGGACCACAAGGAAACGAAAGAAGAAAAAGAGGAAATGGCTCGCGCAAGACGACTTCTGTGTATTCAACAGGAATGGTCGCCTCATACAAGGGAGATCTTGGTCAACAATCTAGGTTGGACAGCGCTTTCCAAAAGACGGAGCGACGCATCTGATCAATTCTTCGGCTGACTAGAAAACAGCCTCGAGGCGGCGAAGAGTACTTCCTAACGCTGCGGGAATAGGATCAGAGAGGCGCAACCATAAACGTGCATTGGTGAACGAAAGCCGCTGCGGGGTTTTCTTAGAGACGTAGTACTTCAAAAGCCGCGGGCGAGATAAGCTTTTGGGGGTGGGGGACCAGGCGAGGGAAACGGGCCGAAGCAAAAGAAGCGGACCTGCCGCGAGATGATCTTCCTTTCCCGAAAGGCTCGAGGTCAGTCTGACAGGGAGCGCCAAGATCACTGAGGTCAGGAAGGGACCCGAGAAAAATTCCAGGAAGTCGCTCGACTAGGCCCGCGGAGCGGCGCTAGGGGTTCTTTGTATTGAAGGCTCCTTAACCTAAAGGGCTGGGGGAGTGATCGCAGACAGGGCTGGGGCTTGGGGAGCTTTCCGTACAGTGCGTGAGGCGATCCCGGGGAAAAGACCTGTTCACAAGAGAGGGACAAAAGCGCTCTGGAACGGGGTCTCCGGGTCCGTTGGGATTGTCTTGAGCGGTCGAAGAAATCGAAATGAACTAATCAAATCATGGATATTTGCCGCGGAGAGCGGGGGGGGGAAAATCCTCAGAGAGAGACAGATGGGGTCTCAGAGAAATGTTCAATTCAGACCAGACCAACAGAACCTCGGGGAGGACGGGGCTCGGGGGCGACCGGCGTGTGATCGCGAAGCTTGCCTATTGACGCAGGGTAAGGCGTGCTGAAACGTTTCGGGGGCAGCTGCGTAAACGCAACTTGGAGGGGAAGGGGGCTTCCTGGCGGAGGCAACACGGCCCGGATCTGGGAAAAGTGAGGGGCGCCGCTTGTCAAGTGCTTTCTATGGGGGCGGACGGCAGGACTCGTTTCCCAGCTTGGGGGAAGCGGCATGCGTCCGTGTGGGCCGGTATGAGGGGCAGAAGGTTCGAACAAGCAGGGTCAGCCGTCGGGAAAAAAAGAGGTTGGCCTCCGCCTCTTTCTAGTGAAGGAAGAGGAGAGAACGCCCGCCGTATAAATCGAGGAGAAAAATCGAAGCCTGAGGCTTGGGAGAAGCGGAAAAACACTGAAAAGGAGGTAAAGCAAAAATTCGAAGGGGGAAGGGTGTCGTGCAAGTTAGAGGGGTGGGGGTGGGGGGGTGGGGGCCTGGGGGGGGGGTGGGGGGGGGGGCTTCCCAATTTCCGACCGCGTTCCCTCAGGGTAAGGAGAAGGGTAGAAGGCAAGGGATTCATTCTACCAAACAGGGGGGGGATGATGGTTACGAATTGACTCGCCAAGGCAGAAAAACGGCTGAAAGTGGAATAGTAAGGCTACTACTTGGTGGGAGCCCAAGCTTCTCAGAAGCCGTTTCTAACTAAAAAGGGGGGGGATAGTCAGGAATCTAGGCGGAAAAACGCACTACAAACGGACGCGGAAGAAATTCGGAAGCTCTTATCACGCTCCAGATCAAACAGACCGGACGCACAAGAAAGAGCTGAACCAGTACGTCACGGTCATCGAGAGAGAAAACCCCGCCGGAGAGGAGAAAAACCCGACCTGCTCGACGGGGGCGACGGAAGGAGTACACGATCCGTGTTCAGTGCGCAAGGGAGGTTGCTGTCGCTTTGAGTGCATCTCGACCGCGGGTACGAGCTCGGCAGCGGGTATCGACGGCCCTCCGGGGAGGTTGCCGTCTTATCTCAGGAAGTCTACCGTCGACATAGGTCGTGAAGGCATCACCAGATGGAAACGAAAAAATCACTAGCAACCTGGATATCACCCTCCCCAGTTTCTTGCAGAGCGGTTTCTTCCTGGCGGGGGGAGGGTTCAGTCTTGGACGGCAAGCTAAACAGGGGTCCAATCCCAGTTATGCGGAAACGCTTCTGCGAGGCTACGTTCTAGACTGTGTGAGAAGGAAGGGAAAAACGGGCCAGAACGTCTGGCACTGGCGAGGGTCAAGCCCCAACTTCCTTACCGGAGACAACTGAACGAGGCCTTATCGGGAAAGCGAGGGGCAGAAAAGCGACAGTAAGAGTCTTAACCCCTCCACCAGCGAAAGAACAGGTGATAGACCTTTGAGAAAATCAGGAACAAGCATCCCGAGCGCTCTCACTTCGTAAAAGGCAGCTCGGTCTAGAAGCGCTATTTTGTAAAGCCTCGAAGGCCATTCCAAAGCTCAAGGAAGAACAATGTCGAGCACTACATCTAGTTCACAGAGGTCTCAAAAAAAAAAACCCCCCCGTTTAGCGCCGAGGGTCTCTCACTTCCTCGAGCTAAAACCGGGAGATGTAAAAGATAGGAAGGAAAGGGGGGCAGAGGGAGGGGAACACGCGGCGGGGCGGGGGCGGGAAGGTGCAAATTTCACTGTGCAAAAAAAAAGGTAGACGACATGTAAGGCGCTTAAATTCATGGCCTCGAGCGTGGGGCTGAAGGACACTCCTCTTATTAGACCGAGCTGATCGACGGGTGTAAGTCAGGGATGCTGAGGCTCTCAAGAAGGGTCCACACCCTAAGAGCGGAGGGTCTAGGAGGGGGGGTTGGGAAAAAAGAGACGGCCGCGAGCCTAAACCATAGGCCAGTGAAAGGTACGGGGAACTGCTGGTCCTTCCTTCCCTTTAAGGGGACACTCTTCAACGGGGTAACTGGCGCAAGAAAGGGGAAAGAAACTTATATTCAGTAAACTACCGTGAAGCTTGGAGTAAAACTCAAAGCGAGAGTGTTACTAAAAAGGCCCACCTTATTCGCAAAGGGAGATAGAAGCATGGACCCGCGGAAACGTGACACCGAGAACCAGGAAAACCCGCGGGAGGGACGTGTGATTCTTAAATAATGAGGGAGAGACGCCAACTCCAATCAGGTGGTGGTGCCTAGAATTGCGCTGGGACCCGCGGGGTCTACAGGGAACAGATATACTAAGGACAAACTACTAGATTTCCTTCTATATAACTGACAGAGAGGGAAATCGAGCTCAACGAGGGAGAAAAGAATGAAAAAAACCAGGGCGCAAACCATCGGATGTATATCACCTGTTACTGGATCAAGGAGCCAGATCGCGTAGGCTAGTTTTCGGTGAGAAGGACGTCTTTCCTTTCTATAGAAGGAACTTCCGCGTGGGAGGGGGGGGGGCAGAGTCTCCTGCTTGAAGAGAATGGACGCGTGATGCAGAGCTAAGAAGTTGAAAGAGCGGTCCCGGAAACGCGAAGGTCCTTGGTTGAGGGGGCAAATAGCCGACGATCAAAACTGGTCGCTCAGGAGGGCCGCCCGGAAAAAAGGAAGGAAATTGAACCGCAAGAACCCTTATAGCGCGGACATGTGGTCATAACCGGATGCCCCTAGGGGAAGGAATTAGAGAACCAATCCTCGACCAATGTGATTCTGGATCCTTCCTAGTCGAAAAAGGCTCGAGTCAAAAAGAAGAAAAAAGGGGGGAAGGGAGAATAGCGGACCAAAACCCGCGGCCTAATTTGGGGGATACACTGTACACACTAATTCCCTTCAGGTCGCGCAGTCAAAGAGACAATCAGTGGGAAGGTGAATTGAAGGTTATCCCCGGAGGGGAGGGAAAAGACGGAGGACACAGAGTCAGATCCGAACGGGACAGATCACCTGCCTCGAGGCTGTGAGGAGGACTCCCGTAAAGCAAGAAGGGGGGCCGGGAAAAGGGCAAACGAAGCCCAAAGAGGACGCGGTAAGCGAACCGAAACACGATCCGATCGACAAGGGGGGGGGGGGGGGGGCCTATACGGCGTTCTCTCCACGTCATCTGGAACGGGGAAAGACCGCGCCCGGGGCCTCAACAGAAAAGGTAGGGAGATTGCTAAAGAGTAGGCAGATGGCTCCTCCCCGGGAAAGAAGTGGTGCAACGAAGGGATTAACCATCTCCTACCAGGAAACACAAACAGGGTCCGCGCCAGGCGGGGGCTCACTGACTTAGGCCGAGGGAGGGGGGTTATTAAGGATCTATCACAACGTGAGTAGAGCTCTGTAAAAAAAAGAAGAAGTCGATCTTAGTTAAAAAAAGGACCTCGGCACAGATACCGAAGAGGGGCCGAATCGATGAAGACGGACTGCTAAAGAAACTCGCACCAACGGCAATTATAAAAACCGGTGAACGGCCGTTTGGGGGAAAAAAGGAAGGGGTGCAAAAGGGGACGCGGAAAGGGAGGGAGAGGGGGGGGGAAACACCGTGTTTCGTCCGGACGAAGGAGGCACACTTCAGCAGCATTTTCGCGGGAGCCATCCCGGCATACCAAAAGAAAAACAAGGTCTCAAAAATCTTCCTAATCCGAGGAGAAGCTCAAAGGGCCTGCGAACTATGTCCACTGACAAGCGACCCAGGGGGGGAGGAGGGAGGACCAGGCTCTTAAGCTCATGGGACTCTATGCCCACGCAAAGCTCAGGTCCGCGAAAGGGGAAAAAAAAAGGTTATCGGGATTGGGGGGGAACGAGGACAAAGGAAAACACCTCTGCGATCGCCGCGGTGACATAAAAGATAGGGCTCAGAGATGATAAGAAAAAAAAGATCAAACATTTGGTGATCTTTCCTCGGAGAGAACGCGAAAAGAAAAGAGAGGGGATTCCTATCGAAAGGGATCGTCGAACTAGAACGTGTCTGTCATTTTCCCCGAACATATAAGGAGGCCGATGGGGGTCCCATCATGAGGAGGTGAAACTAATATTTTTCCACAGACTGCGGAGGGAATGCAAAATGAACGAAAAAAAAAGTTGGTATCCAAAGAGCACGCAGGAGAAAAGGGGCCGTATCAGTCTGGTCGTTCTCGGGGGGGGGGAAGATCAGGAACGAGACCAGCCCTGCCGTGAATCTCGGGATATTCCTTTCAGACTCCGACGGACGGGATGTGCAAAGAAGGGGGAAAAAGAACCATGGCGAGTCCTCATAGGGGAAGAAAAAGGAATAATAGGAAGGTAAAAGTGCAAAAGAGATCGGGGGCGGTCGCACCTCCACTATCAAATGGTCATCGAAGGGGCGGTGGAGAGCTCAAAGAGACCAGGCTTCTAAAAATAGAAAGTAGGAAAAGTCCGCAGACACTTTTTCAGGAAGAAAGGGAGACGAAATCACCGGGTGAGAGGGGGCAGAAACTCGCTCTAAATGAGGGACCAGAGAGAACCCGGTGGGGGAAGGGGGGTGGTTTTTGCTCACTATAAAAGATCGCGGGGTGAAACCAGCCTCCTTCCGAGGCGGGGCTCACTTGGAGGTTGAAACCGCGTGACGTATCCCTGTGGACGAGTGCGAGGTGAAAAAGAAACACCACTAGACGCAGGGGGGAGACGTGGATCATCTCGCAAAAAAGGGGATAAGAATAAAAATGGGGGGATCCACGGAGGCAACGCCAATCCGGTGCGTGGTGTTGTCCGTTTGAGAAATACCTGAAAGGAGGGGCTAAAGAAATAGGGGAAACAAAAAAAAAGCCGTCACTAACATATAAAGCAGTGCAGCGAGTGAAAGAGGAAAAGGGATCTCTTCGAAAAGATGGGCTCAGGCTCGGCCGTGGCATTCGAGAACGACAATCCATACAAGTCCAAGGAGAACAGGGGAAATACTTTTTAGGAGTGTAAACATAATCGTTAACGGAGAGGAGTCGGAAGAAAAAGGTACTCTACTTAAAGCTCCAAGAAAGTATGATTGGAAGGGGGAGGGGGTTGTATTTCTCGATCTTCAAATCGAAAAAGAAAACGCTCTGACTTTTCACTTTTGGGAGGGGGGGAGGACACTCCTGGACTAAACCAGGGAAAGGGGTCTTCTGTTGCAGAGGGGGCTAGCGAGTGGCCGATGATATGCTCGACTCGTAGAGTCGGGAGGGGCGGAAAGAAAAGGATCTTTCCCCACCAGAAAGATCCGCCAAGCTTGCGCGGAACCATGGGCTAGGAAGACTCGTCTGGGGGGGGGACAACGGCTGGTACCGAAGCAACAAGGCCAAGATGTGCGTAATCTCATCTTCGTGTGTGGGAAAGAGGAGGAACAAACTACGTCCCGCAATAGATCATGTCCTGACTGCGGCACCGAGTTGAAAAGGAAAAACGATGATTGCAAGAGCGCGGGGGGGGAAAGTACGGAGAGAAAGGAGCGAGCAATCCCCGGGGGGACGCCTTATTGTGAAAAAAAACCTTCGCGAGGGGGTGGGGAGAGAAAGTAGGATTCAACACGAAGGAAAGATCCGGGTTTGACAGGTTTCCAGGGGGAAAAGAGAAGACGCCCGGGAGCGAAACTGAAAGGAGAGGGCTTAGGAGGGGGTTATAGGTATAACACTGACGCTGAAGAAGCCAGGTGCTGAAAACCGCATGGGAGGGGGGATATCTGGAGGAGGAAAGATATTCATGCAGTCAGCGACTGATAGAAGGACGAGCGCCTTCTCTGCAAGCTTAGGCTGGTGTAACGGGGAAGAACCTGCTTACCCAAAAGGCTAATCGGATGCCGAAAAGGGGGGGCGTTGGACTTTCAAACCCGTGCTTGAGCACCAAGGTGAAAGAAACTTTCACAGGGGAGATGGGGGGGGGAAAAAATAAGGGAGGCTTAAACCGGGGGGAACGGGTTTTGAGAAGGTTAGGTGAGTCTCCTAATTATATCGATTCAGGGCGCGATACCTTCAATAAAGGGAGAAGAGTCTTGGAGGGAGTTGAAGAAAAACGACGCGCCTGAGGAGACGGATGAGACAGAGGGTGCTAAAAATAAAAAGATCCATATCACCCCCATAAAAGGAAAAAAGAATCGTTTCGACGGAAACGGCGTTTGATATTCTCGATGTAGGGGAAGGTTGGGCGGTTTAAAGGAACTGAAAGGGGGCTTGTGAGCAGAGCGGGGTCAAACAGATCGTCCTGCAGGGAGGAGGGGCAAGGGGAAGAACGGGGGGAAGATGTTTTCTACTGCCCGGGGGGCTCGCATGAGGACGACAGGGAACCTTTGTAGAAAAGGACTCTTTCCTAGGTCGTACGGAAAGGGGCTTGCAAGGGAAGTTGCGAAAAGAAAACTGAGAGGGAAAAGATCGATCAGCGGACCGAGGCGTTGCGGGCGGGGGGAGTCATCTTGACGCTTCTTCTTTAGAACCCCCGCCCTATGTGAGGGAAATCGAAGAGATCAAAAGAAAAAAGGGATCTTTTAAGATCGGGAAAGGAGGGAGAAACACAGAAGGACAGGATGGGGAAAGTACGTCACCAAAAGGAAAGTCAAAATCATCGCCATTTAGTACATCGCCACGATCCAGAGGCACTCGAAGGAAAAAATTAGAGGGAATTTAGCCCGGCTCAGGTGGCAGGAGAAGCTCACCTCATGGAGAGGGGGAGTGGAGAGGCCAATAAGGGAATCAAAAGGGTCGGTATTACCACAGGCGCCGCTATAAGGGGGGGCTCTATTCTTACTCCTGGAAGGGTTCTAATCCGTATCAAGGAATCAGTAGGCATACTTCTTCCAGGTGGTCCGCTCTACTACCGGACTACGAACTAAGGAGGGGAAGGGGGGGAGCAAAGGATCACTGCAAGGGGGGAAGGGGGAGGGGGGTACAATACTTGCGTCAAAAATCTAAACAAAAGAAGCGAACCTAAAGTAGTTATAAGATCAAACTCAAACTCAGGAGAATCGGACGAAATCCTACTCTCTAGATGAGCACGCTCACAGGTGAAAAGAAGCCACCGTGAGAAAAGAAGGGGAAGGAGGGGCGAGAACTGGTTGCGGTTACATATCAACGACTCTATTGAGATCTTTATCTCTACTTCCACTCTATATGGTTGGGGAGACGGGGGATTCCCGACAGGGGGGAAGGAGGGGACCTCCCTGGAGGGGGGGGGACAAAGGGGAAAAAGGGCGGGAAGCAACCTGATTGTAGTCAGCGGAAGCTGGGGAAAAGGGCCCATCTTTATATCCATCCTCCTCGACTGTTTTCTGCCGAGGGGGTCTCCAGGAGTGGAAAAGGGGGGAATGGTAAGGGCGTTCCATAGTGATACGGTGGGATAAAAAAGTTAGACTGTCTGTCTGAGCGCTCTGCTTCTGCTATGAGAAAATTCACGATGAAAAACGGGAAGGGGGGGGTCTGGACATTCAGCCAGCAGTGCTTGTGTCGAAGGAAGTTTACCCCGGGAGGTTGTCCCGACGGGCAGCAGGAAGAAAAGAAAAGTTCCCTAAGACCCCGTTCGTCGCTGGGAGGCTCGAAGGGTGAACGAAAGCCACCGCGAGAAACGCGACGGGGCGAAAATGTAAGAACTGGAGAATGAGCATCATACCGCCGTCCCGGACTTCAGATACTCGGTCCCTCATTGGGGGACTTAGAGAGGAACCTTCGATAAAAAGAGAGCACGGGGGAAAAGGAGATCACTCCTCTGAGATGGGGGAAAACGTGAAAAGTTCGCCAGACCGAACGAAAAGAAGTTGATCGAGTTAGGGACTTCTTTCTCCGCAACCACAAAGGAAAGAGAATAAAGGGGAACGGGGGGGAGAGGAGGAATTCTAGCCACTCGAGGGGATGGGGGAGGTCTGGGGACGCAAAGTTTTCTTCACTTTGCCAGGCGAATTGCTCGACATGGGCAACACAGGGATGCCCTCGACTGCGTAGGTTCTAAAACCAAACTCGGAGAACGAGCGGGAAGGGGAAGTGACTGGGGAGAGCGGGAAGAAGGGATTCTTAAGAAAAGGTCTCGCACACCCCCGAATCAAGAGTGCTCGCTTTGGAGGGCTGGAAGGAAAGCTACGGGCGCGAGCAACAAAGAGAAAACGGAGACTCGCTTGGGGGGGGGGGGGGGGGTTTTTGGGGGTGTTTGGGGTGTCCAGCAGTAAGAAAAGCCCATTTAAAAATAGACAGGGAAAGTGAATACTGCGCAAAAACCACGAGCCAATTCTATCAATAAGAAACAAAAAGGGAATCTTTATAAAAGGAGAACTCCGAAAACGACGCTCTGAAGTTAAGACCCACCAAGGGAGCCTCCCCTTGATCTGTCGACCTCGGGGAAAGGAGGAAACGGTCAGAAGAAACCTAATCCCATCGAGGAAACGAAACGAGGGCTCGTATGCAGTTATCAGTGGAGACGACTAGTTGAAAGCCCCCCCCTTGGAAAATCATTGATTCCAGAATGGGAAAAGAGTACAGGAGGGGGCGATTCAGGGGAAGTCAGGGAGAACGTCCTCCTGACAAACCTCCTCAGTGCATAATCGAAAGAGAAAACGGCGGATAGGAACAACGGGAGGACAGCCACCAGTGCGCGCAACGGGGATGATATCACCCTTGGAAGGTATCGGGAGGGGAAAAGGGGAGCTTCGTCGGAGGATCGTTGGACGATCGATCCGGCGGGCTGCTCAGAAAGAGACTCGGCGTGAAGGTCTACGGACTTTACCTCTGTTTTATCGGCTCGGGGGGAGTCTCGGCAGGAAGAGAGGTAGCAAGGACCTAAGGGGAGTAGAGACCATTGTAGAGGAAAACATACGGGGGGAGTAAATCTTCAAGGGCTCCACCCGAAAGGGAATGATCAACAAGGTGGTATCGGAGTCTATGTGGGAAAAGTCCTGATCCACCGAAAAGGAAAGAAATAGAAAGGAAATCCCTGAAAAGGGGGGAGGCTGGGGGGACGCCGGTCTTCCATGGGACCAGAAAGAGTAATTAAGAAGGGACGGAGGAATCTTAATTCTTGAGGGGGTACCTCCCCGCGCAGTTGTGGCGTTAACCGGAAAAGCCTTCTTTCGTCAGGATCAGGAAGGGGGGGAGAACCAAGGAACTCGGACGTCTCAAAGGGATAGCTGGGGATCTTTCTGGAAAGAAGGACATAGAAAGATGCGGCGTACAGCGCACCGATGAAGAGAGCAGACTCCGGAAGTACCGCGGGGGATAGGAAAAAGACTCACGCAAAGAAAAAGCTTACGATCGATTCAAGAAATTAATGAGAAACGGAATCTACATCTACCGAAAGAGACTCTGACGAGGCCGGAGAAAAAATTCCGGCGGGAATCCGACAGAATCAGGGCGATTTTCCGACCCAGACTGCACTCAACAGACTCAAGGGGCACACCTACCTTCTTCAATTCGTCCCGACAGATCGTCACCAGCAGGGGGAGAGGGAAACACTCCTCCCGCAGATCGCCCCAGAGGTCAAGGGGATCCTTTATCTATCAAAACACCACACGCTCCGGAAGAAAGAAAAAGGCGGAAATGTGAACTCCCTACCTCTACATAAACAGTGATCGGTGCTCGCGACAGCGCTAAGGAGGGGAGCAGGGATCCGAAAAGAAAATCCCCCCAAGGGTCAATCGAATCCTTGGTGGCAAAGAAATAAGGTGCACCTGAAAAGCGAAGAGGGGGGAAATCTCAATCAAAAAAAAAGTTGAGAAGGAGAAAGGGAACAAGCCGTCGGATAAAGGGAGTTCTGTGGAAAGGGCCAACAGGAAACGGAAGACCTCTCGCAGCGGAGGATCAAGGCGAACTGGAATTCCGTAATCTCCACTCTAGGGGACCTGCTTGAAAAAGAAAAATCTCGAAAGAAAGGTGGAGTCACGGAAGGAGAGCTCAGGAGGGACAGTTGGAGATAGTTCCAGGACAGTGATCTCTCGCAAGAGGACGAACAGGCTAGGGGGGAGCGTTTCCTCGAGGAAACAGGCAAAAAAGACGATCGCCCGCTGCTTGGAAGAAAGGAAGGAGGTTCGAAGAAAAAGCAGCGGAGACCTACAACGGGGGGACCAAGGGGGTATAGTTCCTCTATCAGAGATAAAGGGACCTCTTGAGGCCTCCGAGAGGTCGAAAATACTCTAGGGTTGGGGGTTGGAGGCTTTCTATATGGGGGCCACCCGAAGAAAAAGGAAGGGAGCCAAGCGTCGCGCGGACAGACTTCAAAACAAAGATTTTTCAAGACTTGAAAGAACTTGGCCTTGGGAGTCATGCCGTTGTTCAGAAAAAAGACAGAGAAGAGAGAGAATTTGCCGTATAAGGGGGCGACTGAGGGAGGAGGGGGGGAAGCAGGTGCCATAGGCAAGGCGTTAATCTCAGGTCAAGGAGTCGCTCCTCTTCCATCTAAGAGAAGATGTTTCAGGGAAGGGCTAAGGGAGAGGAACAGGGGAAGGGTACTCAAAAGCCTTAAAGGGGGAATCGCGGGGGGAGGTGGAGCACCCCGGAACCACGCCTTTTCCAGTTCATAGAAAGTTTGGGGTGTAGATATCCTTAGAATTGTAAAAGAAATCAACCGTAGAAGTGACTCTAAAATCCGACGAGGGAATAAATGGAGGGAACACGATCAAGAAAGATCAAAAGGATGATTCCACTGGTCGTAGCATCTAGGATAGAGAAAAAAAAACCTGGGGAAAGCACCTAGACAAGAGTTTTCTGAAAGATTATTCTTTTCATCCTCTTCAGACAGCGGAGGAGGAGTGCCCACTGAAGCAGGGGATTCTTAGAATCTGTGTCTGAAAGTAGTGAATTTTGAAGCTTAAGAGTAGGACCCAAAGTGTTGAGTGCAAACACCACGAAAGGACGGCGGAGGAATTTGAGAG
>Ga0179593_1735388_pt1 | contig 19334 bp, 17 predicted proteins | sample CZODoug2_1_08_16_FD_185931 | JGI IMG/M metagenome (GOLD analysis project Ga0179593, IMG submission 185931) | Vadose zone soil fungal communities from Angelo Coast Range Reserve, California, USA - CZODoug2_1_08_16fungal (PacBio error correction) | ecosystem: Environmental > Terrestrial > Soil >...
CTACGGAGCAAAAGGGTGAAATCTAAACTCTAAGAGGAAAGAGGCGTTCGAAAAGTACCCGGAAACCTCTCTCGAGCGCCAACTCCCTCAATCGGACGTCAAGTATCAAAAAATTCAACGAAGGGGTGGACTGGATTGGAGGTTTCATCGATGAGAACTCGACCCAGGTGGCAGAGCGTGAAGTAAAGGACGAAAAAAGGAGTCAAAAATGAGGTCATTAACCTGGGAGAAATGCGTCATCAGGGCAATTCTCAAGAATGGGGGGGGGGTTAAAGCTCGACACTCAGAGGAAAGTCACTAAGCTGAACAACTCCTTTATTAAAAGACGATCCTAGTCACTTCAACGAGGGTTGGATCGTGAATAAAGCGGGAGGAAATAGGGACTCGAATCTTATGGAAAAAACCTCATATTAGACGTGGCGAAGACACGTCATCACGTACAAAGGACTTATCATTGAGAAACTGTCAATGAAAAGGGAGGGTGGAAACTCTCCGAAACTCATAGGTACTCTAAGTTCATCAAGGTAACACAAAGAAGAGAAGTAAGAAGGCCCTTCAGCTGCAATAATGACAAAAGTGAATACGCTAAACAAACCGTTCCTTTCAGAGGGGATTAATCTGCCATTCCATCAGAGACACTAAGCGCTCGGGAGCAAAGAAGTACCTGCGTGGGCTTTCCTTCTACGAAAACCAGGAATAAAAATTAGAAAGCTAGGGAGAAAAGGGGAGAACTTCGTTGCGTGCAAAAAATCCATGGTTCAGTCTCAAAGTAAAAAGATCGGCCATACAAGTCGATCAAAGGTCAAAGAAAGAGGGTTTGAAAGAGTGTCGAACGTTCGGGGGACGACTAGAGAAATCTGTTCTAATACGCTGGGAAAGGTTCTCAAACATAAAGTGATAATCTCGATCGCCTGGCCCTGAAAGGGGGGAAGGAATTCTACTTCTAATTGGAGTACATGAGAGGTCCTCCCGGCATGTTAAACTCAGGGCCGTTCCCTCAAGCTTGAGAGAGAGGTCAGAAGCGAACTCAGCGATCAAAAGGGGCATACCAATGCTGCAAGGGGGTACGAGAAGTGACACGCCCGACTGCAAAAAAATCGCATAGTGGAAAGAATCTTATAAAGGAGGTCCTCTCTAGGACGGGAGACGAGGACCAATGTCGTCCTCCTGAGATCGGAAAAGAGAAAATAGGAGGGAGAACGAGATCCGCGGCGGAAGAGGAGGCAACGGGGGAAAGGGCCGGAACTCAAGGGGGAACTGCAGCAGGAGCTGGAGATCATCTTCTTGGAAACCTTCTGCATCAAGAAAAAGAAAGGGAAATCCCGTCGGAAGGAGGACCGACCGGAGACGGCGTCTTCCACACATTTGAAGCGGGGGCACCTAAAGAGGTCGCTTCGTCTACCTCAAAGCGCCCGCTTAGTGAGATGACCCGTCGCCGTAGGAGCGTCGGAGGGGAGGGGACTAACTTAGAAGGAGATCAGGAAAAACTTGTCAGAGTCCGTACAAAGGGGCAGCACCTGAAAGGCAAAAGTATTGAACGGCTAGCTGACCGATTGCGTGGCATCTCGATAAGAGGACTCTCTCTCCTTTCAACAAACTTCTTACTCGTGGGGGGAACTTCTTTGTTAGAAAGAAGGGTCGTGGTATTGTGAGAAAACCAGGGTATCCGGAAATCGCCGGGTCAGAAGAACACTCTTCAAGAAAAAAAGAGTCTTTCTAGGGGGAGGACCCTAACAAGAGTTGGCGTAGCCAAAGAGACGTGTGAAGACTTTTAAATCGTCTGGGTCGGCTTTTGCAGGTGGAGAGAGGTACAGATCTTGCCCGCACGGGTCAAGGGGAGGGGGTGACTTACATTGCCATGTAGGGGGCGAAAGAATTGCCTTTCCCTTATGCCTCTAAAAGGAAGGGATAGTCGCTGTGGAAGGAGAAGGGAAATCGAACAAGCGAGATCTTGAAGGGGAGAAGGTCGTCACGCACACGAAGAGAGATTCCGCGTATCAAGAAAACTGATAAAGTTATCTCGGTCAGCGTTATGCTTATCTGGAGAAGAATTCGATACGCACTCGAGGGGACCCGGGGTTGAGGAACTTGAAAAAGGATGGAAAACCACAAGGCAAAGAACGTGACGCGGAGTGGAATAAGACGGCGTCCGGTGGGGGGAAGGTGTTAACTCGTCGAGTGTCGCAAAGGGCTTACGAGGGATTGGTAAAAGGAAACGTGAAGGGCGAGCACACTTAAAGAAAAGGGTGGACTAAGAAAGGGACTGAAGGACGCTATTCCAGTAGTCACATCCGAGAACAAAAAAAAGGGCGGCAACGGTCCCAGAGAGAGTCGTGTAATAATTGCCGGAATAGGTATGCGTACGGGAGGCCGGCGAGAATAAAAAAGGAAAAGAGTTCGGTAAGCCGGAATCCCTGGTGGGCGTGAGAGCGGAAAGGGGGAGGAACAGAGGCTCGTCGCCCTTCCAGGAGGAGGGGAAGGGAAAAGATTTATCTTGACCTAAAGGGAACCAGATCAGAATCTGACTTGCAATAACGAAAAAAAGACAAAAGGGCTCGTCGTCAAATTGACAGGGTCGGAGGGTGAACCTCTGTTTGGGGTTGACGGGGCATTTTTGAATCAACTCCGTGACAAAAAAGAGCTCCGACGATCGCGGGGACAGCTCTTACTTTACGGGGGAGGTTACCGAGCGGACCATACTAGGGGGCGCAAGTGTGGGTACCAGGGAAAGATGGGGTTTGAGAGGAAGGGGGAATACTTCTCCTTGCTACTGAAAGAGGGGGGGACTAACCTTCACTTTCCGGAAGGGAGGGGGAATCGAGGACCTATTTTTTTCCCGGGAAACACGAAGAGGCCGATCAAGGTAGAAAAAGAAAAATAGCGCATAAACTTTCATGGAGTAAAAAGGACCAGATACCGAAGTCTATATCAGAAGGAAACCAAAAAGAGCGCTAGCCTACTGGAGGAAAAAGGCCTGATCATCCCTACTAGGGGGAAAGAGGCCGGCCATAAAGGGGGGCGAAGGGGGAGTTCAATTGAAATTGTTCGCACTTAGCTTAGAGGAAGAAGCAGTACATTAAGAGCTGCGCATCGTATTGTGAACGGAAAGACGGAGGCACATCTCAGTCATCGACAGCCTTTATGGACATGGGTCAAAGAAAGATCACCTTCTCGTAAATCAGAAGGAAAGCATAAGGGGAGACCGTCTGGGGAGAGAAAAAAACAGAGGACTATCCTAGGAATTGCTAGGAGCGTATGAAGAGGATGTGGAAACATGCAAGCAAAAAAGAAAGTCTTCAAAGAAGTTTAAGCATTCCGATCAAGGGGGAACCCGAGAGGAGGGGAAAGAAAAGATTGAGTTTAGAAGTCTCGATTGAAATCCAAGGACAAACTAAAATTTGATGGCACAAGTAGGTTCACGCGTAAGATCAGGAAGAGGTACGCGTCGTCTAAATGCATACTACCCGGCGGAGATGGGCAAATGGACGGTGAGAACACCATCGGGTGCTGTATCGGAAAAATGAGAGCTTCTTAGTAAGGGTGAGCGAATGTCGGTGTCTAAGAAAATCGTGGCCATATGGTAGACCTCAAAATTCAAGGGGGCGAGGATATTCATCGTCAGTTCTCGCATACGGAAAGGGGAAGGGCTCAGGGGAATTTTAAGAAAAAGAATTGAACGGTGACGCCGGAATAAGAAAAAGGGGAAAGCTGTTTAGTGATTTAGCAAGTGGGAAGATTTTCGGAGGCGAACGTGCATCGAAAATGACGGCGTAGCCGAGCTCTGGAGGTCGTATCTCTAAAAAAAGAACGTTGCGTGGTTCGAATCGTCGTGGAGTCGCTAAGAAGAAAAGAGGGTAAACTCTCATCGGTACACCAATCGTTCAAATAGGGGGGAAATCAAAAATGGGAAGAAAAGCCAGGAACCGAGGGGGACGGTCTTTAATTCCTAGAGGGATCTCAGTGAAGACTGGGGGATGTCGTGCGTATTGAGAGAGGGTTCGAAAAGGACACTCTGGGGAAATAAACTCTATAACGATTAATAACCCCAGGACAGAACAGGAGACACCAGGGGGGGGGGGGCAGTTTTTCTTGCATCAAAATACCGTAAACTGGAAAAAGATCTGCAGAAAAGCGCCGACGTGGGGATTTTTCAGCCGTGGTATTCCCCCCCTTGAGAGGGTTCAAGCATGCAGCCCATGCAAAAAAAAACTGGGGGAAGGATGAAAATATCGAGATTGGTCTACCAGCTCGAGAAGGACCAAAAAGCGCCTGAGTTTGACAATTCAAAAAAGTTCAAAAATAGCCCGCAACGTTGCGAGATCTGAAGTCGTCTAAAAAGGTGGACGGCGTGAATGTCAGTAAAGGGAAATTCGTGTGGGGAGAGGGTAGGGAAAGAGTCGTTAGGGGAGTCGCTTGAAAAGTGGGGGGAGCCTATAGGATCAAAGCAAGAAGGGTTTTCCGAACAAGAAGAAGACCTTTTTAGAGGGAGGGATCCGATCATAAACGCAGGGGCATCTAGTTTTCTGGTCTGAAAAAGAAGCATGACTTAGGTACCATCTAAAGGTGTAGTTTTTTTGATCAGAGACGTATAATCTAATTGAAGGTAATGGATCTCCTTCGTAAAGTAAGATAGAAAACAAGTATCAGACCCTCCCTCTGGGGCGGACTCCTACATGCTGGGGCTGCCTTTCTAGAGATAGATAGACCAAGTGAGAAACCTTCTCCTGACGACCGAAGGAAAAGACTCTTCTACTAGGTACCTAGGGATTAAAAAAAAATCGGTTGCCTGATTAAGGGGAGAGAAATATTCGCCCTTCTCCTCTTGCGGAGGGGAGTCATGGGTCATGGACTATTCCAAGAAACCAGGGGGGTACGAGTAAAACTACCTCTATAACAAAAGGAGCATATCTGCAATAAATAAGAGAAGAATTGGAGTTCCCGCTCTAAAGACAAACAGACGAACGCGGGAAAAAAGGCGACGCTAGAGGAATCTGCGGCAGGGGAAAGAGGGAAGAGGGGTGGACAACGAGAATTCTATTGCGCAACGTGATATGCCTTTTGCCCGAGCGGAGGACATAACCTTAAAAACAAGAAATAGGGGAAGGCCTTCTCGTTCCGGGGGGGAAGTTCATGGGAAAGAATAGAACTCCTAACCGGTGCTTTTCATTGACCATTACAACTATCTTCAAAGGGGGGGGGGAGAACCGATGTGTTTGAGAATCGTTAAGAGGACAAAAGTTCACTCAATATCCTGGGGGGTATAAAAAAAGAACAATGCGCCATCAGTAAATTAAACCAAACGGTGACGCGGAGGGAAAGATAAGTTCAAAAGACCGAGGGCACTAAACGGAAGGTACTGGAGTCCTCTTAAGGGAGATTAGATAAACGCGCACTCATCCGGGGGAAGGAACGCCAAAGTCGGGAGGGGGGAAAAGGGCAGAAACTAGGCACCCTCCGGTACAAAGGGGTTCAGCTCCTGCGTTAGCAGGTGGAACAAGGCGCCAGGAGGACAGGCGTAGTGATGGTGAGCACTTTTTGTCAGCGTTGACCTTCAGGGACAAAAGATGTTGAAGTCCATAGAGTAAGTTGAAAGAACTCTTGGTATTAGAAGGTGACCTTGTTAGGGGGGGGGAACTCTTCGGAAGGGAAACAAAATCTCGTCATTGCACAGACCAACTTGCTGGGGATCAAACCATCACTAGCGATGAAAAAGGGAAAAAGTAGGGGGAAAAAGCAAGAAAAACATCGACCTGATATCTTCAAATTTGAGCTGGTACTGCGTTTCTGCTTCAGGGGGGGAGGGCAGGGGCCTGGGAAGGGAAAAGAGAAAATCCACAAAAAACGAGGATCCTTCAAACGGAACTTTGTGGGAGGGGAAGCTTGAAACGAAGGTAGGACGGGGAGTCACGCGCACAGCTGGGTAAGGAAAGAAATAAGAAAGGTTCTGAGGGAAAGGTTCCGAGCTGTCACTGAAAAAAAGTTGGTTTTTTTTTGTCAAAGGGGAAGTCAAAGAGACGGTTGGGAAAAAGAAAATCTTTAACTCCGTCCTAAACTAGCTCGGGGGAAAGTATCAAAAATAAAAAAAAACGAGGTAGGGACTTTGACGGAGGAGTTTGAAAGCTAGGTTAGTACTCTCCGAGTGATCGCGGCCAGCCGTAAGAAATAGTAAACGCACCTTTGGAGGATCGATCTGCCTCCATTAAGGTGCCTCACTTCAATACCAACAAATAGGTACAAATCTAACATCTCGAAATCAAAAGGGCCTGGTAGTGAGGGGAAGGACTCTGCCATGTCTCATGGTGTCATAAAGGAACTCGAAGGTTGCAGAAAAGGTAGATGCGTTCGCAGGAGAAGTGGACAGAAAGACCCGCCGGAAGGAGGAACTTATCAATCAAGGACACTGGAATGGGATAAGATGACTTTACTCTATTAAATATCGACTAAGGAGAGGGGGGGGCAGCAACAAATAATAATACTGGGAGTCAATCACAACAGAAGGGGACATTTATACAGAAAACAAAAATGAGAAAGTTGATTTCAATATAGTGGAGACCTATTGTCCTTCAGCAAGCAGACAAAAACGAGAAGAGGGAAAAAAAATATCTTTAACAAGCGAATGCAAAAGAATCTGTCTTTTGGGGAAAGATGGGTCCGATGATGGACAAAAGCGGCGAAATGTAAAAGGGGCTTCGCTGGGGAAGGGGAGACAAAGTTCCGCTTAAAATCCAAGTACAGGGGAAAAAGAGCTCTGTTACCCAAGTTAGCCAAGGGGGGGGGGGGGGGGGAAATCAGCAGCTCGGCGATCAAGGGGGAGGGGGGGGTAAAAGAGCAGCGGGAGAGAAAGACATTTCTCGGTATCCAGGAAAGAAAAAAAAAAAAAATTCCTAGACTGAAGCCCGGAAACAATGATGAGAAAGGCTATGTGAGGGGGGTCACCTGAATCTTATAAAAAAAGGTCCCTTCTAGAACTTTGGAGACTCTAAAGTTCCTCAAGCGGAAGGAGTATCTAACTGAAACTATAGGGGAGACGGGAATCCAATTGTAAGGGCAGGTCTCACTTGAAAGAATCGACCTCTTAGCGAGAGCAGACGTGACCAGAACTGTGGGAAAAAAGAGGGTCCACTGGCAGGCGAGGATAGGTAATGGGAAAAAAAAAAATAATACCAATTCTTAAGTCAACCTCACCCACAACAACTTAGGATTGGGGGGAGAAGAGCAGTTGCTCAAATCGAGAGAATGTTTCTTAAGTAGAGTGGGACACACCTCATTACCGCTTAAGAAAGAGGGGAGTTTCCCCTTCTTCTGGGAGAGATCATCTCGTAGGAAGAACAGAAGGGAAAATGACGACAACCAAAGAGAGGGGGGCCTCCTTTTCTCTTTCGCGGAGAGGAGAATTCGCTTCGTAGCCTCGGGAACTGAAAAAACTTGATGACAGGACAAGCAAGGGAGCCGGGACGGACAGTGGGATCAATGAGAGGGGTTACTAACTCTCACGTGGGAAGGGCATCTTTTTCTAAGGGGGGGATCACTGTAGTGCAGAAGACGGAAAGGGTCAACTCAAAGCTTCGTCGTCTCTCGTCTCAGGGGGGGGGAAATAAGGTCACCGCTTTCGAGATGGGTACCGGGAAATCTTGTCCAGTGTCCGGAATGGGATTATTCCTAGATCCCATTTGGAGATGGAAAAGTGTGCATCAGCAACTGAGTCTGATCATCGCTCGAGTTGGGATTCACCCAGTTGGGGAAAAAAAGAGTGGAAAGGGTATTCCTTGCCTCCTGTCTCACGTTTAAGAGGTTGATCATCTAGGGAGGAAGGGGGGGGGTCTGAAGGCTTGGACAGGGGGTAAGAATAAATAGGACATAGGTAAAACACGGTTCTGAAATTTGGAGGGAAAGGGGGAATCACAGGCCTACGGCGGAGGCCTGCCGCGATCGCAGCCTGATCGTCTGGGGGAGGAAAAAATAATCTCGTCGAAAAGGGGGTAGGCTAGTAAACTAAGCTCTCAACTTCTAAAAGAACCTTCGACATCGAGTTTCTTTCAAAAAAGAAGAACTTATAATGAGAAAAACGGCGATTCTTTAACGGCAATGCCGGAGGGAAAAAAATTCAAATAAAGTTAAAGGAAGGGGGCACCATTATGCCCTGAACTTAAGAATCTGACGGAAAGGCTGGGCGTCAGGTGGGAGAGAGTGTCGACAGGAAAGGGCCAGTCTCTTGGGGGTTGGGGTGGGGGGGATTTTCTTTATAATTGGTGAACTGACCCGAGCTAATTCTAAAAGAGGGGGGGCGTGGAATCCTAGAGGCGGCCTAAGAGTCCCTCCTGTGGACTGGGGAAAATCGATTAAAAAAGGAGAAAAAAAGTCCATCGTGAATGTTGGAAGACGGGAACGAGATGCGACGGTGCGGAGGAGGCCTCGAGTCAAAGGTCCGCTCGTCGGGAACGAAAGCGTAAGGGGGGGGGTGGGGAGCGGTAAGAATTTCTCTCAAAAAAAGTAGGAAAAGACCTTCGGCGGATTTCCTGGAACTGGTGCTTAACGCCCACCAGACCTAAATTAGAACGACACTGACAAAAACGTGCGTCTTCCTGCTGGAAGTTAGGAGAGAAATCAGCTCGTCAGGTCTTCTGTGGGAATGGGAAAAACGGTTCAAGTGGGTGACATGACGCCTTTAAAAAGGAAGTAAAAGCAGCTACATAGAGGAAGGGAACTGTACCATCGGTAAGGTGGAGACTTTGGGTTGGGGGAGAATCCCTGGTCCTCAGGAAGGGGAAGGAACATGGGGGGAAACAATAACCGGTTGAGGTTTGCTAGTAACAAGAGGATACCCGGGGGGGGGAGGCTAGCGCTGTTCGAGAAAGTAGAGCACGGTCCCGTGATGTTCAACTGGTGCTTAGGAGGTCCTCTATAACCAGGTTGCATCTATGTCACGAATGAAAGTCAGTGCTTGAGGGCGAAGAACAGAAATATAAAAAGCCGTGTTCCGACAAACATGATAATACGACCTGGACTCAGGAAAAAGGCCTAGGTTCCAGGAGCCTGGGGCCAAAGAATTTTCGGGACCAGGTAGTAAGAGACTTTGATCTGAATCGATAAAAGGGACTCTTCCAAAGAAAGCTGCACTGCACGTCATAGGCACCCCCCTTGGGGTTAACTGTCATCCTCCATAGGAGATCACGTCATCGGCGCGGTTAAAAGAAGGGGATGGCGCAATGCCCGGGGAAAGCAACTGGGGTAGGAACCTCTACTAATGTGTGTCGAAAAGAGGGGGGAAACGAGTAGCCGCGAAAAAAAGAAGGGCGATCGTAGAAGGAAATATGATGGGGGGCAAGTCAAAAACAATCCACCCCTTGGGGAGGAGTTGCATTTGCATCAGGTAAAAGTCCAAACGCAAAAATGAAAAATCAAGAAATTTTTAGGGATGGGACATGCATTGGGGGAAAATCGCGATGTGCAAAGGGAGCACGGAGAAAAAAGACTAGAAGGGGTCAAAGTAGGTGGGACAAATGCAACAAACGTCATCTTCTGTGGGGGAGAGACAGGAGCTCGGGGGCAAAAAGGAGAGCGGGGAACGCAAAATAGGTGTAAATTTTCTATCAGATGCAGAAGGGTCTGCGATCGGGGGATAAAGGGGGGTCGGTGACTCGAAAGGGGGAGTAGGGGGCCATAGAAGACCCGGGCTCAAAGAAGTCACGCTGAAGCGTACGAAGGTAGCTCTAATAAAGAAGTCTCTAACTGTGGTGAGCCGAAGGAAGGACTCCTTCACTAAACTCAGAGCACCCTCTGGAGACCGGGGGTCAATAATTGGAGAAGGGTCTATTCGAGAAAAAGCAGAGGCTAAAAGGAGGGTAGTAGCACGGAGATGGAGGAGGGTTTCTCTCTAATGAGTTCCTTGTGTCTGGAAAAGTCTCCAGGGATCTAGGGGAAATTTAGGAAACCAGGTCTAGGCGTTAGGATCACCAACACTGGGGAAAAATCCCATGAGAAAGAGCAATCGATCCAAGGGAGTGGCGTATCGGAAGCTGGAATAGATACTAAAGTAACGGTCGTGGGGGGGGGGAGGTCTAAAACGCGAATTCTACGCTTCTGATTAGAGCAGCGCGGAGAAACAGGAAAACCGAACCACTTAGCGGCGCCAAAAACGGAGGGGTGAGTAAAAAACAACAACTGTGGGGGGGTACGGTATCCATGCATGGGAAGCTGAAACGACTTTGCTATAAGAAGCGCGGAATGGAAGGGGGGAGTTAACTCCTAGTTTTTCATTCATCTCTTGAAAATCCTCGAACAACAACTTAGGAGATAAAATAAGAGAAGGGGGAGGGGAAAATCTACTCGAGTCCACCATTATGAGCAATGGGGGGGGGAACCCGTCTAAGCATGGAGGCACGAAAGTATAAGCTCTCACCAGGGATATCCGATTACAAGGGAAAGAATTTTGCTTCCCGTATGGAGAAGTTTGAGGGACCGCAGTGGACCTTTCTTCTCTTTCTGGTGAGAAGCGGCTTAGTTGGGGGTGTGGGGGGGCGAAAGGGGGGGGGGAGGGTTGCTTCTCACAACTAAAGAATATCCTAAAGGTCGATCAGGGAAAGGGGCAAAAAGGCCAAGCGGGTGCGACCGAAGAGGGACTGCTCCCAGCGAGTGTTGTTGGAGAAACGAAGAGCAGGCTTTACGTAGTCGCGTGCCGTCGACCCTTTTATCTGGAAAAGAAGAAATAGCAACGCCTCCAACTAGAGGAGAAGAATAGGCGATCCTAGGGCTCTGCGAAATCAAATTGAAACAGTCGCCTCGTAAAGATAAGCTCTTCGATGCAGAAAACCGATGACCATCTGTTGCGTATAGGATGAAGGGTCTATGATGGGACCGGGGTCTTCTCCCGGCATGGGAGGGAGGCAAATAAAATGGCACTATAACTACGTGAGGAAACAAAAGACATCTGGCAAAAAACCGAGAGAAGAAAATCTTCATTTCATAAACGATGGGTGAAGTTCCGAGAAATTGGAAAAAGCAAACGAGGATAGAAAAGGGGGGCTCCCTTGGCGACGGGAGCGCCTCCGGGGAAAAGGGGGGGGGAAACGAAAATTCTAGGTCAGTGAATCGGGACCTTTGTAATAGGTCAAGACAGAATAAGTTCTCGGGAACAAAGGGACTCAAAATTTGAGAGGCTTGAAGGAGGCAGCAATAGCAACGCAGTGGGTAAGGGGCGTTTCATGACCTCAGCGTCAGAATTCCTAAACGAGAAACATGATGAGGAGAGAGGAGAGGAAGAATGTTTCGAGCCTCTGTCAAGCGAAGGGCCTACTGCTAGAGTAAGGTGATGTCTTAAAACGGAAGGTCCATCATGAGGATAGCGATGAACGGGCAGGAAAGGTTAGCAGTGGGGGAAACCAGACCTATAAGAATTTAAAGGAGATGTGACTAGGCCTCGGGAGATTCCCTAATATCAAATCAAGAAAAGTTTCCATTACAGTCCTTCGCCTTAGCCGGAAAAAAAACAATCGTATGGAGATAAGTTCAGCCAGAAGAATAGGTTGTCAAAAAGGAGAAGTCTAAGGGCGGTACTCGTATCAGGGAACTGGAGACGGGAGAGTGAACTCGCTGAGAAACAGTTCTCGCTGCTCAGAGAAAATAGGGGGAGGGGTGACATCAACGAGGGACAAGGGGTCGGGCGTCAATCTAACTAAAAAAAGAGCACACAAACCCGACGGTCTAGTGAAACTCAGGGATCGAGGTCCACATCGCATAAGGGGATAAAAAGAAAAAAGGGGCCTGACCTTAAGAAAACTTGACTGGAAGAGATCTGCTAAAAAACGGGTCTTCTTCTGGTCACGTGGAGGGAAGGAAAAAAAGGGGTGCAGATAACAAAAAAGCACGAATGACTCAGACATCACTATCAGGCAGGACACTAAGGGGGGGTTGAAAAGCGGCATAAAGGAGATCCTTTGATTGGGGGACCGGGCATCACCGTCACGCAAGGAAAAATACCGAATAGGGCGAATAGCATGAGGGAGAGTTAGCTCAAAAAGGACAAAGTCCTTTCTTCACCGACAAGAGAGGAGAAGAGTTACTAAAGAAAAACAGCGCCAGGCAAGGGTAAAAATCCCATCAAACTAGGAGACTAAAGAGTAAGTTGTTCATCGATGTTGGGACCTCGAAAAAAGAGAAAGCGTCCGAACCTGACAAAAGCATATTAGTGTCAAAGTCAAATTCAAGGGCAAGTTGCTAAACTAAAGGAAAAAGCACCTAGGGAAGACACACGCAGAGGGCCTCGACCAGCACCGGAGCGCATGACGCCGGGTTAGGGAGAACTTAGAAGAAGAGAGGAGGGGCTGGCGACAGGTGGGTTTTCGTCGGAAACGCTCATTGATGGGAACGGTGGGGCTTCCGTTCGGACTCAGGGGAAAAAAAGGCATGAAAACTCCCGTCATCATCCGTGAAAAAATAACGTATCAGTCACTTGAGGCGACGGTCGTGATAGGGACGTGACGACTAACTACTCAGAGAGGATATTCGAGCGGCTCGGAAAAGGGTATCGAGGAGAAGTAAACTTTCCCTTCAAAAGCCCGAGAAAAAACATAAGGGTTAATACTCTAAACATAAAATAGAAAAAAAAGTGTCGCATCTGGTAACTTTGCTGCCCTTCAATCCTAAGGACCTCGCGCGACGTCACCAGATCTGGAAAACGTGAAGATCAGAGAACTACGGGTTGAGAAAATTATAAAGCGCGTGCGAAAAGGGACTCGACTAGTTTGTGCTTCTGATGAGGATACCCCCTTGCACGGCCGAACTGGCGGGGGGAGACAAAGAACAGAAAAAACGTAAACGGTAGGACCGAACGTGCGGTGACGTCGATCAGCTCTAGTCCAAGAGGAAAGGGGAATCGAAGCACTCTGTCATTCGGGAAGGGGTAAACGATCAGGGAATAGAAAATGATCCAGTTACAGCAAGAAAAACGCCCGAGGAACAATATTATTCTCAAGAATTGAAAAGGATCGGGCCGCCCTACGGGGGGGGGAAATTGAAAGCCGTTCCTCAATCGCGCTGTGAGGTCGACTAAGAAAAAAACTAGAAGGTTCTAATGCAACAGCGGCCGCGCGATCGGTCTTGGGAAAAGAAAGACCCACTGACGCGCTGCCAGACACGAGCGAGCCGTGACAAATAGAAGAGGCAGTTGAAGTGCGTACCTCGGAATCTGGGTGCAATTAACAAAAGGAGAAAATTCGGCTCAGAGGATAAACACAAACGGAGGAGGAAGAAAGATACGGCCAAAAAAGCATTGTTCTTAGGAAATGGGGACTTGTCGAGAAACGTGCACTTCTCTTGCGATAATCGGAGGGGGGAAAATGGGGAAGGGAGCGATGTTCTATCAGAACGAGCCGGAAGGACATGAGACATACCTATGAAAAGTCAGAAGCAGGGGAGCACTGATACTCGTCGCGTTCTCAGGAGAAAAAAAAGCAATCTCAGGCCCGCGATGAGAGTTGGAAGTGTCGCCGGCTGGACCGCTCCATTATCTTCTGTGTTTACAGAAAATCGAAAAAAACAAGCCTCCTTTGTCAGAGGACCAAAAAAAAGGTGCCCACCCCCGTAAAAGGAACATGCTCAGGCTTGATTATCCTCAAACCTAAGGGGGGGCTTATCGAGCTCGCGCCGAAGGGAGAGAAAAGAAAAACGGTCGGACTCGTGGGGCAGGACTTGGGAAAAGTTCGCTCAGTTGGGTGTCCAAAAAAAAATTGCGGGCTCCCAGAAAAATGTATGGCAGAGGCACGGGACTCGTGCCATCGAACAGCTTTCGAGGTGTTGAAAGGACACGAGGCGAACAGAGGGTGGGCAGCCGAGAAAAACAGGAACGGCTGGGTATAGACTCTAACGTGAAGAGTTGGTGGGTGGGAGGAGAACAATCGTGCAGAAGAGGGGGCAACGGCAACGGTCAAAAAAATTTTGAGTTTTCAAAGAAAGGAAAAGTTGGAGGTCCCGGAAGAAAAAAGCCCCGTCAGAATCCTTCTCGGGAGTAAAGGGCGAAAAGAGGGGTATAGGAAGGTCGTAGGAGGGCACTCATCACTCCGTCGACGATCATCTGATTTATACTGGAGAGAGGGGTCAGGTAAAGAGAACGGGAGCTTTCTCTGGACGAGTCGTCGAGTCGATTCAAGTTCTGGAATGTGAAAAGAAACCAGGAGCATAACAGGACGAGGAGCGCGAGAGGGGGCGTCAGGTAAGAAACGGGGATGTTCCCAGGGGGGGGGAATTCACAGAGTAAGGGGGGAAAAAGTTCGTGGTTCGTGAAGGGGGGGGGAACTTGAACGACGATAGGGACCTGAGGGAAGTAACCTGAATTGGTTGGCCGCTATTTACGTCCTGGAGTCTAGTGAAGGGGTTCTTGGGTAGGAAGAAAGGAAGCCAAATTCCAGGCCACGTCCATAGTGGGTTCTGATTGACTAAGGGTTGCGGTGGGCGGGGGGCAGGGGGGATTCCGTCATATGGGGGTTCCGAAGAGGTTGAGAAACGAATTGTTTGTCCTTGAAAAAATCCGGGCTCGAGTTGAGAAAAAAGGGCGCTCGTCACTAAAGTCTTCCGGGAAGGGAAGAGTTGTACCGTTATACAACTACAAAAGTCCATAGGGACTGCACTAAAGGTACTTCACCACTCGTCGGCCTGCCTGGACTCGCTTATGAAAAATGAAAGGAGGGCCGGGCTGCTGGGGTAGGTGCTGGTCCAATTTGGCCAGAAGGCAACTGAAAAACAGAAAAAGACTCCTGGAAATCAGAAGGGAGGAACTGAAGAAAAAAGAAAGAAGGGAAGGGTAGAGGGTACCTCTTGGTTCACTAATGGGGTTACGCCCGGGGGAATCCTCTATAGGTAGGGGGGGGATGGGCTATCCCGTGGCAAAGAGAAGCGGTGCGACTTAAGTTTGACGAAAAGTCACTGGAACATCGTTGATGTCGATCACCGTTGTACGGGTCAAAGGAAAGCAGAAAACTATTGAATGCCGATCGAGGTAAATATGCGAAAGGTGAGGATCCTCGATACTCATTGAGATGTGCATCCTTGTTAAACCAAGCGAGACGACGGGAGGACGGAATGGGACGATCCTATTTTCATATGGAAAACGGCGGTGTCTTTCATGCCAGGGAAAAGGGGACGGCGCTGATGAAGCTTACGCGAAGAGACTGTAACATCAAGCACTTGCAATCGTTGCTTGGGGGGAGGTCATCAGCCCATGAGGGAAATGCTAAAGTAAAATGGGAGGGGAGGTTACCCAGAAGAAAAAATTGAGGCTCCGTTGCACGTTGAGGGAGAAGGGGGAAGTGGGGAGCATCAAGGAGAGTTAAAACTTGTCCGAGCCGTAGGCGATGCGAGAAAGAGACGAATCCAGTTGTAAGAGTTATGAAAAGGTTCTAGAAGGTCCATGAGCCACATTCGAAAAGGGCGGGGGTAAAGGGGCTCATGTACGTCTCGAGAGACACTAAGGGAGGGTTCCCGTAGGGAAAGGTCTTGCCGCTAAGGGTAGGCATATCCACGAAACAACAAGGGGGATGGGGTGTTGTCAGTAAAGGAAACAAGACGTATATCTCGGCCCATAAAAGGCGTTCTAGGGGCGTACAAATGATAGCGAAACTTCACATCATTTACTGGAATCACAAAAGTGCAGCTGTGTCAGAAGGGGGGGGGGGGGGGTGGGGGGTTGATGGTGGCTCGCGGTAAGGTTATCGTCCTGCCCTATCAAATAGCGAGTGAGAGGGAGGACTACGAGGAAGATGAGCGCTGAACCGCCGGGCGCGAACGGGGCCATCAGGAGACAAAGGAAAACTGTCGATAGGAGCACCATCCGGGCTCAACGACGGAGCCTGTGAAGACTCTAGTCGAGTCCGGCAAGAGCGATCGCAATGACGCGTAAACGGGAGGAAGGTTGCTCAAAGGTCGGTTTAAGGGGGGACAAAGAGATACGGACGCACTAACGCTAAAGTTCTCGCAGGCTATTATCAAAAAAAAAAGTGAAGACTGGGAGCGAAAAAAAAAATCCAATATCAGCATCAACCATGACCAGGGCTTTGGCTGTGAAGGATCGAGAACGCCGGGGAGGAGAGAAGCTTAAAGGTTGAGGCGGGCAGAAACGCGCCTAGTACGCATACGAGCTGAAACCCAGATAAACGCGTCAGCAACCAACGACCGGAGAAAAAAAAGAAGTTAGGTGAGGGAAGCAATGCCAAACAGGAAAACGGCGAAAGGGTCATTCCGTTCGCTCGCCTACGTGCGGACTATGGGGAAGGACCAGTGTAGTTAACCCTAAAAGGTGAGAGCTGAGCAAATATCTCTCAACAAACGGAGGAGAGGAAAGCTTTGGGGGGGGGGTCATTAGGGAGCTGCATGCCACACAGCGCCACTGAACTGCGCGGCAGCATTAAAAGGAAAATAGAAAGGAAACCTCGGAGAAACAACAGATTACCCGCCACGGGGGAGTCGTTTAAGGAAAAGGACCAGAAATCCTGGAAAAAGAAAGTGGGGGCGCCGGTGTCGGACCGGGAGAGATGCGTTAGGAGGAGGAAGGGGGAGGGCCTGCGGAGCAGAAGCGCGTTGGAAGAACCGCCGCAAAGAATGGCATCTGTAACGAAGGGAAAAAAGACTTCACGCGGCATCTCTTTTAATGAGGCCTCATGCGGATAGGACAAGAAAATTCTTGAACGGTGGTTGTCAGACGGACCTCCAAGGAACTTTGTAAGTCTGAGCGCAGGGAAGCCATCGAGTTTTACAAAAGAAAACCATGGCAGGCCAACGCCGCCATCTTAAAAAAACCTAAACACAAACATAAGAGAGGCCGTCGAGAGATATCTCCATCCGTAACCCCGATCCGGCGCGCGGCGGGAAAAAGGCGTCACCGCTTAAAGAATGACAGTCGGGAGAGGCATCGCGAGAGGGACGAAGGGGGTACGAGAGCAGGGGGGGAGCCCTTCTCGAGGGAAAAAAAAGAAGGACTTTCAGAGCGCGGGCAGGACTATTGCCCGAGAAAGAAAAAGGAAGACAGAGGGGACCAAAAGGAGCGGGCATCGCAGTGAAGATAATACCTATGCAACGGTTTCCCCAGCTATCGGGGGAAAAAAAAAATGGGGGCGTAGCATTTCGCCCATTCGGAAAGAGGAAGGCCGCCCCGAAAACAACGAAATTCTATGTCGTGGCGAGTTGGGAAGGGTTGGGGAAAGTCGCTGAGCGTCCATACCTGCATCACCATCAGGGGGGAAGACAAGACCTGCGCGGATGTAAGAAAGGAGTCTGAAAACACATTCCTCCAGTGGGGCGGTGCCAAAAGAAAACTCGGTCACTTCAAGGCCGTAAAAAAAATCGCACTGATCGTCAAGAAGGAAAGGGGGGACCTGTTTGAAGAACAGACATCTCTTCGATGACTGAGGGATGAGGAAACGTGCAAAGGAGGAGAAACTAGCGGTAACAGAAGAGAAAAGACAAGCCGGGCTGATAAAACCAAGAAAAGGAAAAGTCATCGCGTGACTAGGAATCTGATACGACTAGATTCGAAGAATAACATCGCGCGCCCCAAGGAGAACCATGGCGGTCATTGTCACCAAAAGTAAAAAATCGCCCCATAGGACGGGTTAGCAGCCTATCGTTTCATCAAGTATTTGAGATCCTAGTGTGAACAAAGAAAAAATCGCAGGGTTTAGAGGCGAAAGGCACTTCACTTTACGAAGACTTTACCTCGCTGGGAAAAAAAGCCTTTTCTCCTGAGGATTAAATACGCACCTAGACGGGGGGAGAATCAACTCATTTTACTTGCCAGTTCGCCTTACTAGTCAAACGCTCTCAGATTCAAAGGTCCTTATTGTGGGACAACAAAAGAGATATTTCCCACCGAGTAACCGGCAAGGTACACTCTACAAAAACTACTCACGAATATGTTCCCGTGAATCTATCTATGAAAGGAGGGACTGTTTTTTTAAAAAGCAAGTCGGCAGTTCAAAGTTCCAATCAACACATGCCGAGGGGAAAAGCTAAGGGAAAAAAAATCAAAATCGATAGGTGTATTCACGTCTCGTGTTTCCTAACGGATCATGGGAAGAGTCTCAAGACTTAAAAGAGGAGACAATGGGAGAAACGATCATGTGGTGGGAAGAGTAGCTCAATTACCAAGGCCGAAGGATCTTTACGAGGAAAAGATAAGTCGGATAGGTGCCTGATCATGCCTGTCGGTATCAGACATCTTAAAAGTAGTGAATGGGGAAAAGGGTCGGTTCCGAGGTCGAAGGAAGACAGCGGGCGAGGAGGGGGGCCCCTTCCCTAAATCAACGAAAATCATTACAGGGGGAGAGCTAAATATCTAAGGTCATTTCAGGCACGACGGCAAGACAAGGGGGGACAGCCGAACGGAAATATAAGCGACAGCGTGCTAGCCGTTATGGCGGGATGACTATCTCAGGATTCGGAAAAATGTTCGACCGACAAAAAGGGAAGGAAAAGAAGGGCATAGCTGACTGGAGAATCCTCTAAAGAGGGTACATCTCCCTGAGAAGAGTACAAGACCGAGATCATATCAAGGGTCTCGACGGTAGGGAGAGACGAGATCAGGAAAGGGAAGGAGAAGGGAATGTTCGAAGCTCGCGTGTGTGGTGGGGAGGGGGGGGGGGGGGCCGAACCGAGAAAGGCTAAATACTGGGGCAAGAGACAAAGGGGGACTCAAACTAAGGACGCTAAACATAACAGCTACAAGGAAGGGGGGGGTCGGGGGACCGGGGGGTCCTACATAATGAATAGAAGAACAGAGAAAAAGTAAGAAGCATCAGAGCTGGAGGGGGAATGGCTTCATCTAATATCATATTGGTATCAGGATAAAATCTGAAACGCGGGTGAAACTCTTTTAAGCGCCAAATGTTCCAGCTTTGCCGGCTCCTGGCGAACTTAAAGAAAGACAGGACCAACCAGAACGAGGCCGGGGGGAACCCTCACTTCTGTGACGTGTAAAAAAGAGCGTCTCATCCTGCAGTAAGATCACGAGGGAATCTTGGAGATATAGCCAGTGCTCATCTCCATCATCTCTCAACCTCCGGCCCGAACAAGGAGGAGGCAGGTAGGGGGGGGGGAGAAAAACGGAAGGAGAAGCGGCGAAAGAAATTTGAAGAAGGCGATCCGAAGGGACGGGCTCTGATCATGAGTCAAAAAGCACTTGCAGAAGATGGGACGACAGTGAAAAAGCGTGCACTTATTTCTCTTCTGCCCAAAAAAAAAGGCGCTGATAGACGTCCTCATAGCTGAACATAGAATTGAATCGCATCCACTCAGGAAAGGAGAATTATGGGAAAGAGAACCTTCGAAATAAAATTAGGGGGGAAATACGT
>Ga0179593_1303374_pt1 | contig 19332 bp, 20 predicted proteins | sample CZODoug2_1_08_16_FD_185931 | JGI IMG/M metagenome (GOLD analysis project Ga0179593, IMG submission 185931) | Vadose zone soil fungal communities from Angelo Coast Range Reserve, California, USA - CZODoug2_1_08_16fungal (PacBio error correction) | ecosystem: Environmental > Terrestrial > Soil >...
CTGCGTATGAGAGCGTGGGCAATTCTAGGGTGGTGACTCGGATAACAGTTGCAGGGGGGACCGGCGCATAGCTCAAAGAACAAAAAAAAGGGAACCAAAGACGAAAAGACCAGGTAAAAGAGTGTGTCGACCACCGCCGACAAGAACTCTCAAAGCCCAAGGCTTGCGAGGGGTCGGTCATCCAACAAACAACATGAGACAAGTCCAACCCATTCATTGAGGGGAAAAGAGTGAAAAAATCGGGGAATGGATCATAGCAAAAAAAAAACACAAACGTTAGGACAAAAGGAAAATTAAGGGCGCGGCCCGCAAAGTAGAGAAGAAAAACCGAAGCGTGGCAGCAGTCGTCCGTCAGGCTCCCGACACTAAAAACAATAGCAAGAAAATGTGGGTGGGAATGTGGGAAGAATCCGGAAATGATTGCGCACGTGGAAGAAAAAGTTTGTAAAAGACAATGTTGAGAAAAACAGGTGGTGAGCAGTCCGGTTACAATGGAATAAACTACTTTACCGACTAAAAAAAGGGAGGAGATTCACAACAAAAGTTGCCGGCGGCTTGAAAACAAACGGTAAGGACAAAAAAAGGATGTGGTTCAGCAAAATGCAGAGCACGACTATCTCGCCGCATTCATCAGAAAGCAAGCTCAAGAAGAAGGGGTGGGGGAAAAGCATCAGAACAGTAAATCCTGGACCGGGGCAAGGAGGCCGGTGAAAATCAATCTGGATAAAATGATAAGGGGACCGGGGGGAAAAAAATGGTTCACCTACCACATCGCACGAAAGAGCCTTAAAAAAAAAGAAATTCTCCTCCTCGTCAAGAATCAGAAAAACCATCAGATGAATATGGGATTCTCCCGCTGGGACTAGATCGAAAAATCCGCGCGCGCAAAAGAGCCATGATCAAGACTTCCATCGCGGCACGGCGGGCGGGGAGGGAAAATAAAAAAATTTTGACACTCAAGGGCGTCGGGCATCTGTGATGCGATAAAAAAACCGGACGGACAGAGAGGGCTTGTGTTAGGGACCAGAATCAAGCACGGGTAAGAGATCGCTCTGGAGAGGACGACCCCGTAACGAAATGTCATCAAAGGGGGACGGTGGCGCTAAATCCGAATCGGCTTACTCGGGACCAAAGGGTGTCGAAATCGGGAAAAAGATCTGTCAAAAAAGCCTGACCGGGTGATCGGCGGGTCTGCACCTCGTTTCCCGAGCCTCAGAGTTATGAAACATTGGGTCGAGATGCGTCCCGTTTATCTAAGAGTGGATGGTAGGTACTAGACAAAGTGGAATAGGCGGGAAAAAGGAAGGGGCGAAGAACTGCCATTCCACACTTCACATTTTGTGAAAGGGGGGGCTGGAAAATTTCCCTCGAGGGGTCAATTACCGAGCGCTCAAAAAAAAACGCTCACCTATTAGATTGAATTAGGAGAGTGTCATAGAGCTTTCCGCTGGAAAAAGATACGCCACGGTAATAGTACGACGGGGGGCAAGGGGGGGAATCCGATCACTCAAGGCGATATTACAACAGGTGGAGTCGCAGAAGGGTCGGGGAGAGGGCGCAAGCTGAAAATCCTCCGGGCCGGGTTTTCGCGATGTTGAAAAAAGGGGAAAGGAAAGGAGGGGGATTGTCCCTTTTCGAAACAGCTATGGTTGAAAGGGGGAATCAACTGGTGTAGAAAAAGGGTCGGACCCAGACCCGGTTACTTGACGACTCACTGCTCACAGCTGGGTCGTGGGGAGGAGAAAAAATTACGAAAGGGGTTAACGTTGTTAGAGAAAAATGGGTTCGGCCCTCTAAGCTTAAAGATTTCTAACCGGGTGGGACAGATTGGGGAAGCTCTTCCTCCGAACCTAGATGGACCGCTGGGGGGAGCAACCAGTGTCCTCTTAATCAAAGACCTCCTCTCTAACTTTTTATAGTCACGTTTACCGGATTCCTGTCGGCAGGGGACAGTAGGATGCGCGGGGGAGGGAATCGGGGTCTCAATACTTTTGGGGGCGAAAGGAAGTCAGGAGGGGCTATGATGAAAGGGGAACACGTGCCCTGCATGACCTTCAAAAAAAGATCCTAAAAACCTGAAGTCTCGGAAGGTAACAGGAGAGGAGGACGGAAAGGTGCGAGGCGTGTCAATCCAGAGGACGGAATCAATCACAGGCACAGCGACAAAACTCCTTATCGGATTGATTGAAAAACGGGGGAGGGATGGTTATGCATCCGAACACTCTCTGACCACCAGCACCCGTGCAGTCGGAAGAGGTGAATCGATACGCCGCGACCCAAGCAGAGAGGGAGGCAAAAATCCAAATCGAATCCTCCCCAGACGAGAGTCAGAAGGACCCTTTATGAATTTACGTCTTTGATCGCGGGCTTGCCGAGTAAAACAGACTAATCATCGAATCTCTCAACAAACTAGGTAAAAGTAAAAGATATAAGAGATGAAGAGGGAAACCGTAGGAGGGGACGAGAGAAAAAGGGACTGGGGGGGCAATTCTCATAACTAAGCGGGGAGAAGATCGGGGGGTGGTTATGTCATGCTGGGGAAAATAGTTGAGTAGAGCTGGGATGAAAAAGATGGAAAGACCTCGGAACCGGGGAAAACTTAATGCGAAGCGTTTAAAAGAAAAAGGGGCCGGTCTATAAAAACGAGGAACTTGTCCGACCGTGAGCCATGGGATGAGGGAAAAGGGGCGCGAAACACCGGGCGGAAGACGAGGGCTGGGAGCTCACTACAGCAGGGTACGAGAAGGGGCAGTAGGTAAACAACATGTACGCAGCGCGGGGGAAAAGAAGATCCTACTTCGGTCAGTCCAATTTAATGAGGAAAGGATGCTACAAGAGCGGGGCATGGAAAGGTTCCCGCAAAGGAAGAAGGAATAGGGGACCGTCAAAAAAAGCTATACAGAGAGAGAGGGGGGGAGGACGCAGGTCGGCGAGCTAGTCGAACTCTCCAGAGGATCTGTAAGAAACGAGTGACCGAAAGAGTAGCAGTCTCAAAAAGAGTATGGAACGAAAAATTGTTGGTATGTGAAGGGAAACTTTCAGGGGGCAGAGAAAACTAAAAGAAGGACAGAGGGCGTAATATAACACACGGGAAAAAAAAAGACGTATACTTGAAAAAAATTCTGGGAGAAAAAAAATATCTTCACTCAGTACAGGTGAAAAAACAAAGAGAAAAAAACACGGAAAATGTGGGGGGGGGGGGGCCTTATTGCATTATTTCTCTCGCCAAACGTCAGAAATACCACACGATGGAGGTTTCATCGTATCCAGAAAAAGCAAAATGAGGGGGGGTCAAAGGCTTCTTAAGTAGCACTTTCGGAAAGACGGAGGGGGGTAAAAACTCTTCAGAATGCGGATTCCCAAGAAATAAGTCTAGAAATGTTGCGCTTAAAGCGTGGGGGGGGGAAAAGGAAAGGGAGACGGGAACAGAGGGAGGGAAGAAATTTTTCACCAGTTCAACCCCAAATTGAGGAAAAAGTTGAGGGCATGAAGGAGTGGAGGAAAGTCTCAGAGTCCCACAGAGGAAAAAGAAAAGAAGAAACCTCACCATCCTCAGAGATCAATAAAAAGCGCAACATCTGGGGTATTAGGTGGGGGACGAGTGAACCAGGAACCCTCAAATCTGCAAGGGCACACAGTGATTGGGGAAATACGAGGGAAAAGGGGGGGAGGGGGAGCGATGGTCTGGCCGGTGTTCAAGCGGCCGCCACAAAAAGTCTCTGGTGTGGAAGGCAAGCCGCACTGTTGATCAATGAAGAGTTACGTCTTCTCCGGGGACTGAAAAGCGGAGACTAGAACGCGTTAAAAAGGGGACGATACCTAAACATACAGACACGGTGGAGAGCATGACTCCTCTGATCAACGCCGCGACGAATAAGTCCAGTCACAAAAAATAAAGCCTGATCGAGAAGACGCTACTTCGAGCAGAGTGAGCTGGACTAAATCGTCTCTGGGATTGTTAAATAAATCCGTCTATGAATAAGTTCAGGTGAAACAGGAGCGTTGGCGGCGGGATGTGGAGGTATGTTGCAACATAACAAAAAAATCAGCCTTCCTTCTACTGCAAAAATGGACCTGCAAGTGACATGTCCCTGAGCGAACGCCATACGTTCGGGCGGAACGAATAAGGAAACGAAAAAAAGCGGCGAGGACTCGTCTGCGAACCTCAGGTGCACCTAATTAAAAAAAAAATCCCATCAAACGGAGAAAGCGTGTCAAAAAAAAGAACGACAGGGGGAGTCGAGGATTGGTAGGCGGATTCGTCTGAAGCCTACAGCAGACGAGCGTCAACCACAACAAGCCGTAAGCGTCTTTCCAAACATATTGAAACCTTAGAAACCTTTGGGGGGAGAAACGCGACACGAAAAGGTGTTTCCTCAAAACCCGGCAAGATCTTGGCTACATGAGGTCGGAGAGGCGATTACGGGAATTGGAATAAAAAAAACGGGAAAGATCTGGAAGGCAAACAAAAAAACAAAAAAAGGAACCACACCAAACTAAAACCAAACACGGGCTTTACGTAGCGCGCATAAATGCCGAGGGTTCGTAAGACACCGATTGGGGGGTAAGGAGTAAGGGATTAAAACAAATCCCTCGGTATCTAAGCCATTAATGGGGTTGCGGCCTCTGAGAAGGGTGGCAAGGGGGGGGGACGTCTCGAAAAGAAAGGGGGTGCGAGAAAGGAAAAGAGGGGCCTTCTTTCTGCTACAAATCTCAGCGGTAGGGGAAGAGTTAGTTGAAAGCGGGAGAAAAAAGATAGGCGCATTCAGAAAAAAGTTCTCTCGTTCAATAGACGTGAAATAGAGAAGAGAAAAAACGAAAAGCCGGAGGCGCGTTAAAGATCTAACACAACAGTTAGGAGGAAAAGAGAGATTAATCCGGGAGCAGTTACGAAACGTGACTTTCGATACTGAAAAAAAAAGCAAGTCTCCAAGTGAAAAGAGGATACCGTTAAGAACCGCGCAATTTCAGGAACCCTTGAAAAAAAGAACAAGAAAGAAATAAGTCCGTCTGGGGGTTCGCCGAAGCCTGGACAATGAGGAAACGAGAAACGGGAACGGCGCGTGATAGTCATCCAATCCAAAAAAAGAGCACCAAGTCCTTGATCTTTAGGAGGGGCAACTGCGGGAGCTACACAATTACTCCGAAAAAAGATTGGACGCCAAACAAGGGGGATTCGGAGCGAAACACGCAGAAGATAAGAAAAGCATAGCCTGGGGAGAGGCGTGCTTGGAAAAAAGGGGGAAGAGACGCAGAATTCAAACATGAGAAATACCGGCGCCAAGGCCTCTTTGACTGGGGGGCAAACGGAACCTAACATGAGGGGGGGCGCGGTGCCCGGGGGTGGCGAAAGTACCAGTCAGAAAAGGTGCGAAGACGCAGAAGGGGATGTTGGGGTGGAGGACTCAGATAGATTGTAGGAATTCACCAAAGGAAATGGAAAGAAGAAGGCGTTGAGATCACCAAAAAAGGGAGGAGACGGACGCACGAACAGAGCAGAGAGGGGGAGGGGGTAATATGTTGCTTATCGAAAAAGGAATGCATAAGCAAAATATCACGCCCAGGGCGCCTCGATTACGGGGGGGTCAGAAAGGAAGACACGATGGCGTCTCGCAAGCAAGAAAATAATAAGGGAGGATCAAAGTGGAAGCATGCCGGCTTTTCCCGTATAAAAGGGAACTAAAGGAAAAAATACGGAAGCCGTGCATCAAGGGGGACTCAAAAGGGCTCCCTCATCTCAAAGGGAGGGGCGAAAAAACAAATAAGTGAAAGAAGAGAGAAGGCCTTCAAAAAAACCGTATGAAAAAGAAGTCTACGGGGGAGTATCGAGATAAAAGAAGTAGAATTTTCTACATCTCGTCACAAGTGATGGGTAAGATATTGTTGGCAAAGGGGGGGAGATCGTGGGGAACCCTGCAGTTGTTAGTTCTGGGTTTAGACGAGGGAGGGAAAAAAAACCGGGGTGTCGGGGAGTCTTAAACAGGGGAGGGGAGGCGCCGAAGTAAATCTTGATGCAGACCGGGAGGATGGAGTCTAAACATCGCACCTCGGCTGATCCCAGTGGAAGGTCGGGGAATCGCTCTACACAGTACTATTAAGGGACACCAACCTAATAAAGTTAGAGTTCTCTTGGTGGGGAAACTTGGAAAGCAAGAAAAAAAGAGCTCAAGAGAAAAAATTGTTCGTCTGGGGCGTCCAGGGGAGGGTAATCTGCGAAACTATGGGAGGTTGTGGAAGGAAATAAAGGGGGGAATCGATTAGAGCAATCAAGAAAACGAAGTTCTCAAAAATTCACATAAGCAAGTGTTGGTTCAAGAACTGCGGGGGAAGTGTCACAAGGTGGGACCCAAACGCATAAAAGAAAAAACCTATGAGAGAGCTCACCCCGCGAAGCAAAGATGCGATTGGCAATAGCGAGGGATCCTCGAGAGGGACGGCTGGGAAACCCCGAGGACCCAGGAATTTCTTATACTACGAAGGACCACGGTTTGAGAACCCGGACGCGCATTCGCAAAATATGAAACAGCACGAAGTGGGGGAGGAACTTTCGAGAAAAAGGGGACAAGAGTCTAGGCATCCTGTTGCCACCAAAAAACAAGGGGGGTGGGGGTTGGTAGCTCTGGGGTCCCATGACCTTGGGAAACGGGGAAGGGGTCAGGAACCGGGGATTGGTGTGTTGGAAAAGGTTGGAGGAAGAAGGCATGTGGGGGCTACCTGCGATTTAAGCCCTCCCGGAGGAATGGAGTGGGGGTTGAAAAACTCACCTTAAAAAAAGCAAAAAGGGGGGATATCAAAATGGGGGTCGACAGAGAGGAGGGCGTACTGGGAAAGGATGGACGTCCACACAGAAATGACGTGAGAGGGAAAAGACAGAAATTAGAGGAAAAGGAAGGTAGGAACCCGGCTCGCAGGACCCAGTAATCCCTCACAGAGCGGGGAAATAGACGCAGAAAGGGAAGGAAATTTTTCCAAGGTCGTCCTGAAAAAGCGCAGGGAAGCGCTTGGGGTCTATCAAAGGGTTCTCAACCGACGCTGAACGCATCTGTCTGCCAAGACTAGGGGAATTCCACGGAAGAACAGTTAGGGACTGACAAAAGCCGTCACCTAACGATAAATTAACCTTGGGGAAAGCTCGGGAAAGGAACCCTCGCTGATGACGCCCGGGGGCGAGATGTTCCCTCAACCTTCCGTGTCAATCAATTACAAGGCATAAAGCCCTGATACTCACTATCGTGTTAAAAAGAGGAAAAGGACCAGAGATTTAACAGAAAGGCGTTAATCTTCCTAAGAGAGAAGTTGCAAACGGTAAAGGGGGGGGGGAGAGGGGCAGGAAGAGGGGTAAAACGCGATACTCTGCGAAGAAAAAGCCGACTGGTACTCCCAAGAAACGGGATAAAGAGGGCAGTTCATGAAGTCACCGGAGGGCATTGCCCTTCAGGGGGCGGAGCGACCACTTAAAAAGGGAAAGAACCAGAGGAGATACCACACACGGGAGTTATTAACTCGAGAGGTAGATAGGAGAAAATGAGGAAGTGTACACTAAAGCTCCAACTAGAACTGGGAAGTTGACTTCATTAATCTATGGGAGAAGAGGAGGTGGTGATTCTGAATCTGGTAGGGAGGAGGTGAAGGTATCGCTGAAAAAAAAAAAGGGAGACAACGGTGACCTGTTTCAAAGGGAAGGCGTGTCAGGGATTCGATTAACATCCTCAGTTAGGGGAAAAGAGTCCGTCCGGAAAAATATTGCTTAATCGTTGGTTTCAATGAACCTGTGATTTAATGAAGGGAGGGAGGGGAGAAAACCGGAATCTCACTGTCAGAAGAAGAAAGTTACGCCGGGAAAAGAGGAAAGTTCAGGTTCGGAATTGTGACGTCGTCTGGAAGGAATCAGTGCGAGTGGATCACGAGAGGAAAAGGATATGGGAGAAGACAGTCGGTTCTCCAAAGGTCTCTGAGAAAAGACAGAGCAGGAAGGGGACTCCGGGGGACAGACAGGAAGAATTTACGGCAACGTAGGGAGAGAGACAAAGCTAGTTCAGTATGGGAGAAAAGAGGAGTCAGCCCGGCGTCGGAAAATACTCTCAAGGAAAAAAAAACGCAGGAAAAAAAGGAATTGGTTAGGAACACAGGTAGAAAATCGCAGAGCGCTTTCCGAAAACAGGTGGGGAATCACTTGCCATTTAGTGCCGGCAGGGGAGAGAGCCACCAGAAAAGGGCGGAAGGGGGGAGGGAAAGGAGGCGGGGAAAACGCCAAGCTGAACAGCTCTAAAACGGGGGAAAAGTCACGGGGGAGGAAACAACCTACTCACTCAGTCGGGTCAAACCTCGCTGAAAAAAAAAGGAAATGAGAGGAGAGGACTGAGCGCGAAAAAGAGAAGACAAACACTGATTAAAAGGGGGTTTCCGGCAGGAAGCAAGGCGCCTTAGGGGAAAAACGGGGCGGCAGTATTCAACCAACGGATCGGCGGGGGGGGAAGCGGAAAAAAAGATGAAAAGAACCCCTATCCAGAAGGTGAAGGGCGGGGAGGGGGGGTGAGCGCGTTCGAAGGGAGGGAAAGAAAGGGGGCAATTGGTCACAAGCATTAGTTCCCACCCATTGGCGTATGAATTCGGGGAGAGAATCGTTGGTCAGTCGCTGGGAAAAAAAACTGTCACCGGGAGATCTAAAACCACGACAATCTAAAGCACCGGGGCATCCCAAGGAAACCATAGGGGCCTTATAGCTGGCGCGCGGGGCAAAAGGGAACAGCACGTCTCGAGAAAAAAGGGTAGGAGGGGGGGATCACTGATGCCACTCGCTCTATCAAACATCACCGTGGTAAACAGAAGGGAAGATAAGGGGTTCGAGGGTGATCAGCCCGAAAGATGGAGACCATGGAGTTACTGAGAGAAAAAAAGGAAAGGGCCTAAGCGTCACGCGGTTCAGAAACTCATGCAGAAAACACACCATAAGAAAAACATGGGTCACGGGGAGGAAATCAATATGCGCCGCTAGCAAAAGAAGAGGACGCAGGTTCGAAACCTTCGCCAAGGAGAGGCCTGGTGAGAACGAAAGGGAAATGTCTCTCAGAAGGGGGGGAAGGAATCGTGCAGACACAGATCAAAACCTGTTAGTGTGGTGAGGGGAGCAGACGGGAAAAAAATGAAGCGGCGTTGAGAGGGGAAACAGCTAGGGTAGGAGGACGAGGTGGGAGGTAGGTGACGATTGGGGAACTAGCATCAATACAGGGGATGCCTTCATGGAGGGATAATTGGCCTTCAGGAGGGCCCTGAAGAGAAAGCCATGACTGTTTTTGCTATCGCGAAAATCGAGTGCCGCAAGCCGATACTGAAGGGTCTGCGGGAGCGACTCGACCAACTCCTAACTTACATAACGAGAGGAAAAAGCTGGGCGTTGAAGTACCCGCAGGCAACGGCATTGGAGACCCCGAGGGGAAAAGGGGAATTACTCGGTCGTGAAAAACAATCATTACTTATTCGAAAAAAAACTAATGAAGGCGTTCGTCGACAAAAAGGGGAGGGAGCGTCCAAAAAGGGAAACCTTGTTTTCTACCCTCACTAGGGGGAGGCGGCCCCAACGATGAAAAGTCTGAGACCAAGGTCTGGAAGGGGGGTAGCCAAAGATTCAATATCTGCTGAAGGCTTGAAAACCGCCATTAACAAGGAATATGAATGCGGAACAGGCGGCTGCTCCTACGTTTTGCGTGCGCGAATAAAAAAGAAAAGGGGGGGGGAGTCATTTACTTCCACCAAGGGACTCAAGGAGAAAGGAGGCTGATGGGGGGAGAAAGAGGGATAAAGGGAACAATTGTGTTTACCTGGGTTCACGAGAAAAAGGGAAAGTTGGTTCTATATCGTGGGGAAAGAAGTGCAGGGGGAAGGGGTCTCTACAAAGGGACAATACGATCGAGGGAGTGGGTACGGTCGTATCGGTTTGAAGGTCAAAAAATCTATATTGCTGACAAACGTGTAACAAGGAAGGTAAAGGGGGGGAGATATTCAACTAGAGTCAGATACCTTAAAACGCAAGATCCATGAGGGGGGAGGGAGACAGAGCAAACCAACATATAATCCTCTCGGAGGGTTTGACGGTCTAAGGAAGTAGGGCAGGCTGAGGCAGAGATAAAAGGGGGGGGAAGGGAACACCGCAATTTGAGGGAAAAATCATACGACGACACCAAAGGAGAGGAGGTGAGGGAATTTTTAAAATCCTACCCGCCTGCCGTAGATGTACACGATCAGCAAAAAAGGTATTAGCGTATCTTGTCAGGACTTTCGACAACCGTTATCCTTAGAAAAAATAAATGGGAATGATGTTGAGTGAAAGGAGGGGGGAGATAAAAGAAGAAGACCAAAAACCGGTGAGGAAGAGCAAAGCAAATTTGGATAGGAAGGCGTCCTCTCGAGACTGGGCGAAGGAGAAGAAGGAAAAAGGGCAGGGGGCGAATCGGTGTCAGTGGCCGGCCTCGACAACGATCCATGAGAGAACGCTGGACTTGTGGGGAAGAAGAAGAAATTATACTTGCCCATTGGGAGAGAGGACGAATCAAGTGTGGGCTAAAACGGGGCATCAAAGGGGTTTGTCTTGATTATGATTTGGTCTTAATCCGACCGATTGGAAGGGGGAAAACAGCTAAGGGGTAGTCTCAGGGCTTCTGGAAATGAGAAACACGAGGAAAATCGCGGTGAGGGGAAAGGGTGCGGAATCGAAGGAAATTCGAAAGCGAATAACTATCGCGAAAACGGCTTGGAATCGATGATGTCCGGAAGAATCAGGAGGGAGAGAAGAAACATATATCAACGGAGGGGCAAGAAAATACTAAATACCTCTTGTTCGATACCAGGGACGAAGAAGGGTCCGGCCTACCACCTCGAATCCTCCGAAAAATTTCAAACGAAAAACTGATTCTCCGGACGCGGAGGCAAGGCGAAACAAGTAAATTTAAGTGGGGAGGCGTGCCGAGGGAATCGCAAAAGAAAAAAATTGAACGTCGCCTCGAGAGATCCTGCTAAGAAGATGGGGGAAGGAAGGCGCGCACCGAAAAAGGTGTGCCTCGGCTTCCTCAGACGGTAGGGCGCCAAGGAAAGGGGAGGAGGGAAAAGGGGTATGTAATCTCTTGGTACCGTACTGCGAAGATGGCGTAAGTAAACTGAAGTAAAAGGATCAAGGACATCCAGTTCATCATGGGGAGAGAAAACCTCACTAAAAGGAGAGAGAGAAAGCGTGAGACTCACTTCATAGGGTCACTAGAGAGGTCACCAACAGGGACAGTTATCGGGCTTTAGTCCACCTGGCACTGCGCGCAAAAAGAATTAAAAAAAGCGCCAAGGTGTGTATCTTTCGTCACAGGCGGAGAGGTGGGGCCCTTTATGAGATAAATGGGGTTCCTCTCGAGACTCCGGAAGGGAAAAGGGGAAATGATGCACCATGACTTCATCAAGGGGGGGTGGGTGGCAACACGGGGGTAACCAAAGACAGTATTTACCCCGACCTATACGCTCCAACAGAACGAACTAACGCTTGAGAAGAAGATCTTTGTAATCAGAGGAAGATGGCCGCGGGACGCGAAAAGAGAGAAGAGAACATAGGGAGGAAAGGAAAGGGAGACTGGGGTGTTGGAGAACTGAGATCATTCGAAAGAGAGGAAACCCTGAAAATTGGGGGGGAGCTCCTTCGTATGGCGGAGGAAAGCTAGTAGTCCAACTCCGACCGTGATTTTTGAATGATTTGACCAACTGACGTTAGTTAGACGGAGGAAGGTTGCGAAAACAAGGGAAAGTTATTTGTAAGTGGCGCTTTTGCCATATGGTACAGAAGAAGGACGAAAGAAGGGGAAGGAAAATTTCGGGGGGGCGAGGAAAAACTGATAGCTGGCACTAAATTGAGAAAAACTTTGGAACGGACAACGAGGGAAACGTGTCGAAGGATAAAAAATTTGCACTGAGCTTCAAGGAGGAAAGGGAGAAGTTGACCTATCCGTCTGAAAAAAACGCAGGGATAAACCGATGAGAGAGTGTGAAGAGACGGGGCAATTTATTAAGCAAGCGAAACTTCAGACAGAAAGAGTGAGAGAGTTCTCAAATCCGTTGCGGACAGGGGGAAGCTGCGCATCTTGACGCAGAAGAGGGAAAAATTCCGCCCGTGCGGGAAGGGCCCCACAAACCCGGCAATCGTCTCCTGAAATGGGGGGAAATCGGGTCATGACGCTAAATCCAGGGAATCGGGGAAGGGAAAGGAACTTCCGAAAATAACAGCACTCACTGGCGACTCGGGAAAGGCTATCTTTTTGGGTATGAGGGGGGGAACTGACCGAGTTGGCTGAAACGGGCTGTAAATAGAATCCGACACTGAGATCAATTGAAAATGTAGCGAAAGCAATCGTGTGCCAAGCGAACTTCCAACGCGAGAACACCAGAAAGAAATAAAAAAAAAATCAGGATCGTCCAAGGGGAATTTCAGTCCCTGATACAGGGAATCATTTGAGGGGGAGAGCGGAAAAAGGTACGACGGTGCTTGAATCATCTCACTAAAAAAAAAAAATCGGGGAGGGAAAATAATGGGGATCAAGACTTAGCAAAAGGGATGAAGGGGGGAATCGCGACAAAAGTAAAAAGAAAATGACGGAAAAGGTGAAGTCAGAGCAAGGGGCGATCGGGTTGTTCGTCAGGCAATTCTGGGAAGAGCCGTGGAGGGGATCGCGTTATGACACCACGATGAACGCCGGCACGGGAGGTGACCGTAACGAGAAAGCGTGTCGGGGAAAGGGAAAAGCAATGTTTAAGCCCACAGGGTCCTTCTCATAACGATAGCGTGAATGAGGGGAGAAGGGAGGACGGTATTGATTCAAAAACCACGATACGAAAAACGAGAAAAACGAAAGGCAAGACGAGGGTTAGGAGATACTCAGGACATTCGCAGGGAGTTCCTGTCTTTAACTCATTTCTAAGTAAGGCGCTGCAGAATAAGGAAAGACGCGGGAAAGCAAAAAAAGGAAAGAAAAACGCAATCTCCTAGGCTTAAGTTCCAAACCAACCCGAACAGGGGAAGCGAAATATTAAGAACAAGTGTCTGAGAAAAGAAGGGGTATGTAATGACTCACCGGAAAAAGAACCGGGACGTAGGTCAGGGGGAAATCTCGTGGTCGATAGAAGTGCAAGGGTAAAGGAAAAAGGAAAAGGGGAACGGCTAAAGAGGAGAGGGGACCGAAACAGGGGGGAAAAAGTCTGCCAAAGGGAGGAGACTTGTTTTGAAGCGCCACAAAAATCGCAAAAAAGGATCGGGAAAAGGAGTACTGGGGCAAGAGTGCACAATCTGAACTTGAAAAAATTCAAGCAAGGGTTAGAAAAAAAGGAACCTGCGCGAACGGAGGGGCAAAAAGCGAAAAAAAGAAAAAAGATCAGCAGGACTGCTCCGGAATTCAATCCCACACTTTGGCGGGGGTAAGATTGATCTGAAAATTCCCCTGGCGGGAATGTCAAAAGGGGGCCTGGGAGTAAGGGTACCCTGAGGGAGGAGGGCACCGCCAGCTTCGAGGATCAAGCAAAAGATACGAGGAAGAAAAAAAGCATATTGAAGCGTCGCGTGGTGTGGGCGCATAGTAAAAAGGAATCTTACCGAGAAAAGGGACAAATGGACAGGAGGGCCCAACAAAAAGGGGCGGATTAAATTCTTTCTGCGAAAGAAATTTTGAGGGAGCTTAGTGAAACGCGATGTCCCCTAGGAAGAAAGGGACACTAGACGGGACCGGGGCAATGGACGCATAAAGAAAATAATGGAGGGGTGAAGAGGGGATAAGAGGGAAAATTACAAACAAAATCGCTATAAAAAATAGGGTTGGGGAATCAAGCACTTCCTAATTACCGCGGAAAAACGGGGGTCACTCATCGCCGAGAAGAGAAACGTGAGTAGCTCAAAAAACCTCGAAATGAATAAAAAGAAGGGGGTGACTTCTGGGAGCCGATCCTCGAGGAAAATAGGGCACATTCTTCGAAAAAAAATGTTGAATACAACAAAATAAGAGAACCGGCAGGGGGCGCACATCATTGAAAATCTCAGGGGGAACAACCCCATGACAATCTTAAGGCCTTTGGTCAAAGGCTGAAATGACAGCCTTGATCGGCGGACGGAAGGGAGGAAAAAAGTCGCAGGTGCGAGAAGCACAGACTAGACATACTTATCGGGATTGTTTCGTAAAGGGGACGGGGATGTGAACGGAGGGCGAAAAATCAGTTACTAGTGAACATCATTTAGGGGAGAGGGGGGGAGATGGAAATGGTGCACACGCGCTAAAAACCTCGGGTATCCTGCGGAAAGGCGGCAAGGGGAAAGGGGGATCCTGAAGAGGGAGGGAAGAACTAAGTGAGGGGGGGTCTAACTGAAGAGCGATGAGACCAAGAGATCAAGAGGAGGGGGAGGAAGCCTATTCAATTACCTCACAACAAGTCAAAAATCGTCGAGGAAAAGGCAGGGAAGAAAGACGGTTGGCGGAAAAAGAGGTTGTAGGACTTAACTGAGGGGGGGGGACTAAGTTGACCAAACAATATTACTGATGAAAATGAACTAAACAAAGCTTAAAAGTTTCTTCCAACATTTGTGGAGTAACGTGAATTCAAACTCCAAAGTGTGTTCTACCTCTACCTAGTGATCAAAACGAAAACACCGTCTGGAGCGTTAAGAAGGGGGAGCGCGAGGCATTCGGAACAAAAAAAACGTAGCCCACCTAGGCAAAATGAAGAGAGGGGGATGGGCGAGAGTGACGCTCGAGAACGCTTTTAGGGACTCTCACAAAAGATTGTGGGGTGTGGGGGAGGAGGGGGGGGATCAAACCGCAGGGCTCAAATTGAGGAAGGCAGGGAATTGGAACCGGGGAGAGTTGGAAAGGGAAAGGGGGGGCCGAAGACCGCAAAAACCAGGGTCTAGAGAGGAAAAGAATTGAAGGGGGAGTCAAAAAACAGACAAATTCTCAAGGAAGAATCCTGTGTGGGGGGGTAGGCGGGGTAAGGTAAACTAACGAGATGACTTTAAAACCAAAGGGGGGGGAGGGAAGGGGGAGGAAAATGACCTATAGGAGAACTGGCAAGAGTTCAGGAAAGTGCTAAAAGGGGAGAGACTAGTAAAAACAAAAGGGGAGTGGGGAAAATAGAAGGGATACCGTCGCAAAGTACTTATAGGAGTTGCTTCTCATGACGACTGTGTCTTCAGACTCATAAAAACAGGGGGGACAAGTTTACAAGGTGGGAGAAAGGGGGAACAGGGACTCATGACACCGAAGATACCCTTGAGGAAGGTCACGACCGAGCAATTCTTAAAAAGACTCTAAAACTGGTTCTTGCGGGAGGGGAGGGGCGGAAAAAGAAAAAAGGACGAAACAGTATCCCTAGTCGCAACACACATCTCTTTCGGAGGGCCCATGGGCGGGAGAAAGAAAGACTCCGACCAATCGGTGAGTCTCGCCACGAAATTTCTGAGAGCGCCGCGCACGGGGCAGAAGGAATGAAAAAAAAGAAGGGGGTGGTGCAGGGGGGAGGGGGAACAATTTACGGAAAGCTTCCGTCTGAGAAAGGAGAGGGCGAAATGAAGAGGGGGGCGTCCGCAAATAACAGTAGGAGAAGGGTACCAGGTGTGAGGAAAAAAGGGGGGACGCATAAAAATGGGGGCGAATAAACAGAGTATTTTTTGTGGGGAGAAGCAGGGAAGTAAGTGTATGTGAGAAAAGTCACAAAAGACCGAAGTTAGAGAAAGAAACAAACTGTACGAAAAACCCGGACGGTGAACGGCCTTGCTAAACGCAAAGAAGAGCGGGAGGGTAAAAATACAGCGGAGGGAAAAGAGATGTCAAGGGAGACGCCAAGGATCGGCCGCCTAGGGACCTCTAGACTACATGCTCAGCGAAAAAGTAAGTGATGAGCTCCTAACATGAATCACTGGGGAAAGGAGCACGAACATGGAGAAAGACACGGATAATAAAAGGACCTGGGGCACCAACCTCCAAGCGGGCGCCGAAAAGGAAGTCACGCATAGGGATTCGTAAAAAAAGAGTCACAATACGATAACAAAAAAAGCCGCTTTAAGATGAGGGGGGACTCGTCTTCTCAATGGAGGAAGAAGTAAGACGGCTTCCTAAGGAAGACTGCGAAGGGTTCCTTCATTCTCTCCACCTTCCTGACGCTGATGGGGGGAGCTTCTAATAAGGGATTTCTCAAAGGAGGTAGTAGGGATTGGGGTGGGAAAAAAGACCTAGGTGCTGGTGAAACTGATTCCCTATTCTCCGGGGGGGAGTCAGGAGCTCATTAAAGATCATATAGAAATCCAGTTGCGGGATGACCTCCTGAGAGACCTTCTCGATCGACAAAAACGGTGTAGAATAGAGGAAGACTGCAGGGGTGCTATTAGGTCAACAGCCTAAGGGGGGATCTGACCAACGTTTCTTTTGTAAAATTTTGCAAAAAGAGCTAGCGTGGGGTGGTGCGGGGGTCGGGTGAATTGGGTTGACGGATTCGGTCCAAGGGGGAGTGAGTGATTTGGGCGGACGATCAAGGGGGAATCTCGGAAATCAAGCGATAGGAGATGCTCTCCCTAGAAAAAGAAGAGTGGGGGGTGGGGAGATCATTGACAAGTTCCACCTCTATGGTTAACTAATAATCTAAAGAGGAAGATAACCAGAAAGCGACTTCTAAAAAAGAGATGAGATAATGATCGAAGTCCTTCACGCGATGGCAAGGGGAAAAAAACTATCGCATGAAACGGCAATAAGGACACGGGGGGACACGTGGGGGGTGAATAACCTACTCATCAAGCTGGACATGCTAGACAAGGATTGGGGGAAACACAGGGGCCTATGTTTTGATGAATAAAAGTTCGGAAGCAGGAAAGTAACTCTTCCCCTTTCCTTTTGGGTATATGTGGCAACTACGGGGGAAAGTTCGACAGTAGGTTCGGGACACCAAGAACAGGGGCTGGAAAGGGGGGTTGTGGAGGGGGGGAAAGAAGCGATGCAATTGGAGAAAAAGAAGCACAGCCAACCCTCCTTAGGTACGGGGGGCCGGAACCCAAGCAAAAGAAACGAAGCAGGAAAAGAATCAAGAAAGGTTTTCGGGAAGCGTCCTCTTGGCGAAGGGCTAACAAAAGTTTGGGTTATTCAAGACATTTGGGAGACTGTCAGAGCGGGAAAAGGAAGAGGAAGAAGGTAAAAAAAGGAAGGGCGAGCCTCCGATGCTCCTCCCGACGCAGCTAGGGGGGGGGAGCGGATAACTTGGGGGAAGGGGTGAGGGGATCCATCGGCTGAAAAAGGGACAATGCAGAGTCGTTAGAGGTCGCATACCGTTTGGGCCAGCGGGGATGGCTGTCTGAAGGAATGGCGAAAAAGGAGAAAGGAGGAGAAACGCACAAAGCCGCCTTCAGTAAAAGACTTAGCGGGAAAAACGTTTCGTCAGGTTCAGCGGGGGGGGGGGAGCCGCAATCAAGAATGAAAAGAACTAGACGTCGACCAGTATCGTTTGGAAGAGATCGGGGGGAAAAAATTGGAGTGAACAGGGCGTCTGTTAATCAAGAAAGAAAAAACTCTCCGGAAAACCACGGTAAAAAACTGAGTCGCATCGTGGGCAGAAAAGGAGATACGAAACGTAGATCCCAAGCATGGCGGGAGGAAGAAAAAAGAACGAGCGAAACAAGAGGATTTCACTTCACCCTTGATATACAGGGAAGTTCCGGTGGCGCGCCACTTCAACGTGTGAGTAACATCGGGAGCTCCGAGAAAAAACAAAGGGGGGGTACACGGGAGATACGATTAAAAGGAAAGCTTCTTGGATAAAAAAAGGGGAAAAAGGATGAGAAGGTCGAGAAGGGGGGACTCGCAAAAATGCTATAAGTTGGGATCTCATGGAGCGGGGTAGAAAGTGGTATCGTGATGCACCAGTGCAGAAGACCTTGGCTCGGGCAACGTATATCTTGTAGGGGGAAGGAACAGGCAGTGTGAGGAAAACCAAGCGTTCCGAGATAAAAAAAAACGGAAGGGAGACTGGGGACGAACGGGGAAAAGGAAGGGAATTGGGCGCATATGCGTAGGAACCGCTCAGAACCTTGCGCCCGACGCGTAGGGGGGAAGGGAGACATTGGATTAGAGGGGACGATCTTGGAATTGCAAAACGAAGGTGGGGGGAGTGGGGAGCAAAGAAGGAGAAAGGAGGCCGAAAAAGCTTGACGCAACCTGTCTGAGAAAAGGAGGGACCAAAACGCTCGTCTCTGAAGAATCAAAAACTGGGACAAACGACGAGCGGTACAAAGAGCGATGCGGGAAGGGGGGACATCGGCTAGAAAACCATGCAGAGGGAACTTGAGCAGAAGGGAAAAGTAGGAAATCGTGAGAGATCAAAAGTGGTCTGGACCCGTTCGCAGTCGCAAGAGGTGGGCCAGAACTTTGGGAAAAAAAAAAGAGGGGAAATTTTCAGGGACGCACTTTCCCGGCAGGGTGGGGGAAGGAGGAAAAAAGAATCGCATGGGGGCGTCAATGGAGGTCGGCACATCTAAAGAGGATCTCAGGGAAGGGGACAAGCTTCTAAAACTGGAAAATAGGCGAAAAATCAAAAAACAAGGGACATGGGAACAGAGAACAACACTCTGCCCAGGAGAGTCTAAAGAGGGCGTCATCTCGAAAGGGAGAAGGAAAAACACCGAGGGTCGGGGAAGATTTAGAGAAGCGACTGAGGATGCACCAAAGTGGACCGTCGTAAGGAAGGGGGGGGGCGTATCGTCGGGTCAGGGCGGGGGAAAGGAGGAGGGATGAAAGGTAACTCTCTCAATCTCATATTTTAGGAAGAGAAGGGGGGGGGGATCGCAGTGATGTCTAGGTATCTGGACCGAGACATTGTGTCAAACAGATTGACAAAAAAGGGCTGTACATTCTGGAGCTAATTACTTTGAAGCGTAGGGCAACGAAAAAACTGGGCTATAACACTGAAGACGGGAGGGGGGAAAAAATCCAATGCCCATGGGACAAACCAGAGAAAAAAATGAGTGGCTGAGGTAAGGACTTGGAGTCTGCGGGCAACCTGGAAAAAAAAGATCACCAGGGACGGAGTGGGGGGAAAAGAACTATTAAAGAGCGCCGAGGGACATCACCGGGTACGAGGAAGCAGGAGAAGGGGACTCGGGGAGGGAATAACAAAGGGGATTGAATTCGGAACTTACAAAGGTACTTGAGAGGGAAGGACCTCCGGGCTACGAAGAGGGTCACCACCAAGAGATTCCTCAACCCATTAACGACTACCTTGCCGGGGGGGGAAAATTATCAAGGGACTCCGAGGCCAAACCCCCTCTTCCGAAGGGGGGGGTAG
>Ga0179593_1731826_pt1 | contig 19330 bp, 22 predicted proteins | sample CZODoug2_1_08_16_FD_185931 | JGI IMG/M metagenome (GOLD analysis project Ga0179593, IMG submission 185931) | Vadose zone soil fungal communities from Angelo Coast Range Reserve, California, USA - CZODoug2_1_08_16fungal (PacBio error correction) | ecosystem: Environmental > Terrestrial > Soil >...
AAAAAGTTTCTGCCCGTGGGGGGAAAAGCTCGAGGGACAGAGAGGGAAAGATCAAAGAATGTTTAGGCCACGCGGAAAAGTATCAGCCGCTTCGAATCTCGTCAAAACACGCGGAAAAAGAAAAACAAAAAGGGAGTGGAAAGCACGACGGCGTCCGCGCCTTGACTTACCAATTTGTAAATTCGGGGGGCGGGGTATCTCATGGATGAACCGAGAAACCAAACAAAATCGAAAAAAAAGACGGAAGCCAGGGGTAGCCGGTCTGCGATCGTTGGTTCGCGCCGTCGGAGCAACAGGTCAGAAGGGGGACACAGTTCTGCAGCCGGACAAAAAAGAAAAAACGTGGAAGAAGGGGGGAATCAACATTTTGCCGGAATCTAAAGTAAAAAAAGACGTTTCCAAGATAACGAGCAGCATCAGGGGGGGGGTACACAAACGTGAGAAACCAACAAAATTAATGTCACCAAAAAAGGGATGCGGAATGTCCAAAGCAGGGTAAATAGCGGAAGAGCAAAGGGGAGGGCCTTTAGTTTACGGGGGGGGAGAAATCATCACGGCTTGCTTCTGGGAAATGAAAAGGGGGCGTCAGCTTGCCATTCAACGAGTGTGGAAGAAACTGACAAAATAGAGAGCGGGAAGGATGGTGGCATCAAAAGGGGATTTGGGTCTCAGCGTCATGCTACTAAACGCAATGAAAAAACGCACACGGCATTGGGGGGTAAAGGGACTCCCTAAGCAGGGGAACGTGGTCGATATTGGAAAAAAGTAAAACCACCGCGTAGTCGAAGTGTACCAGACTGGGGGAGGCAATGGGCCACAGAAGCGGGTTCCATCAGAACTTGGGTTTCTGGCAGTGAAAAGGACAGTTGTTTTCTGCCAGTGGCAGCGTTTGAGTCCGGATAATAGGGATCACAACAAAGGCCCGCACACGGAGGCTTGGCAAATAGGACAAGGCGTGGGGTACCGAGAAGGGGACAGGATTTTCCGGAGAGCCTGCATGGCCGAGTGAAAAAAAAAAAGCGTTCAGGAGCCAATCGTGCGCTGCCGGAGGTGACGGCCGCGCGAGCGCAAAGCTGTTTGAAAGGGGGACGACAGCCTGGGAAAACCTATAGACGTGATTGCGACAAAACGCAGCAGCGAAGCCTGCGATTCTACGTGGTCCAGGAATAACTCAGAAGGGGGATCGACTAGCGAGAAGAGCCTGTAGACAGGGGTCTCCTTCGGTGAGCCAGCGGTGATTGGGCCACAACGCCAACAGACTCATACTCTGAGTTAGAGGTTAAAAAAAAGCATAGAAGGAAGTGCGGCTGCTCGGAACCAATCCCCAGGGCAGGAGGAATCACGAGCGGGTAGCTAGCAACGTTAATGGTCGAAGGGGAACAGGGAAACACGTTTAAAACATGAAGGAGGGGTCTAAACACAAAGTCACGAGGCCCTCATCGTAAGCGGCGCTAAAGGAAAGGAAAGTTCTTGAAAACGTCGAGGGGGTAAGAGTCCATTTCGGAAGAGTGCACTGGCCAGAATTAAACCCGCCCGGGGAATGGCTTAACTCAAACAGGGGGGGACTGCGGACGAAAAGGACGGCGATGGTTAAAAAGTCACAGAGACATAGAACGAGGCCTCGTGGGGTAAGAAAAATCTAAAAAAAAGGGGGGGATGAGCCGGGGGGATCGGCTCTGAAAAAAACTGCGTGTTCGTGCTACGCGTGGTGGGGGAAATGAGCGCTCCAGCTCGTGCCTCCGCCAGGGGGGCGAGGGAAGAAGCTCAAAAGGGAAAAAGGGGGGGGAAGTGCCGATGCTTCTCCTCCCGGAAACTGGCGCCACCGACTCCGGGATCTCAATCCGAAAGTATTGGGGGGGAACCAAGGGGGAGAAAGGAGGGCCAGCACAAATTAGCGCTGGAGGAGAAGGAGACGCACTATTTTAGTGACATGTGGGGGGGGTTAAAGGAGAAGAAAAACAAACCTCAATAGGGGGCTTCGAAAGAAAGACACCTTGAAGGTTAGATCAGATTATTTAGGCGGGGGGAAAGGGGCTCGGGGGGGTAGAGGGAAGGCACCTGATTTTTTTCATGGGCAAGGAGGGTGCGACCTAAGTCATCAGACCGCTACAAAGACCATTTTCCACATTAAGGGTTTCTGGGGTTCGGGCTATGCTGCAATGTTTCTAGGAAAAAACTGGGATCCCTCCAAAGGCAGACGGAATGGAAGAAAGCTTAAGCAAGCCTTGAAATCCCCTTCAAAAGTCAAAAAGTAGTTCCCCGCGCGTCGGCAAAAAAGATGAACGCATGATGTAGCTGAGTTTACGTCGCGACGGCCATAGAAAGCGAAAGGATCAGAGGGAGAGGAAACAAAACTTTTCAAAGGTGGCGCCGCACGTTGACAGGAGCACTAATCCAAGGGAGGGGAGCCTGCAACAAGAAGAGGAACACGGAAGGACGACCGGAGCCGGGGGGGTGGCATCGACCTCCCGGTCTCATTCAAGGGGAAGACTGATAATGGGGACATCCCAGGAAAGGTCCTCCAACCTATAAAGGACCCACACCAACCGGAGGGGGAAAGCGCCGAGGTCCAAAGATCAGAAATCATTGGTAACGTCTCGAGCCGCCTCTTTTGGGCCTTTGATTGGCCGAAGGCGGAACTGGGAACAGTGAAACCAAGCCCCGAGGAAAGTAGTCTGAGAAATAAAGAAAGCTGCCGTTAAAAAAAAAAAAAAGAGCGGGGGTCCGCCATTGGCTGGAGTCGCGAAAAAAAGAAAGAAGTTCCATGTGATGTTCCGCCGCGAAATTCCTAAGAAGGCGCGGCGAAAATGTCCGAGTACTGAAGGTTGGAGCAAGGCGAAACCGAAAGCCACGAAAAAAAAAGGGAAAATGCAAATACCGCAACGCGCTGACTCGAAAGGGAGAGTTGAATAACTCCGCGCGTCGAACCGACGATGAATAAAAAGAAAGCACTTCTTTCGTAAGTGGAAAAAAACGCAAAAGCCTCCCGCGAAAGCCGCGAAAAAAAAAAAAGTGCAACAAACGCTTTAGCAAGAGGGAGCCCCTCACAAGACTCATCAAATCACAGTAGCTTGGACCGCGTCGAACTCAAAAAAAAGGAGGATGAAAAGAATGACAAGTCTACATCGAAAAAGGACAAGCCATACGGGAGGGTTGAGGATCAAAAAGGACCGGAGTGGAAAACGAGGCGCAAGAAGGGAAAAAAAAGCGGAGCCGCGAGCGAGGGCATTTAGGGCGTGCTGTCGGTCAGGAAAAAAAAAAGCGCGGATCGACGCGAGGGAAATTCATGAGAAAAATCTGCAGAACGCGTCAGCGCGTTGCGTGTCACAAGCCCACGGGGGTCTCTTCGGAGGCAAGGCCAGACAAGCCATTCAAAGTACGAAATAAAAGCCGTAAGAAAGCCAGAGGTGGGGAGCGCCGCGGCGGACCCACTTAAAGAGAGGGTTGCAGGTATGCTCGAAAAAAAAAGCTCGACAGGGCGCAATGTTGTAAACAGAACGCATTACAGGATCGCAAAAGGAAAGCAAGAAACATTCGCCGCGGCATTGGGATGGAAAACAAACGGCGGCCAATCAAAGTGAAAGAACAAACAAGGCCGCGGTACCGCCAAAAATTGAGGGGACGGAAAAGAAATGGCGAAAGGCTGTTCCTTGAATGGAACTATTCGGATGCAAAGAAACCAGTCCCTTGACGGGCCCAGATCATAAGGAGTTGGGAAAGCGGGGGCTGGAAATCCAAGCGCGGTCACGAGGTCATAGCCTGGTGGTGGAGCGGTTCTGGTCACCATGCACAGTTGAGTAGACGTGCCCGGCAAGCCCCGAAAAACGTCGAAAAAGGGGTCGCAGGAGCCGTCTCCCCGATTTGTCAGAAAAATTCCGACCGTCCAACAGGATACCCGGAAGAAACGAAACCAAAAATATGGGGGGGGGTGTGGAAAAAAACTCTCTGGTAAAGCCTCCATTGGGAGAGTGGTCATTCCTTAGGAGAGATTCAACAGCCTTGTTCAGCCATGTAGCTGGAACAACTGGGAAAGGAGGGGACTGAAAATGCATGGCCTCAAGAAAGAAAGGCCCAAATCAGCCGTTCCTTTTTAAATGGTCGATGGCTCATGATGCAGAAAAAAAAAAGATGCAAGCAGAACACAGACGAAAAAAGAACAGAGCAAACTTTAACCCATAATAGCTCGCCGACAGAAGGGCAATTTGTCGACGCCAGCGTTGGTTAAGTCAAAAAAAAAAAAGGGAGAGGGAACGCCGTAGCTAAAGGCATGCAAAAGAGGCGAATTTGTGCTTGCCCGAAAGGGCGCAGGTTTGGTCGGACCCCACCCGAGAGGGACTTTCAAAAAAACGTGTCAAAGTAGTGGCGATCAACCGTAGGGGGGGGGGAGGCTGGATGGATATAGCAGTAGGGAAGATTTTCGTTGAGATTGGGGGGATCAAACTCGCGGAGTCAGAAAAAACGTCATCCAGGACGCAGTAACACGACAGAAATTGAAAACGACGTCACATCAACCCAGGTTAAAGAGGTGAAAGCTCAAAACTACGAGAAGGTCTGGGCATTTGCGCCAGAGGGTGGAATAAATAAGACGATACTACGGAACTGGGGCCGAAAAAAAAGGAAAGGATAGCAACCAGGTCTTGGCGATGGGGGCCATTCAGGCCGAATTCTCTCTACAGGGGAGGGGTGGGGAAGGTCGGAAGGTTGCACATACGATGAAGGTACAAAGAAAGTCCTCTATGCCGGGAACTAAATGATGGTTGGGGGGACGTGTTCAAGACTATTCGGGTACCAACCTGAGTGAAAATGCACCCCATGCGACAGGAAGAGTGGAAGAACTACAGAGGGGACACAAAAGCATCAGTAGACCGGCGTGCATGCCGAAGCGCTGAGCGTGAACAATAAAAAGGAGAAAGTGGCGGAAGACTGCAAGGAAAGCGAAAGATTCCGCCAAGGCACCCCAAGCGAAGCGAGCGGGATCGGAAATCGCGTCACAGGAGAGGGGGAATAAACCAGAACTTTGCGATTAAGGGGCCGCGCTGGGGATATGGTCGCGAAACGGGGGACGTTTCTTATAAGCGAGTAAAGAGTAGGGATTAACAAAAGTAGCAGGCTCTACTCTCTCGGGGGACTTCGAAAGGAACTCGACTATCAAAAGGGGGGAGAAGGAAAGAGTACGCAGCGAAGGCCTCAATGCAAGGAATGAATCCGGAAAATAGGGGACAAAGGTCTTAAAAGTGCGGTCTAGAGTTCGGCCACTTGAAGTCAGGAAGGGGGAGGGCCCCGCCTGTTTACGGAGCAAACGGATCTTTCTGTCTCAAGAGAAGGGGGAACGTAAGAAAAAACTGGCCGGAAAAACCCAAAGGAAGGCTCAAGTGTGCAACAGGGAGGTACCTCATGGACAAACATTCACAAAGGGATCTGAGAAAAACTGGGGGGTCATACTTAGAAGGAACGTCGAGACATGGGAATTTACTCCTTGCCTGCAGGCAGTAACGGGAAAAAAGATGTTTTGACGCGAGGAACCAAGAAAAAAAAACCGCGTTGCTTAGAAAGAGAGCAGGAAAAAAGAAGTCTTGGGAAAGGCAGGGTTTGACAACTGAGGGGTGAAGGAAAAAGGGAACAGACGCTGGACCAGAGTCAAAGAAACACAAAGAGCGCTGAGGGAGCATATCGATCAGGCCCTCTCGGGAGGGGAAAGAGATCGGGAACGCCCGCTTAAACGCAGCTACCCTTACAGGAGGGGGGTCCTTATGGGGAACAATTCCGGTCAAAAAGGGGGGGGAGGGACTCGAAGTGCTCCAGGGGAAGTGGATTGGGATGGATTCTACAGAAGTGCCAAGTGGGCATCAACGCGTTTTTGGGAAAGGGGTCAGCGTGCATCCTTGGTTGGGAGGGGTGGCCAACCCTGGGAGTTATGCTAATCAGAAGGACCTGCGAGCAACTACGACGAGAGCGAAGCGCTACAGAGATTGGGAAGGATCTTAGCTGAAGTGTGGTGGGGGGGCTTACGGGAGAAAAACTCCCAGGGAGGGGAAGGCCAGGCGGTTAACGCTGTCGTAAGTTGAAGGGACTGGAGAGGAAAGGACAGGGGGGGGGCACGACCGGCTAATGAGTCGGGTGGGAGTTGAACGAAGAAAAGAGGGGAAGGAGGCCATGACAAAAAGGAGGGGGGACCTAAAGGATCAACCTAAAAATTTCTCAGCTTTTCGAAAAAAAAAGGAAGAAAAAAGGGAATCAGAAAAAAAAACTGAGGAGGAGGAAAATAGAAAGGGAAAAGGGGGGAGGAAGTCAGGGGGGAAATCTCTATGGGGGGACTTTGAAATGAGAAAGGAAAGAAACCTGTCTAAGCAGGGGGGAAACTTGAGCGATCTTTTCGAGAGGGGGGAAAAAAACTCAAAAAGAGTCAGGCAAGCCGCCGACTCCGTAAAAAGAATCAGTCAGAAAATCACGATGGGGGGAGGGTCTTGAAAAGGGGGAGGTATGTGAAGGTAGTTAAACAACCAGAACAAAAAGCTAGAAGAAGGGAAACCTCAGGGGGCTCTCAACGATCGGTCTTGGTAGGAGCGCAATAAATGCGTCACAGAAAGTTGGGGAGCTTCAAGACAAATATTTCCGGAGCCCCCAAAGAAAAAAAGCGTAGCTTGGTGCCGAAACCCACTTTGCCACGCCACTAAATCACGTCCAAGGAGCGGCAACCGAGGGGAGAATAAAAACAGCATGTTGGAAGCAACGTTATTCTGGGGAAAGGGTCCAAAGTGCAACCAGGGGCGAGGGAAAAAAATGGAAAAAAGCTTTCCGGGGATATTAAGGGCTAAAGGGGGGAGGGACTATAGATGGGAACTGGGGGGGAAATCTAAGGAAAAGCTTAGGCTGGGGGGGGAATCGTCGCCAGTGGAAGGTGAAAAAGGAATACAAAGCGAGCGTTCCTCAATCATGCAGTAGGAGAGGGGGGAATAAAAAAAGGTGACTTGGGAGAGGGAGGGAGGGAATAGCTAAAGCGGGTAGGTCGAACTACTCAAGAAGCAGGGGGGGAGGGAAAGTGAAGCCAGTGTCTCTGGCCCCAGGGAAAGTCCGCAAGGAACCCCACAAGCAGCGCGATGCTGACCCCGGGAGAAAATGGGTTGACAGAAGGTGGACGCTCAGCGTTTCAAAAGGGAGGGGGGGGGGGACGTTTTCCGGCCAGGTTGGAGAAAAAGGGGAGTTGCGGACGAAGAAGGTCCGATGGGGGGAAAGGACGGAAAGCGAAGCGAGCATATATAGAAAAGCGTGGGGGGAAGAGAAACTTTGATGAAAGAGGGAACAAGGAAAATCAGGGACTAGATCGGGAGCGAAGCGTAGGAGACAATGGGGTGCCTTGAGCGATTTAAGAAGAAACTGGAGAAATCGGCTCTTAAGGTAAGCTGGAGAAAGGAAGGAGGGGCGCTAAGAAAAAGGTTCATGACAAAAAGGAGGTAGGCGAGCTCTAGACCCAGAGAGGAGAGGAATTTCTAAAGGGGTTGGTCTGCTAGGTAGTCAGAAAATCAAAGGAAAAAAATAAGACGGGGGACGGAAAGACAGAGGGGTAGTTGCGGGGCTCGGGCATAAGGAGGTCCAAACTGTCTGCGGGGGAGGGAACTGTAAAAGATTGGGCGCACGCAATTGGGGGCTGCGCAGGGGAACAGAAAGTAGCCCAAGTGACGTGAGGGCTGAAAAGGGAAAGAGTACTCAACGTTAATTGAGAAGAGGAAGGGGGGCAGTTCACGTCAGGGACTTTAATGGGGGGGGCGGAGCGAAAGCAAAAAGCTAAGAAGAGGAAAGATATATTCCGCATCGAGGGTGTTGTCAGATGGATTCGAAAAAAAGTCTGAGGGGAAGAAGGCCTTGGGATACCTAAGGGAAGGAACAAAATCCCCGCCCACACAAAAAAAGTCAAGGGGGGCTTCTCCGGGAAACAGGGAGACAAAGAAAAAGCGCCATGGAATAGGGGAGGAAAAGAGGCTAGACTAACAGGAGATGGGGGGAGAGTTGGGACTAAAAGAAAAAACTTGGGGGGGAAAGCAGGTCTCGGCTAAATGGTTTACTGAGAGGGAGAGGGAGGGAAAAGAAGACTAAGTCGCGAGATTGCTCCACGGAAAAATCAAATTGAAACTAAAAAACTACCAAGAAAGGAGCTCAGAAGAATCGCATATTGCCAGCCTGAGAAAAACCTGGGCAGCCTAATACAAAGAAACGAGGGGGAAGACCAAGGATGAGAACGGAGGTTACCATAGGAAAAAATGGAGGTCGCTGGATGCGCACGGGTACGTCAGAAAAATAGGGGGACTCTTGAATTCTCAGAACAATCAAAAGGGGGGGAGGAAGAAAGGGAAAAAGGAGGAGGACGATCAGTCAGAAAAAGGATGCTCAGGGAGTACTGGAATCGAAGCGATGTTGTGTTCCTGGGGTGCATGTTGGAAACGAAGGAACACGCTACATCTCCAATTGAAAAGGGGGGTCGGAGCGGGGTTGTTGATGGGGGGGGAAGGTTAAGGCAAGAAAAGGGTTTTGGTCGGTGAAAAGAGAAGGGGAAGCTAAAAAGTGGCCGAGCACATGCTATCCAGAGAACCAAGGGGGAAAAAGAAAGGACATGGACTCTTTGTGGAAAAATCTTGCTTAAAAAGAGGGGGAGTAGGAAGGGGTTACCGAGAGGGGATAAAGACGAGTTTGGGCCTAAATGGATGAAAATCGGGGGACGAACCCCCCAGAAAAAATAGGAGAGGTCTCTAATAACCGAGCCGGCTGTTTTTAGTGCGGGAGAGGGGAAAAAGGGCAGACATTATCCAATTTGATGGGCTGTCAAGAAAGAAAGAGCTACAAAAGGAGGAAAAAATCGTACCGGGAGTATACCGGGTGGGAAGGAAAGGGACCTCCTCACAAATACGGGTAAGAGGGATTTCCAGGGACCGCGGGAGAAACTCAGAAACCGTTCCCGCGCATCAAGACCCAAAGAAGGGAGAAAAAAGGGTAACACCGGGGAAGGGGTCCACCAGTCTCCGAATTCAGGGCGTACGGACGCCAGGTAGCGCAGAGGGGTAACGAGGCGGTTGGCAGAAGTTGGAGCCAAAAGTTCCAGGGAAAAGAACGGAAACAGGAAATGGAGGATGTTCAGGAGAGAGACATTGGGAAGATGAAGTCTAACATGGGGCCGAAAAACTTCCAATTGATGAGGCCAGCCGAGATTTCCATGTGAATGTGGGTGGAAGAAAACTGGAGAAGAGAGGGGGGAAAGAGACGAAAACATGTTCCGCTACGGGGGAAGGGTTTGTTCGTCAGAGGAAAAGGGCTGGCAAGCGGAAGGAGGAGTGCCTAAATCAAGCGATGGGCTAATTTCTTCTGAAATTGAAGAATCAGGAAGAGGAGAAAGCGAAGGGGGAAGACGAAGCCGACGCAAGAAAAGGAAGATGAAGGGGAACAGCAAAGCAAGGAAAAAAACACGACACAAAGGGAGAGAGCTTGAGAAAGAGCTTGGACCTTCACCCTGGGACGTAGAAAAAAGAGGTGGGGAAAGAATTGAGACGTGCATAGAGAGACCAACAACAAAAAGGGTATTATGGGGAAAGGAGGATCAAGGGTCAACAAGCTAGGGTGAGAAACCGAGTTAAAACCCGAGGGCTCCAAAGAGAAAAAGGGACTCAGGAGCGCCAAGTTTGTCGGGTCTTAGAGAGGAAAGAGGGTAAAAAAAGGGCCAATTTGAGAAAGGGCGGCTGGTCGAGAAGGAGGGGACGGAAAGAAGACAAAGGGAGGGTACGAGACACCATCGAGCGAAGCTGCGTGTGGAGGGTAGGCACTAATGGGGGGAGAGGGCGGCGCTGGAACGAATCCCAATCCAGGGCCGGAGGGACATGGTAAGCCGGAAAGAGGAATTTGTTATCGGAGCCTAGAAAAAGGAAAAAAAGATTCGGGTTGGCTGTCTGGAGAGAGAACTCTGAGGGGGGGAGGAACAGTGAATATGGAAATAAAGGAAAAACGGCCTCCTGGGCCAGGGGGAGGGGGGGGAAAAAAACGCCTAACTTTCCCGGAGAAAGGGGGCGTTTGGCACTGGTGCTCCAACAAAACGAAGGGTAAACATCGTACACCGGTCAGGAAGTCCAGAAACAAAAAAGGTCTGATATGGGACAAGGAAGGGCTCCTTGGAAAAAAGCTTGGGTGACTGAGGAGGGGAAACGTGATAAAGAAAGAGGAGGGAGGAAGGGTCCTTGAACTAACATGGGGAGAAGGAGGAAATAAGAAAGGAAGCGGCGGCTTCCGATAAAACTCCCACCAAGGGAAGCTAAAGAGAAGGTGGGGGGGGTGGTGGGAAGACCATAAAAGGGGGAAAAAGGTGAGCCGTGCCCGACACTACGAAAGAGGGGAGCGTTTAGAAGGCGAATATAGCCGTCAGAACCTATTGGAAGAAAGACAAAGTTCTTCGAAGGAAAACTAGATAGCCCTGAGAGCGAAAAAAAACCATCATCGAAAGAAAGGGGTTTTTGGAAAAAAAGGCGCCCATTAGTGACGTGGGAAAGGGTCGAGAAGGGGAAGTATAAGCAGGGATTACGTAAGAATCGAGGATGCGTTAGCAAAAAAACCAGACCTAGCAATTCTTGCAACTGAGAAAAAACGTCAAGAAGAAGGGGGCCTGTTGGAAATGTTGAGGTAGCGGGGTCTCAGAGTAAGCCCTAGAATGGGGACAGGAGTAAACAAACTAAGACGAGGAAGGAAGAGGAAAGGTCAACTTACCAGGACCGAAGGCTAAGTCGCGGACGACATAGCTCGGGGTTCGAAGCAGCTTTGCAGATCGGAAGAACTTGGACGACGTACATCGTGGCCCGGAGAAAAGATCTCAATCGAAGAAGACCAATTTTGGGTGCTGCCAGGAGATGAAGTGGGAAGGCCCCAAAAACAGTAGTGGGGGGGGGCATTCAAAAGTGGGAGGGGACTAGGGTGCTAGCAACGAGGGGGGATGGCTTGGGGGGAAAAAGGACAGTCATGGTTTACTTTGGCGTTAGAAGTGGAGGAAAGAGGAAAACTCAGCCGACTTATGCGAAAGGGAAAAGGACCTCGGAGGGCAACCTTTCCGGATGGGATGGACATCAACAACCGAGGGGGGAGTCAAACTATGGACTCCCTCTGAGAACGATGCGTGAAAGCCATAGCTATACGGGAAGGGGGAAAAGTGAAGCTAAAATTTGCGCAGAAGACACATTCCGGGGGGGGGGAAAGGCGGAAGGTCGGATGCCAATCTAAATTGTACAGTGTAAGTACAAGGACGAGGGGGGCGCAGAACTGGAAGACCCGAGAGAAAACGACGTGTCACTTCCTATAGTGGGAGTCTTAGCTCCAGGAGACGAACCTTAACGAGAGAAGGAACATTGAAAAAAAACACAAAGTGAAGGAGTAAGAAGAAGGCTAAGCGAGGCCGTCAGAAAAAGAGTCACATTTGAGGACATTCCTGTGCAGGGCAACTCGGTGAATAATCTTATAGACTAAAGGGGGAAGGGACCGGAAGAGAAAAAAAAGGGACCAGAAATTGCCCTAGGGATACTCACGATCGTTCAGTGTTCGAAGGAAAATAGGGAGAGGCAGAAAAAAATCTTTTCGAGAAAAGGGTGGGAGAGGGGGGGGATTCGGAGCTGGAAACAAGGAGACCGTTTGGAAAATATCCGGTTCTAAAGTCTCACCTGAAAGTCGTTCAGAGACCGCATCTCACAAGAGTGGGCGCGAGCCTCTGGCAGAACTCTGTTAAAAAGAGGGAAAAAGATTGTCTCGAATATTACAGAAATAGAGACGCTCTCGGAAGGGGCGATTACAACCGGCACAGCTAGAAAAAGGTCCATCCTTACTGAAAAAAATCTGGGCTATAATGCGTTCTGCCAACCTGCTGAAAAAGGGAGGTCGGTCGTTTGAAAAGGAGTCACAGGGAGTCAAAATCGAACGGTGAAGTGTAATAACAAACATTGGCTTGAACGCCAGAACACAAGGGAGGGGCCTTGTAAAGCTTAATCATCAGTCATGGGAAGGCCAAAGAAACTGCGGTCCAAAAGGGAAGTAGAAGCTCTTAGGGGGGGAGGGGAAGGATCGCATAAGAAACGGCCTTCCAGATCCAGGGACGAGACTCCGCCAATCACAAAAAAAAAAAAAAGTGAGGACGAGACAAAGAGGTGAGAAGGCCGTGCGGAAAAAGAACCTGAGGATGCAAATTCCTCTATCGGATGCAGAATGTGCCTAGAACATGTTGTAACGACAACGAGGTGTCAGGAAGAGAAGTACTAGCTGCCATCAGGAAAGGTTGCAGAGGGGGAGGGGGGCCGAAGTACACACTATCAGAAGAGAAGGAAGGTGAATGGGGAACACAATGGAACAGAGGATCCCGGTGGTACGTTGCCGGTAAGGTCAAGGGCTAAAAAAAAAAAAAGGGGGTTTCCCGTCAGAGGGTAGAGCAATTGTTATTGAGGGGTAGGTTGAGAAAGTCCTTGCAAAAGTTGGGGGGACCCGTCAACAGAATTTTGGGGGCTCTTGTGGGGGACGATCCTTTGGTTAGAGGAGACCAAAAAAAAAGGTGAGCATACAGAGGGGAAAAGGCCAACAAGAGAGGATAATCGAATCGGAGGGAAGAAGACTCTGCTATCTTTTTGGGGGTCTGGCGGCCACCAGAAAAAGAAACAAGCAATTTCAGGGGTCGCAGGGAAACAAAATTCTTGGATTTGTAAGTCGAGCGCACAAAGTCTGGGGCACGACAGCTCATTCCCGGAGTTTTCAGTGGGGGACAGGTTCGGGGTAATATCTAGTCCGGGAAAAGAACCGCTCACAATCCTCTTGTCTTTAGTGTCGATGGCTGAAACCATCTTTTAAAAAAAAAAGGTCCAAAAAGCGAGGCACACACCGCTTAACATATGAGCTGAAAGGGGACTCCGTTAAAGCTCGATTGTTCCAATTAATTAGGAAGACACTATTATTTTGCAGGGGTTGCGGCGGGCTTTGCAAGGGGAAAGTTCGTCTCTATCCTGTCCGCTCGGACTAAAAAGAGCGTGCGCCGTCTTGGCAACAAATAAGAAAGTCCAACTTGCGACTTCAAAGAAAAGTTTGGGCGGGAAGAGGTGATTGAAGGCAGGCTGGAAACCGAGAAAAAAAACAATCTCGCGCCCATCAAAAAGGGGGGCACCGATCGAAAAGTGACCCACTCTTGTCCGTGGAATCAAGACCTAAATGTACACCGTCAAGGGGAGTCCCAGCGAGGAATGAAAAAAAGCCCCCACGAAAAAAAGGTTGCATAGGGACCTCCCAATTCCAGGACTAAGAAAGCCCAAACTCCAAAGGAAAAGGTCCTACAAGTCAAAACGGATTAAAAACCCAATGGTTGTAGCAACTGGGAACCATTAACCTTCCACGTAAAACTGACACCCCAATGTCTCTGCGGAAACAAAGGGGAGGGACACAGGGAGAGCTCCATTTAGGGCCGATAGATCAGGGGAAAGGGGGCTTAACCGCGGCTCTGGGGGAATTCTCACCGAAGATTTCAAAGGGAAAAAAAGCATCGTGCACCAAGCAGCAGATATCGAGTAGGGGGGCACTCAAAAGGAAGGTTAAATTTTTCTAGCGCTGAAACTCCAGGGAAAAGGGGTTTCGGGGCTTACTCACAACGGCAGTGTGCGCTTAACATGGCTCTTAACATGGTCACGTTCGAGGATGAAATTTACTCCCAACCAGCGCTCGGCGACCTGGTGGCGGGGAAAAAAGGGGGGGATGACAAGGAATGTCATTCCAAGCTCTCCGCGAACGTTTGTAGACAGTGGTCTGGTCCCCACTTTCCAGGTCATCGTTGACGGAAGATGCCCTCTGTGAAACAATAAAAGCAAAACTCCTCCCCTTCGCAACAGTTGTAAAAAAAAATAAACCTCGGGGGGGGGGTCTCTACTGGTTGCGCCGGAGGGAAAGGTTGGCCATCCTTCATCAGGAGGCGGCGAAGGGAATATCCTACTTGCTTATTCCAAGATGTAAGTTCGCCTATCGCCTTATGACGGGCACGAGAGAGAAAATGGCTTTACACGACGCTTGCGCTGCAATAAAAAAGGGACTTGCAATACCGCGCAGTGTTTTTCGACCGAAGGAAAAAAGCTCTCGCTCGAAAAAGGGTCTCGCAAAAGAGGGTTGTAGAGCCCTCAGGTAGGGTATTGGCGATACCAAGGGGAAGTCCGATACTTCTCTGAAGAGGTGCAGTGCGGCCGCTGTTCGCTGTGCACGACTAACTGAGGTCGAAAACTCTTCTTGAAAATGGACTGGGGGGGGAAAGCACACATACGCTCTGGCACCCGCCCAGTCCCTAAAACGGATTAAGCTTCACTCGCGTATTGAATGCAAAAAAAATGGTCACCTTTCGCAGGGGGTGCAAGGGGGAACGGGACGGAAGTTCTACAATTATTTATCAGACAAACAAAAGAGCGAGAGGCCCGGCATCGATCGGAAGCCGAGAAAGGATAAAGGTTGCGCCCGGAGGAAACGGAAAAAGTGTGCAGGCAAACCGCCCCCGAGAATATCCCTCCCACGCCGTCGGTTGTAACAAAGCGGGTAGGGCCACAAGCGTCACTCGTATCATATGCTTGGGACAAAGAACCAATGCCAGTCGCAACATAAAGTGTTGACTCAAATCGAAAACCTTTGAGGGAAAGGAGGAAAAACCAAGCCCTTGTGTCCTGCATGGCTCGGCTGGAAACGCATGACAGAACGATATGTCAGGGGCGTATCCGAAGGAGAAAATAAGACGAATCTGCTATCGCCCCGCACAGCCCCAATGAGTTGCCCAAAAAAAAAAGGGAAAAGGTCCAAGTCGAATGCAAAGGGCGACCAAACCTGGAATGGATAAGGCGAAAAAGGGGGGGCTCGCAGTCCACGGATGGAATTCGCGGAAAATCATTGAACCTAATCATGCCGTGAATTCGCAGATTCGAAGAAAAAGAAAGACTGGTGGGAGAGTGGCTCAAGTATGTCCGAATTGGGAAGGTATGAAGAGGGCATCGTCTGATTGTGTGGCCGCAAAGCTGGCGCATTGATCCGATTCAAAAAAACTCCCAAAGAAAAGGGTCCCCGCTGGGGGGGGGGGGGGGGGGGTGGGGGTGCTAGTGGGAGCTTTTTGCGGGCTAGGCCCTGGCGTATATGCAAAGGGGTTGCGTTGCAAAATAAAGAAAAATGACGACGAACAAGTTCCGAGAAGTCTTATGAAAGAAGACCCCGGCGGATTCAGAGAAAAAGGGGGTTAAAAACAGTGCGGCCAACCAATCTGGCGTGATTTTACCGGAGGAAAAAGGATGCAGAGTTGGTGCCTACTACATTGCCTGGATGAAAGACGGTCTTCGCGCTATAAACCGAAGAGGAGGGGGCGTACGGGGAAAAGCATGCTCATAAATCCCAATGTGATGGGTCGCTGAAAGGAACAACCCGGATGACCCGACACGGGTGAGTGGCATCGTTCATCCCTCGCCTCCTCACGAACTGGGAAGAAGGACAGTTCCAAGGTACCCTGCGTCAGAAGTACTCGCGCTATAAAGGGCAGTCTCAACCAAAATTCAAGCCAAAGTGATCGCTTCAAAAAGAAGCCGAAGTAAATTGTCGCTCTCCTGTTGTCTCTCCGATTGTGGATTGGCACACGTCTTTTTTGGGGGGGGGAAACAAGGAAAAAAAAAGGGTCCGCGTGCAAAGGTAAGTGGAAGGCGCGATCCATGATGGGGGGTGGCGAGACAACATGTCCGTTCCCAAAAGGGGCTGGGAAAAAATCAAACCCTTTTTCAATGTTCAGGGGGGAAGCCGCGTCGCCGATAAAGTCCTGGGAATTTCCAATGGATTTTGGGCGCGTCGAAGCGCGGAGGAAGCCTGCAAGGTACCTAATCAACCGCGCAGTGACGCTCGAGGTCTTCAGAAGGGAAAAAAAATTGGAAAACCCGGGAGAGAGGTTGTAAGAACGATCTCGCCGAGCCAGCAATGGAAGAAAGGGGGGCAAACGGACCCGCGAACACTCGAAGAACACGACAGGAGCTAAGGGAGAATGAGGGCGCTCGCAGAAAATCCTGTTACCGCGGTCCTCTCACATAAGGAGAAAACCTATGGGACGGATCGAAAGAGGAGAGGGAAAAATGAGCTTCACGCTCACTCCGACCATAATGGAATTTGAGGGAGCGGAAAATCTTAAAGGGAGAAGATAGAAAACACAGTCTACAAAAAAAAAATCTTCGAAAGCAAGGTTGATTTTCGCGCGGTTCGCAGGAGGGGGCCAAATTAAAGGAAGGAAGGGCTGCCTCAAAAACTTCTGGATCGACGCGAAGAGTTCTTATGGAGGGAAAGAAATCAGAATCGAGAATCAATGCTTTGAAAAAGGTATGTGCAGAAAAAAAGGATTTCGCGGCGTTCTTAGACGCCTCCAAAATCCGGTCAGGAAGTGCTTAGCCGTGCCATAGGAGTTTGTTATCGGCGAAACGCGACGGAACCAAGGAAAAAACTGGAAATCTTCGGCGTGTCGGATTAGAAAAAACAGCGCCGCTAAGGAGGGTAGCCTCGAACTGCAGCGGGGCCATGGCGGGGTGACCACGCCTACGACCAGTCAGCGGTTAAATCGTGCTCCGAAAAAAGAACGTGCTGCAAGAAAGTACGTAACACAGAAATGACAGCCGGACGTCCGCAAAAAGGGGCACCTTTCCGGCGATTCCCACTTTTGAATGCTTGGTGCTGCGCATCAGGGGCGCTAGGGTCTGGAGCGGCCCTTGGAACCTTTACCAATTAAGTATGAGACCGGTAGCCTGTCGGGCGGGCTGCAATGCCGGAAAAAAAAGCGAGAGGGGTAGGCAAGTGCATTGTTTGGTGATCTTATTCTTGCATTGGGAGTACATGACGTGCCCGCGGGGGAACTCCGACCGGAAAGAAGGTTTTATAAAGCGCAAGAAAAAAAAAAAGGTTTCATAAGAGCGCAAGCACAAAACTCCGATATTCCGCGAGTCAAACCATCATCGCCATTTGTGTGAAGCAAGAACTTTGAACAGACGCAAACATGTAAACTAAAAAGAAAGTTAAGTAAAGCGGACGCGGCCATGCCGGGGGGTCTTGCGTTCTCACAAAAGCAATGCCACATTGCCTCCGTAGAAATGACAAAACCATCTAAACACGTTCCTGTGTACATGGGGTGCGAAAGGAGGCAGGATCCAAGGTCGCCATTCTAATGCCAAGCCGAAAATGCAAAATGAACGAGCGATCCGCAAAACCCAGGCTCCAGTAAAAAAAAAAAAAAAAAAAGCATGCTCAAACGCGACGACATAAGGGATTCGGGGGGGAAGAAAACAGATTTCACGACAACCGGTCAAATTATGGACAGCGTGGTGCGCGCACATAGGAAAAAAAGGCGCGCCAGGGGGGGGGCTTGGCCAAGACATCATGTTGGGAGGCCCCACAGTCTTGAGATGGGAAGAGGTGAGGGTGCTTGCGAGAGGGATTTGGATCTGAAATGTAGCAAGTTCGTCGATGGGGGAATGTGAGGAAAGGGGATCAGGAAGCATCTCGGCGACAAGTGCTGAGCCAGCGCAGTAACAACACGAAATCGCAAACCCAAAACCCGCGAAATCAACAAAAACCCTTTGGGAAAAAAAGAGTCCAGAGCCCTCTGCGAGAAGGACACTTCATGGGAGAAAGCAAAGCACCAATCGCCGAGAACTAGGGCCGCAGAAAAGAATACCCGCTTGCGAAAAAAACGGAGTGGGGGATATCTTGCCAGGTCGTACCTGAGTTGCGGTGAGGCCGGGAGCAGGGGTCGAAAGCGAATCCAGGCTCGCCGGCTTAGGGACCGAGAAGGGAAAAAAACCTAGAGATGGTGGGGTTTTTTACCGGGTCGGATCCCAGTGTAACCCTTAACGGCTGATGAAATAGCATTCTACAAACATTCACGTTAAGTGAGAAACGAGGGCGTAAGAACGCAGGCATCAGGAAGGCGGGACAGAGCCGTCACCCTGGGTCTGAGCGTTCTAACCGGGGGAAAAGCGGACGAAATGCTCGAAGACTGGTGAGGATGGACGAACGCGCCGCAAAGGAAGAGAAGAAACAAGACGCGTAAAAAAGCGGACGTGCCCGAAGGAAAAAAACTTGACTTAATGACCCCCATCTGTGCAGAAAATAGAGCGGGTCGCGCCTTTCACGCGACACTGCAAAAAAAAAAGTGGAGTGCAGAAGGGCGGTCGCCGGAGCAAGCAAAAACTAATCGTCAGCTCCGCTGGAAAGAAAAGAACGCCGTCGAACTCAGGAAAAAAAAAAGAAAAACAAGCCTTGCGAGACCTTCCCCGCAGTCAACCGTAAATGATGAACGCGGAAAAGTCCACAGCTTCTACTGCAAAAAAAAAAGGGCTGCGTGCGGAGAAAACGGCTGCGCCGTTTCGGCCCCGCTTCGCTTAAAAGCGCAGAAGGATCTTCGTCGCAACTGATGACCAAACCGGGAAAACGAGAAAACGCCAGCCACCATTGAACGGGCAAAAAGGGGGAGCTGGGTAGCGGTCCCGTACCAGTGCCGCCAACATCCGCCCAAAGAAAGCGCTTGTTTTCGGGACTGCAGGATCCTAAGAGTCAGTACTGGAAAGAGCATGGGGAAGGGCCTCAATTCAAAGTTCAAAAGTCCTACTACAACCTCTGGCGCTCGGCAAATCGAAGGAACCGCTTGGATCGGCCCAATACCATCGGTAAATCAGAAAGGGGAAGCTCAATGGGTATAAGAAAAGGTGCAATTCCTACTCTGTACAGATGTCAAAAAAGGGGTCAGCTCGTGCGCCAAAGTACATATCTAGAGGCCCTCATGGGCGCGTCACGCTAAGGCCTCCGCTTGGAAAAGGTCAAGAAAAGGGATGGAGGGATTTCGATAAACGTTTCTAAAAACATGGGGGTCGACGCGAATGTGCAACGGAAGGGTGGGGGATTGATTGTGGCTGATTCGAACTGAAAGAAGGGGGGCAGCACAAACGCTAAGGGAGGTGGGTGGATGGAGGATGTGGTTCGCTTCCCGCGCCACCTCTTACGCGATGCTACAAAACTCCGCAGAGAACACTCAACGAAAAAAAAGGAAGACCTAGGTCATGGGCAGAGCGAAAGGTTTGTTCGGGTCGCGGTCTCCCGCAAGCGTAAGAAAACCCTCAATTCGATCCAAAAAACTTGGAAAGGAAAGTTAAGTCGCAAAAGACGGGCGGGCAGTGCTTGCACGAAGGAGAGGGTCTGTACCGGAGCGAAGAGATCGAGTAATGTCAAAGGTCAAAGCTCAACATCCTCGTGGAAAAATGCTTCGAATTTCCCCGAACCATCGAGCTGAAAAAACACAAAC
>Ga0179593_1815431_pt1 | contig 19329 bp, 25 predicted proteins | sample CZODoug2_1_08_16_FD_185931 | JGI IMG/M metagenome (GOLD analysis project Ga0179593, IMG submission 185931) | Vadose zone soil fungal communities from Angelo Coast Range Reserve, California, USA - CZODoug2_1_08_16fungal (PacBio error correction) | ecosystem: Environmental > Terrestrial > Soil >...
CTCGGAGAAGAAGGAAAGGGGAAAGGAAGGAAAGGAGGAAGGAAGAAAAGGGGAAAGGGAGGGAGTGAGGAGCTCCTCATTTTATACTCCAATGCCCAGACCCTTGAGGTTTGAGAAGATGAAGGGGGAAGAAAAGGGGAGAGGGAAGGAAGGGGGGGGAAAAAAGAAAAAAAAAAGAGGGGAGTGGAGTAGCTCTTTTTCGATATTTTCGTCTATTAAATTCATTTATGTCTTGTTCGGCCAGAGGAAAGAAGGAAAAGGGGGAAAAAGACCTATGGAAGGAAGAGAAATAAGGAAGGGGAAAAGGGAAAAAAAAAAAGCGTTTACTGTATCTTTTTTTCTTCTGTAATCGATTTCGGGTTGGCGAGGGGAAAAGAAAGAAAGAGGGGCGGGGGGGGGAGGAAAGAAGAAAAAGAAGAAGGGAAGAGGAAAGCCTAGATGCCATTATTTTTGGCCATCACGATAATCCGCAAAAAAAAAAAGAGGAAAGAGGGGGGGGGGGGAAGGGAAGGAAAAAGGGAGGAAAAGGGAGTCGGCGCACTCATAGGTTCCAAGCCTTGGTTTCCAGCCCAAGGAAAACCAGAAAAGGAAGGCAAAAAGGAGGGAAAAAAAGAGGAAGGAGAGAGGGGGGGGGAAATCTATCAGGTACTTTCCCTTCGTCATCACGGCCGAATGGGGAGGGAGGGGCGTGGATTTTTCTGAAGAGGAAAAAAAAGAACCTGGAAAGGAGCCAAGTAGGGGGAGGGGAGAAAAGGAGAAAAGAGGATGAGGAAAGACTATAACCCCACCTCATCTTTCCCTCTACTTTCCACAACCTATCCTGAGCACGATTAATCCCGAAAGGAGGGGGGGGGATAAAAAAAACATAAAGGAAAAGAAGGGGGGGGGAGGAAAAGGGGGAGAGGAGAAGATCTAGAGCATACTATTACACTTTTTCTACCTACTCTTTTTGTTGAATAGAGGAAGGGAGAAAAAGGCTTAGGAAAAAAGACGCAGGGGGGGAAAAAAGAGAAGGAAAACACCGTCGTTGGTCCTTGCGGTAAAGGAAGGGGCAGAGGAAAAGAAAGGGGGGAAAGACCCCAAAAGGAGGCACGGGGGGAAGAAAAAAAGGAAAAAGAAAGCCTTTTTACCTGCTCGCTCCTTTGTGTAAATACGCGATTATCCCAGGAGAGGAGGGGGGGAGGGGGAGGAAGGGAAATGGAAAAGGAAAAAAAAAAAAAGGGGGGGGAAAGGGAGGTTCTCAACCCGCTTACTCTCCCTCTTCCCCCGGAAGAGAAAGAGGGGGATCCAGAAAGCCTTGGTAGAAGGAAAAGAGGAAAGAGAGGGGGGACGGGGAGAGACCGCATATCTTTTTAATATCCCCCCTTCCTTCCTCATATTGTCTCTCAGGAAGGAAGGGGGGGGAAAAACCGGGAAAACAAGCTAAAGGGGGGAAAAAAGAAAGAAAGGAGAAGAGCCCGATATTTGTCGGATAAATTTCCTTCTGATGATCTGCGGCTGCATCTCTCGCGGAAAAAGTCAAGAAGGGAAAAGGGAAAGGAAGGGAGGGGGGGAAAGGGAAAAGACCCTCGGAGGGAGAAAAAGGGGAGGACTATTAGGATATTGTTTGGATAAGGGGGGGAAAAAAAAAAAGAGGAAAAGGAGTAGTACGTAATCCCCCTCTTCAACCCTCTTAACCCTCTTCTTAACTTTCTTCGATGAAAGAAAAGGAAGGGCAAGAAGAAAGTGAAAGAAGGGAGGGGAAGGAAGAGAGAAATTGAATTGACATTCTTTCACTTACATATCTCTTCTCCAACCGTATTAGAGAAAGGGGGGAAAAGGGGGGAAAGGGCGGGGAGGGAGGGGGGAAGAAAAAAGAGAAAGAGGTTTCTTTTTCTTTTACTAACTAACTCACTCAACGTTCTCCGAACGATCCCGTGGAAAGGGGAAAGCGGAAGAAAGAGGGAAAAAAGGGGGAAAGGGGGAAGGAACATTCCGGCTTCCTTTCCTCTATGTTCACCTGTAAAAAGGGGAAGGGGGGGAAAAAAGGGCCTGGAAAGGAGAGCGAAAAAAAAGGGGAAAGGGAGAAGGGGGGGGGGGAAGTGTTCGACATCTACCAGTACTGAAGGGGGGGAAGGGAGAAAAAAAAAAAAGTTGCGACTGCCTTGTGTTACACAGTTAATACTAGGGGAAAAAAGAAGGGACAGAAGGCCAAAAGGAAAAGGTGAAAGACCTGAGGTAGGAAGAAGAGAGAGGAGGTGACGCCTACCTACATCTTCTAACTCTTCCTTCAAACTCCTCTACCTAGAGGGAAGGGAAGGGGAAACGGAAGGGAGAAGTCAAGGCGGAAGAGGAGGGGAAATAAAGAAAAGGGGGTATTCCGTCGATTTCATTCCATTACTACAGTTCACGATGAAAGAAGGAAGAGGGTCGAAGAAAAAAGAGGGAAAAGGGAAGAAGGGGAGAAGAAAAAAAAAAAGGAGGATGAGAAATATATATATTTTCCTTTGCGGCTGGGGGAAAGGAGGGATGGAAAGGGGGGGAGATCCTAGGGATAATATGAAGAGTGAAAGGGGAGGGAAAAGGAAAAAAAGGGAGACCGCTCTTCTATCTCTCCCAGCTTCCTTCCATTTACTTCTCTATCGCCCGTGTTCGAAAAAAAGAGGGAGAGGAAAGGAAGAGGTTGAAAAAAGGGGACGAAGAAAGGGGAAAAAGAAAAAGAGAAAAAAAGGGGGAGGCACTTGATTCTCTTTTCTCGCCTGCGGCATCGGCGAGGGGGGGGGAGAAGGGGGAAACGGAGAAAAGGGAAGGAGGGAAGAAAAAAAAAAAAAAGAAAGAGCCCCGCACAGCTGTCGCGCGCCCTCAGAAGAAGGAAGGAAAAAGGGGAGGGGGGAAGAGAGGGCCAGGCCACCTCATTTTCTTCACTTCTATTTTACGCGAGGAGGGGGGAGGGAAGAGAGGACAGAGAAAAAGGTGGAAAGAAGAAAAAGGAGGGAGGGGATACCAGACAAAGCACTTCTTTTCTCTTTTCGAGCGTCGGTATTTTCGTAAAGAAAGAGAAAGAAAGGAAGGGGGGAAGACTCGACGTTGGAGGGAAAGGGGGGGGAAAAGAGAGGAGAATACGATGCTCTCCATTCTTCAATCCTCAGCTTCATCTCGTGAGCCCCAGAGCGAGGGGGAAAAATCAGGGGGGAAAGAGAGACCGGGAAAAAGGGAAAAAGAAAAAAAAGGAGGGGAAAAAAGTTCTTCCACCAAATTTCATCCGGTCGGCGAGCGGGATGGGGAGAAGGAGAAAAGGGGAAACCGGGGAAAGAAACCAGTTCCGGGGAAACAAAAAAAAGGAAAAAAAGAAGGAGGGGGGAGCGGCGTGACTCGAGCGCTCTTCTCCGCAGATCCTCATCCTTCCAAATTGGAGAAGAAAGAGAGGGAGGTCATCGAAGAGGAAGGGGAGGGGGGGGGAAAGGGAAAAGGAAAAAGAGGAAGGAAGAGGAATAATCACAATGCGAGCCATCTTCTTCCTTCCTTTTGGCTCGTTCCAATTATATTCGAGAAGAAAGGGAGGAAAAAGGGGGAGAAAGAGAAAAAAAAAAAAAAAATGAAGAGGAGAAAAGGAGGAGGAAAAGGGGGGGGGGAGAAACTCAATTACCTTTCTCTACCCATTATCTTCCGATTTGAGAGAGGGGAGAGGGGAAAGGAGGACGCAAAAGGGGTAAGAAAAAGAAAAAAAAGGGAGGGGGAAGGAATCGCGGACCGCCACCGCCTACGTTGGTTATATCCCTGCCGTTGCAGAAAGGGAAGGGGGTGAAGGGAAAAGGAGTGAAGAGGGGAGGAAAAAAAAAGGGAAAAAGAAGAAGAGAGAAAGGGGACCAACAACTGAGTATTTATTCTCATCGTCCCATGTACAAACATCGTGATTATAAGAGCGAAGGAAAGAAGGGCGAAGGGGGGTAAGAGGATCTAGAGCGGGGAAGGGAAGAAGGGAAAAGAGGGAAAAAGGGGGGTAAGGCTACGTCTGCCCAATTGTTTTACATCGTTTATCATCCCCCACTGCCTTGAGCTTAAAGAGGGGAGAAGAGGGGGGGGAAAAGGGCCGAAGGGAAAAGGAATACCTAGAAAAAACAAAAGATGAAGGGGGGAAAAAAGAGAAAGGGAGAAAAAAAAAGGGTGGCCGTTAGGTGGGTTCGCGATAGACCACATCACTAATATATCCGCTTTCCAGAAGGAAAAAAGCTAGAAAGAGGACGGCGATAGCCGAAGGAGGAGAAAGCGGGGAGGAAAAAAGGGGAAGGGGAAGGGAGCTGAAACCAAGGCTTTTACCTATGATTTGTCGCCGACTGCGGGCGAAAAAAAGGGAAAGGGGCAAGAAGAGGAACGCCGGGGGGAGGGAAGAGGGAGGGAAGAAGGGAAAAGGGGGGAAGCGTCAGCTCTCTTTCTGTCTCTACACTACGTCTTTCTCTGTCGCCAAACTCCGCCGCAATCATGCTCGCCACGGGAAGGGGAAGAAGAGAGGAAGAAAAGAGCTTAAAAAAAAGAGCTACGGGAACAGGGGGAGGGGGGGAAAAGAAGAGAGAAGCGGCCTCGGCCCGGCCGCATCCGCCTTCGCCCGTCTCTGATTACTCTGCCGCCAGCCTAAATGAAGTAGAGAAGAAAGGAAAAAGAAAAGACCGGGGAAAAGACCGATGGGGGGGGGGAAGGAGAAAACAGGAAGAAGAAAGAAAGGTCCCTGCCCGTGGATTCACCGATCTTTCCACCTCAAGTAGGGGGGAAGGGGGGGAGGAGAAGCACTCCGGAGGAAATGCGTCTTCAGAGGAAAAAGAAGAGAAAGGGAAAGAAAAAAAAGAGGAGGGAAGAGACTCACAACAACAAACGGACGGATGTTAAATATATAGATCTTTTTAAAGACGAGGCTGGTTGCCGGAGGAGAAGGAAGGAGGAAGGGAAGAGTCCGAGGAGGAAAGACGAATTCATGAAGGGGGAGGGGGGGGGGGGGGGAGAGTATTGTATTGTTCTTTCTTCCATCCCATTTAGACGAAAAAGGGAAAAAGAAAGGGAAGGAATCAAACGGAAGAAAAGGGGAAAGTGGGTTGCGCGGTCGGCTCCGGATATCCCTTACAACCATCGGTCCTTGGAGGGAAAAAGAAGGGGAATAAGGGGGGAGGAAAGGGATGACAGGGCCAGAAGAAAGAAGGGGGAGAAAGAAAGGGAAGAGAGGAGCCGACGACCAGCATTTTTTGCCTTTATGGCTGCGCCCTTCCACCGCCTTTGACGGGAGAGGGGGGGGGAGGAGGTAAAAAAAGAAAAAACTCGAAGAAGGGAAGCGGCGGCCGGCAAGGGAGAGAAAGAAGGAAAAAAAGGGGGGAAAGAGTCCGAATCGCTGACGCTGCATCTTTACCGCCCCCCGATCTGCATTTGAGTGGGTGGAAGAATGAAAGAAAGAGGGAAAAAGGGACAAGCCGAAAGAGGGAAAAAAAAGGAGGAGGTCCCGTCAGTGACCGCGATTTCTGGCAACCGCAGTCGGCGCACTCATAGGTAAGTGGTGGAAAGAGAAAAAGGTCAAAAAGGAAGCCCCAACGCGGAGAGGAAAGAGAGGAAAAAAGGGGGGGGGAAAAAAAAGAGACAGGGAGTCGGGGACATCGGTCATCCCTTCCTCCTTAAGGTATATATTCGTATTTGTCAGAGGAGAGGAAAAAAAAAAAAAATTGAGTCCCGGGCGAAAGAAGGGGAAGGAAGGGGGGGGGAGAGGGGAGGGAGAACTCGTCTGCGAACGCCTTCACACCTCATCTTTCCCTCTATTAAAACAACTCTCTAGGCAGATGTGAGAGAAAGAAGGGGGGGAAAAAAAAATTTTGGGAAGTACCCTTAAACAATATGGGGGGGGGGAAGGAAAGAAAAAAAAGAGAGGAGAAAAAGCAGACGTAACGTTGTCGAAACCTCATCTATTTTTTTTGAAGTAGATAATTATAAAGCAAGAGGTTGGAAAAAGGAAGGGAAAGGGAAAATCTGAATGCTAACGAGGGGGAAGGGGGAAAAGAGAGGGGGCGTTAAATCCGCTCCATCCTTTCCACTACGTCGTGTCACCGCAGCCGAAATTAGCACGGAGGAACGTAAAGACGATTATACCGCAAGGGGGGAAAGAAAAGAGGGGGGAAAAAAGAAGAAAAAGGTGCACCGGACAGATCGCGCTCAAATCGCAGCTACTTGGTCGGGCTGACGGTCATTGCAGTTCGACAAACAAAGGGGAAGGAGAGAAAGCAAGCTATATCTCGAAGAGGAATAGGGGGAGAGGGAAGAGGGAGAAGTGCGCGCGCATATCATTTTTAACGAGCCCCCTGTCCGGCCGCAATGGCGACGATAAGGGGGATGGAGAGAGAAATCCTTGGAGCATGAGAAACCGAGAAAAAGAAAGGAGGAGGAAGGGGGCGATCGCCTGCCCGAGATTTGCTGATAATTTGCAGTCTGAGGACTCGCGCAGAGAGGAACGAGCCCCGACGGAAAGGGGGGGAGAAGGAAAGGGGGGGGGGGGAAGAAGGGATAGTTGATCCCTTTCCCATCCTGCTTCTCTCAACTTTTCCTTATCCCCATCCGCGCGGAAGAAAGGGGGAAGGGGGGGTACCCGATTCGGAGAGGGAAGGGGAAGGAAAAAGAGAGAAAGGTCTGCGATTTCTCCTCCTCCTCTCATTTTCATCCTTATTCTCCCATCGTTGAACGATGAGGAGGGAAAGAAAAGCGAAAGCCAATGAGGAAAGGGGAAAAAAGGGGGGGAGAAACGAGGGCGGCAAGGTCTGGAACTTTCTTACTACCATACCTCCTCTCCAAGCGCAAAGGGGGAGGGGGGGAGAGATAATACGCCAACGATAAAGGGGAAAGAAGAGGAAAAAAAAAAGAGAGGGGGAACCGCATTCCTCTCCCTCATCTTCACCCGAGGAAAAAAGAAATAAAGGGGTCCATAAGGAGGGGAAAGAAAAGGAAGGAAGGCCGGGCGTCTTCCTTTTCATTCTCGCGAACAGAGAGAGGAAAAAAAAGCTGGGGCCGGGGGAAAAAGAGGAAAAGAAAAAAGTAGATCGCCTCTACTTTTCTAACTTCCTTGTGGGAAAAAAGTAAAGGGGAAATATGAAGCAGGCGCGAAAAAAGAGAGAAGGATGACAACTCCTGAAGGATCGCGTGAGTTACCCGACGAAATCTGCGAAAAGAGGAGGAACAGAGACCCTCGGAGAAGGGGAGAAGAGAGGAGGAAGGGAGGAGAATGGCATTCTCTTTTCTATATATCCGTCTCTTGGATCAAGTCTGTGAAAGAACTTAGGGGAAAAAGCCATTACTACAGGTAAAAGAGGAAAGGGGAGGAAAAAAAAGAGAAGAAAAGGGAGAAGGGACACCACCTCATAAGCCATCTCTCTCACCACACACACCTTATTATTATGAAAAACTAGAGAGATGGGTAAGTGAAAAAAGGATCGAAGGGAAGGGACACCTGCGCCCCGGTCAAAGAAAAGAAGGAAAAAAGAAGAAAAGAAAGTCCCCGTCTTGATTCCCCCCTACTATCCCCCTCGCTGCTATCTCGCCACAGGAATGAAAGGGGAAAGGAAAAAGGTTTGTGTGGGGAGGTTCGAGACTCTTCAGATATGTAGAGAAGAAGGGAGGGAGAACTCACTCTATCTTCTTTTTCCTCTTAAACGGATGCAACTTTAGAGGGGGGGAAAAAAGAAATCGGCTAGGGGAAAAGAGGGAAAGGAGGAAATAGAGCGATCTAACTTTCTTCTCTTACTTCATTATCTTTTCTATTGTCGAAAGCAACTACAAGATGGGGAAGAGACGAAAACCGGAAAGAAGAAGGGAAAGGGGGGAAGAAAGGAGATGTCATTCAATCTATTTTCTTGCAATTTGAAGAAAGGTGAAAAGAAACAGGGGCGGGGATTGGAGAAGGAAGGGAAACGGGATCTTTCGGCGACGTTTGCGGTTCTTTAGTTTCTACCCGACAAAGACCGCCGGGGGGGAAGGAAAAATTAGGAGCCACACGAACGATCCCACCGGAAGAAGGAGGGGAGGAAAAGAGGGGGAGGGGAAAGAAGGGCATTCAATTCGCGATCGATGCGATCCAGGCTGCAATCCTCAGAGTCAACGCGGGAGCCAAGAGGAGGAGGGAAGGGGAGTAAGAACCGTTAGACGCGGGGAGAGGAGGGGAGAAAGGAGGAAAGGGAGGAAAAAACCAATATGTCCCATCCGGCTCGTCTATCGTATGGGCTCTTGGAAAAAAAAAAGGGAAAATTGATTGGGACCGGGATCCACTAGAAGGGGGAGGGGGAAAAAAAAGAGAAGGAAAGGGCCGTCGGGGCTCGTCTTGGACCGCGCGCTGCTGCTCCGAGAAAGAAGAAGAAAATCCGAAGATCGGGCAGGCGAGAGAAAGGGGAAGAGGGAAAAAAGGGGGGAGGTTATGCCGGTTAGCTGTTTCTCACTGCTTGTGAACGGCAGAAAAGAGAAGAGGGGAAGGAAAGGAAAAAAAGAAAACTGAAGGGGGGGGATCGTTCCAATGAATAAGAGAGAGAAAGGAAAAAAAGGGGGAGAGACCAGACTGTAAGCGCTAATATATAATTTTTCTATTCTATGCGGAACCGGGGAAAGAAAAAGGTTAAAAAAAGAAATTAGCTGCCATTGAAAAGGGAGAGGGGGGAGAGGGAAGGGGGGGGAAAGGGGGAAGGGAAAAGGAAAGCGCAGTCATCACGGCGTTATGAATCCTTGAGCCGCACCGCCGACTGTTGATTGAAAGGGGAAGGGAACGGAAAAAAAGGGCATTCTTAACGGGAAGGGAAAAAGGAGGGGGAAAGGGGAAATTCGTAGCGCTCAGCTGTTCCAAACTTATTCTTTAATGCTCACCCAACCCGGGGAAAAAAGTATCGAACAAAAATAGTCGGTCGGACAAAGGGGGGGAGGAGGGGGAGGGGAAAAAAAAAAAAGAGGGAAAGAGAAACCTGGGGGGGGGTTTTTTTTGTTGGGGGGGGGTGGGGGGGGGGGGGGGGGGGGATGGGGGGAAAGGAAAAAGGGGTTTTGACCGCTTTTCTCCCTCCCCACTGCCGGAGAGCTCGGGGAAATAGCTTGCCCGCTGACGGGAGGGAAGAGGAAGAGGAAAAAAAGGGGGGGAAGGCACGCTAAAGGCTTACCTCTTCTCCTGTCATCCCAACTTTTGTAGCCGTGGAGGGGTTCGCGAAGAAAATCGGGGGACGGATGACCGCCCGTGTCAAAAGAGAAAGGAAAGCGGCGCTCAATATCTTGTCGCGACTCTTTGGCCTTACTTTTTTGTCTGCCGGGCTGCGGAGGGGGGGACAAGGAAGGGAAGGAAAACACTAGAGGGAAGGCGGTCGCCAGACGAGGGGGAAAGGGGGGAAAAAAAAGGGGGGAGGGGAGGGACTTATCTTATGCCACCCACTCCAATTTCATCTCTTCTTCCCGCTGCAGCGTCAAAGCGAAGGGAGAAAGGGGCGAGGCTGGGCGCCAAACGACACGGAAGAAGAAGGAGAGGAAAAAAAAAAGGGGGAAAGAAGGGGAAAGGGGAGCAAAAACGATCCCTTCACCGGCTTTTTCTTTGCTCCCCATCAAGGCAAAAAAAAAAGGAGGGAAAGCCTGAGACGGCGGCCTAGACAAGAAGAAGAGAAGGGGAAGAAGGAAGAAAAGAAGCCTTCCTCGCCGCCAATCTCGCCCCCGGCTCTACCGCCAACCGATGGGGGGGAAGGGGAGAATAACGGCGCAAGAAGGAGGAAAAAAAAAGAAGAAAAAAAGAGGCAAAAAGGGAGGCACCGGATCTTCTCCAACCTCAGGGCTTGGCCTTGGTGCGTCTACCAGGGGAGGAAAGAAAGAAAATAAAAAAAAGGAACCGGAAAGAAAGCGATGCCGCAAAGAAGGAAGAAGAGAGAGGAAAAAAAGAGAAAAAAAAAGAGGAGGATGAACGATAATATCTTTTCATAACAGATTCTTTTGCTCTTCGGAGAGGAAGAGGAAGGAAAGAAGAGGGAAGATTAATAAAAATGCCCCATAAAGGGAGGGGGGAGAGGAGGGGAAAAGGGGGGGGGGGGGGGAAGAAGCCGGTGAATCACGTCAGACTCATTTGTATCTCCATCGAGGGAGAAAAAAAACGAGAGCCGGGGATAATAAGGAAAAAAAAAGAGGGGAAAAAAGGGGGGAAGGGGGGGAGAAAGGGGCGGCTAGTAAGGCATGGAGTCTGTCTCCGTAATTATCAGCTGACTTTTCGCAGCGGATAGCAGGGAAGGGGAAAAGGGGAAGGAATCTTCAAAGGACAGAAAGGGTGCACAAAAACTCCTGTGACGTATCTTTTTTGCTTCGGTAAGCGATTTTTTTTTTTTTTTGTTTGGTGGGGGGGGGGGGGGGGGGATGAAAGAGGGATGCGGAACAGGGAGAAGGGAAGAGGAGGGGAGGGGGGGGAAGAAAAAAAAAAGCGAGCTGACGCTGCATCTTTACCTCCTATATTCATTTTATGGTGGAAAAAGAGAGAAGAAAAAATCAGCGGGAGGGGGAAATGACGGAATGGGGAAGGGGAGGGAGAGGGACAAAGCCTTTGTTTCCAGCCGCATGCTTTGCCCCCCAGCTCATCCCGGGCAGAAAAAAACCCGTAAAAGGAAAAAAAAAGACAAGAGAAAGGAGGGAGGAGGGAGAGGAAAGGAGAGGGTGAAGTCTTGGTCATCCACTCTCCTTATCTTAAAGATGAGTGGGGGTGCTAACCCAAAGGGAGAAAAAAGGGGGGAGAAGGGAAAAGAAATCTTCTTTCTAGGAATTAATTCTCCTCGTCTGCGGAACCCTCTCACCGCAGCGGGAAGAGAGGGAAAAAAAGAAGAAAGGGCAGGGGAAGGGCTCAACAGGGGGAAAAAAAGGGGGGGAAGGGGGGGGGGGGGGAAGGTTTCATCAAGTTTATATCTCTCTTCTTGCCAATTTATCGCTCAAGAGGAAGAAGCGTCCGGGGGTGTGGAAAAAGGAAAGGAAGAGGGGGGGAGGGGGGAAGAAAAAATCCATTTGTGTCCCCATCTAGCGGCTACGAAGGAAAGGGCGAGAGGGGAACAAAAAAGGATGTTGGTAAGGAGGGGGAAAAAAAGAAGGACACCAGCATCCTACAATTAGCAACTTCCTTGCTACCCACCTTCGGCGTGTGCTCCCGGATTCATACCGGTGACAAAGGAAGGGGGGGGGGGAGAGGAGGAAGGGGGGGAGGGGGGGGCTCGGCATTGCCGACATATTCTCTCAAATTCGGCAGCTAGGGGAGGGAAAGTCTAAGAGAACGAGCTGAGGGAACAGGAGAGAGAGGAGGGGGAGAGAGGAAAAGCGGGGGGTCTCTGCGAGGCTACGCAGTCGTCTCCTTTTCTCTCGCATATCATTTTAACGAGCCCCCCACCGGACGGAAGAAGAAGGATCCGGAAAAAGATGCCGTGAAAAAGAAGGGGGAAAAAGGAGAGGGGAGATCGGCGATTACACTGTCGATCTCCTCTCCCTATATTTGCGGATAAATGGGAAAGAAAAAGAATCGGAAAAGAGGGTACACAGAGGAAGAGGGGGCGGCCACTTTAAGTCCTTCATGTTTTTTTACCTTAACCGATAGTGGATAAGGAAAAATAAAGGAGGAGAGGGGGGATAAAAGCCAGCTCGCAGAGAAGGGAGAAAAGGGGGAAGAGGGGGGAGGTCGTGCCGGAATCCTCCATCTTCATACCCTCTATACCCTCGTCGTAAGGGATGAGAGATCTCGGGAGACGCGATGAGAAAGAAAGGGGGGAAAGGAAAAGAAAAGGGAGAGGAAAGGATGCTCGAATTGATTCCATTCTTTCACTTACATAGCGATCGAGAAAAAGGGAAAGGGATCAACGCTGAGGAAGGAGAAGACCGGAGGCTCAACGAGGTTCGGGGAGGGGGGAGAGGGGAGAAGGGGCCTTCTCTTTACACCCCGCGCCGTGCTATAGAGAGAAACCAAAAAAGAAAGAAGGAGGAGAAAAAAGGGGGAAGAAAAAGTCGGCGCTTCCTTTCCATATATTTGCAAAGGAAAGGAAGGAAGGAAGGGGGAAAAAGAGGAGGAAAGCTCGTGCTTTTCCTCCTTTATGTTCCCGGGTGAGAAAGAGAAAGAAAGCAAGAGAGAGCCGGGGGGAGAAAAAAAAAAAAAAAAAGGGGGGAAGGGAAAAACTGTCACCCAGCCTATTCCTCAGCGAGGAAAAAGAGGAGTGAAGCTGCAGATCCTATCGAGGGAGTGAAGAAAATGAGGGACGAGGGGAGGAAAAAGAGAGGACGAGAATGTAGAGCCCCTCCTTTTAGAAACGGGAGTAGCGAAAGGAGGGGGGAAAAGACTCAGCGCGGCGGGGAGGAAGGAGGGGGGGGGGGAAGGGGGGGCCGTCGAGTCATTCCCTTACTACAGGTAACTCTGGAGAAGGGGGTAGAGGTGAACTGCTCAAGCCATAGGAAGAAAGGGAAAGGAAAAAAGCTCTCAACAACCACAACTCTATGAGGTCAACTCATCGAGCTTTTCCTTTTCTTCTTGTGTCCAAGATCGGAGGGAAAGGGGCTTCAAAAGGGACCGCGTAAAGACGGGAAGAAAAGGGGGGCATGACCTTACTTCATCCCTCTTCTTTTATTTCAAAAAGAAAGGAGAAAAAAAGGCGACGGAAGGCAAAGGGAGGAAAAGGGGAAAACGGCGTGGCTCTACATTCTCTTCATATATTTCTATTGCTTTTGAAGCCTTCGTTACGAAGAGGGAGGGAAAGAATCGGGAAAAGGGGGAACGGATGCACTGGGGGGGAAAGAGAGAGGGGGAGGAAGGAAAGGGGGGGAAGTACACTGTGTCACACTGCATTCTCACGGGAGGGCGATAGGGGGGGGGGGCTACGGGGGGAATGGAGGGGGAGAAAGAAAAAGAGCTTTCTCTCTCCTGAAAGGAAAAAGGGGGGGGGCACAGGGGGAAATGAAAAAGAGAGGTGGGCATCCCCCCAATTTTCTCACTTTCCCGAGTGAGAGAAGGGAGCTGGAGTAGGAATCGAGGAAATGGAGAGAGGAAGAAGAAAAGGGATCGTTCGTCGACGTTTCTTTCTTTATTTTCCCAACCCAGAAAAAAGGAAGAGGGGGGGGGGAAAAAAAAGAGGGGAAAGAAGGATCCCGCCCTTGCCGCCTCGTTTCGTCAATTTCCAGCGAATACGGGGAAAGCAGAGAAGGTGGCCCGCATTGGGGGGGGGGGGGGGGAGAAAAGGAAAAAAAAGAAAAGGGGGGTACAAAGCTCGGGAGCCTCGCGTCTTACATTCTCTCGGCTGGCCATCGGGGCAGAAGTTAAGAAAACCTTTCGAAAAAGAGGGTCTGCCGCTGGGGGGAGGAAGGAAAAGGAGGGAAAAAAAGATTTCCATCCGCTCTGGCGAGCGGTAATGGGCTCCTGCTCCAATTTTCGCGCCGCAGGGGGGATGGGGACACGTATACGGGGGAGGGAAAAGAAGAGAAAGGGGGCCGTCGGGGCTCCGCGTTACCTATCTCGCATGCAGGCCGAATTAGGTATCCGAAAAGAGCGGGGAGGAGGGAGAGAGGGAAGGGGGAAGGGGGGGGAGGCCGGTTAGCGGTTTTCTCAATTCTTTTTAACCTTCATATCTCCGCCGACGATAAGAACAAGGCGAGAAAAGAGAAAAAAACGTGTGGGGGGAAAAAATGATATTCTCAGGGAGAAAAAAAGGGAGAGGAAGAGGAAAAGAAGAAACCGAGGGAATTGCTACAATACTTTAACTCTTCTACTATCTCTCTTTTCTATGCCGATGATCGTCACGGGTTAGAAAAAGGAAAGAAAAAAAAAAAAATTAGAGGAAGGGATCTGTCCGGCAATGCAGAGAAGAGAGGGGAGGGGGGAAAGAAAAAAGAAAAAGGAGGTATGAATCCTGGGCCGCACGCGACGTTTTGTTCTCCCTTCCGTTGCAATGTATGATGCGGGGGGAAGGCGTGGATTGAAGCGGGGAGGGAAAAAAAAAAAAAAAAGAGGTTCACGTCCATTCTTATCGCGTCATCTTTTCCAACAAGGAAGAAAAACAGGAAACATAGGGATGATAATGAAAAAAAAAAAAAAGAGAGAAAAAAAGGGGATCCTCTAGACTCTTGAAGCTCATCCATTCCATGTCCCTCTAGATAAACCGGAGGAAGGAAAAAAAAAAGGGGGGCTACGTCTGCACAAGGGGGGGAAAAAAGGAATTGCGCTTAACTCGTGCTCCTGCTAGGTTGTTTTCCATAGCTTGCCCGTGCGGTGAGAGGCTTCAAAATAGAAAGAGGTTGGGGAAAAATCATGAAAAGAGAAGGAGGAAGAAAGAGAGGGGGGGAGGGGAAGAAAGAAAAAAGCACGAATATATACGCTTCCTTCTAAGTTGATGAACGAGGGAACAGAGAAAGGGATGAGGCCGCCTTCGCTCAATATCTTGTCGGCGACGCTTTGGACCAGGAAGGGGGGGGGAGGCAAGGAGACTTTCAGAAAACAAGGCTTGGAAAAATAAGGGAAAAAGGGAGAAGGGGGGGGAAGGAAACCATCATGCATCATTCCCATCTTCCTCTTACCTCCTGGTTCTGGGAGGCGTATCTGCGGGACAAAGAGGAAGGGGAAAAGCACTGGCAGGAAAAGCGCTTTTCGGCCTGAAAGAAGGAGGGAGGGAGGGGGAAAAAAAAAAAAGATCGCCTGCCACCCCAAAAAAAAAAAAAACCCCCCCCCCCCCCCAACCGTGAAAACCAAAAAAAAAAAAAAAAAAAGGGGGGGAGGGGGAGGAAGGAAGGGAAAAACGATCCCGTCACCTCGTTTTCGGGCTCCATCCATCAATTCAAAATTCTTTCGTCGGCGCAGGCGAGGGAAGAGAAAAAAAGAAGTCCAAAAAAAAATGACGCCCAGTCGCTGAGGAAAAGAGGGAAGGGGGGGGAAAAAAAAAGAAAAAAAGAGAATCCAATCCCCTATGTTTTTCCGTATATCCCGGCGCCCGACCGGCTGCAAAAAAAGAAAAAGCTGGAAGCTCACATCGGAAGGAAGGGAAGAAAAAAGGGTCTGGGCCTTGGTGGCTTCTACCATTTTCTGCTCCTCCAGACCTCCAAGCATAAAGGGGAGAGAAAAAGGAAAAAAAGAAAGAGACATGCCTCATTCCGGTCCCTTCCTCGGCATCTCCCTCCTCGCACCATCCTCTTCTTACAAGAGATATATAAAAAAAAAAAAAATAGAGAAAAGAAAAGGGGCTGGTGACCGGAGGAGGGAGGAAGGAGAAGGGAAAGAAAGAGGGGGAGGAAAAGAGGAATCATTTATGATTGGATTTTTGCGCGCAGCCCAGGGGAAAAAAAAACCGGGGGTGAGAAGATCCGTGAAAGAAGGGAAAGGAAAGGGGTGGGATCGTGGGTGACTCCTTCTTCTTCCTTATATCCTGACCAACAATAGGGTAGTGAGGGAAATTTGGAAAGGAAGGCATGGAGGAGGGGGAGGAAGGGGGAAAAGAAAAAAGGAAGGGGGAAGAAGGGACTCGACCTCGACTTCTCCGATACCATCATTTTTGCCTTGATGGCTTCGCCCCGAAAAACTTGAGGGGGGGTTTTGCTTGGCGGAAGAAGGGAGGGCAGGGGGGGGAAGAAAAAAAGGAAAAGGGGGAGAAGGACTTCGGCGAGTTTGGCTGCACGCATCCACTTCGCCTTCTTTAAGAGCCAAAGGAGCTGCGCTGAAGGAAGGAAAAGGGGGTGGCCAGAAAAGAGAAAAAAAAAAGGGAAAAGGGGGTCAGCTTCATCTTGTACTTCTTCCTTCTTTTCCGGAGTGACCGAGGGAAAAAATCAAGAGGGAAAGCAGGGGGAAGAGGAAAGAAGGGAAAAAAAGAGCCAACCGTCGCGACCAGATATTGATTCATTCGCCTCCACTCGCCGAAGCGCTGGGGGAACTAAAAAGAGGAAAAAAAAAGCGAAAAAAAAGCACGCCTCCGGAAGAGTAGAAGAAAGAGGAGGGGAGGGGGAAAAAGAAAAAGAAAAAGGCTACAACCTTTTGTTGCTCCCGGACTCATAGTTATAAGCCTTTAATCGTTGTGAGTTCCAAAACGGGAGATGCGTCAGGGGGAGAGGGGGATCGTTGAAAAGACACCGCACGGGAAGGAGGGGGGGAAAAAAGAGGACGGGAAAAGAGGGGGGGGGATGCTCAACGCTTTTACAACAATTTTTGGTGGCTACTCCTCCCTTAACAAGATGTGGGGGGAACGGAAAGAAAAAAAGGGGAGGAATGATGCGCTCAAAGAGGACTAGAAGAATAGGAAGGGGGGGGGGAGGAAGAATCACGATGTTTTGTAACATTTTGCGAGTACATAACTACTCCAGGGGGGGGGGGGAAAAGAAAAAAGGGAACGTTAACGAAGAGAGGGGGGAAAAAAAAAAGGGGAAGGGGAAAAAAAGGGTTTCCACCAGCATCCTACATTATCAACGCATTTATAACCAACCTTCTGGCGTGCGGCTCCCGGATAGAAGACGAAAGCAGTTGGGAAAAGACGAGGGGAAGGAGAAGGAAAAAGGATGGAAGGACATACCGCCTAAATCGGCAGCTAAGGGGAAACTTCTGCAGTGGAGCAAAAAAAAAAGAGGGGAAGAATTATCTTCGCCGCTTCCATTCTTTTTCTCTTCCCCTCTTTGTCCGCCTGAGAGAGAAAAAAGGTAAGGCGGCCGGGAGAGAAGAAAAAAAAAAGAAAAAGGAGGAGGGTTATATGGCGGCGGCTCTCTGCCGGTTCCCCATCATTTCATAAAACCGCTAACCGGCCGAAATAAAGAAAAGTCGGGGAACACGGTTATCGGCAGAGAAGGGTCTTCGCTTCAGCTCTCATCTTTCCACGTCCGACCCCCAAGGAAAGGGGGGGAAGGAAAAAATGAGAGGGTTGTTGGGAAAGGAAAAGGAAGGGGAAGGAGGAAAAATGTCGCTTATCCCATCCCTCTCGCCGCCCGGATGAAGGGGGGGGGGATTTGGATTCGTGTCTGGTCCAGTGAGGGAAAGAAAAAAAAAGAGGATGAGGGGGACCCCGCCGCCTCTCATTTTCCCATCCGCAGAGGCTAAAAGAAGAAAAGATTGGCATTGGGGGGGGGGGGGGGGGGGGGGGGGGGGGGGGAAAACAAAAAAGTAAAAGGGAAGAAATCTTCACCTTCCTCGCGCTCGTCAAAAAAAGTCTGAAGAAGGTGACGCAACGCCGGGGGCACAAAAAAGCCCTCTTCTCCCCTCTCCCCTCTTTTCTTTGTCGGGGAGAAACTCCAGCACGCAACGGGGGAAGAAAAAATTGAGCCTCTTTACACCGGACAGGGAGAAAAAGAAGAAGCCTCATTCCTCTCCCTCTCGTCCACCACCTCAAAAGTGCAGACAATTCGGAGGGGGAAGGGGCAGTAACACCCGCCGCAGCCGGCCGGAGTAAGGAAAGGGCTTAGGACATCTCGTAGGGGCAGGGAAAGGGAGGACATCGACCAGTACTTCCTTCTCTCCCGCCCGTTGTCGAGAGAAAGGACCTGCAAATGGGACACATTGAGAAGAGGTAAAAATAGAGAGGAGAAAAGGAAAAAAAGAAAACGCCGATCTCGTGAGTGACTCCTACTAAATCTTCTACTCTTCTTCAACGCCTCGACTCTCTGCAGGAAGAGGGGGAAAAAAGGTGAGAACAAAGGAAGGGGAGAGAAGAAGAAAAAGGAAGAAAGGGTGAACATCCAGACGTGGTGATTCCTTCTATTTCATGCCAGTACTACAGGTAACGAGTTCAACAGGGAAGAGTGAACTGGCGAAAGGGAAGCGGGGCAAAAGGAAAGAGAAAAAAAACGAGCTCTCAACCACAAACACCTTCTTATTCTTCCCTCCTCTCTCTTTTCTTTGCGGCGGGTGGCCAAAAAAATGAGAAAGGTCACTCGACTAGTAAGCGAAAAGGAGAAAAAAGAAGGGGAGAAGAAACGTCTTGATTCCACAGCTTATCCCCTCTCCGTCTATCTCTCCATCTTCCTCCCTTTACTTCGCTATCGCGTGTTTCTAAAGAGGGGAGAGAAGAAAAAAGAAGGCGGGGGAAGGGGGAGCAGATTTCGAGAGGGGAGGAAAAAAGAAAAAAGGAGAGAGGGGCGCGCCTGCGGCATCGCTCGTTTTACTATTCTTCCCTTTTTCCCACACGGCCATCGCCAAGGGAGGAGGGAAAATTGCAGGGAAGTACTGGTCGAGGTAGAAAAAAGAAAAAGGGAGGAAGAGAGACCTGCAAAGGCCTGCCGCCCGTCCTTCCTTCGTCGTTGTTACCGGTGGAAACATGGGTCCAAGGGAAGAAGGGAGGGGGAGAAAGAGAAAAAGGGACCTCGTCTGATCAGGATTTCCTCTCAGATCCACTTCGCGGTTACCGCGGGGGAAAAAAAATTCTGAATTGCGTGAGGGAGGGAAAGGGGGGGGAGTCACGAACGATCCCGCCCTGCCTCAGCGTTGCGTCAATTCTCGAAGACGTTGGAGGAAAGGGTCGGGGGACTCGAAAGGGGGAAGAGGAAAAAGGAAAAGACAGCCGTCAGCTCGGTATCCTCTCGTCTTACAATTCTCTTCGGACCGGGAAAGAGGGGAGGGAAAAAAGGAGCTGGGAGGATGCCGCTGGGGAGGAAGGGAAAAAAAAAAGAAAAAAAAAGGAGGAAAAAAATGTCTCCGTCCTCTTCTATCGGATGTCTCCGCGACAAGTTTGCGAAAGAGGGGGGGGGGGGGGGGAAGGGGGGGGGAGAGAGGGGGGATTTGTTTTTTGGATGGGGGGGGGGGACAAGGGGGGGGGGGGGTTTTTTTTTTTTTGGGGGGGGGGAAGGGGGGGGGGGGGGGGGGGGTGGTTTTTTTTTTCTTTTCTCCATTTTGGTCTGGTTTTGTGGTGGGAGGGTTTTTTTTTTTTTTTTTTGTTGGGGGGGGGGTGTCTTTCGGGGGGGGGGTTTTTTTTTCTTTTTTTATTTGGAGGGTGGGTTTTTTGGGGGGGGGGGGGGGGTTTTCTTTTTCTTTTTCCCTTTCTCCCCTCTCCTTTTCCTGGAAAAAAGAAAAAAGTGGCCCGCCTCTCTACCCTGGTCCTTCGGGCTAGGAGGAAAGGAAGGGAAAGAAGATCCTCCTCCTTCCATTTTCTCCGCAACGCTAGAAACCTGCATCGACGGAAGAAAGGGAAGGGGAAAGGGGGAGAAAGATGGTGAACCGGCAGATCGCCGCCGCCGATCATCACCATTCTCTCCTCTTCTTCCTTCCGGGGGCTCGTTCCAAATATATTAGAGGGGAGAAAAGGTATCTAGAGACACCGATGGGAAGGCGACCCAAAGAGGGGAAGAGATTGCGAGGCCTATTCTGTCAGCGGTTTTTCTACCTGCAATGACCGGCCGCCGAAAAGGAAAAAA
>Ga0179593_1530966_pt1 | contig 19328 bp, 22 predicted proteins | sample CZODoug2_1_08_16_FD_185931 | JGI IMG/M metagenome (GOLD analysis project Ga0179593, IMG submission 185931) | Vadose zone soil fungal communities from Angelo Coast Range Reserve, California, USA - CZODoug2_1_08_16fungal (PacBio error correction) | ecosystem: Environmental > Terrestrial > Soil >...
TCCTAATCCTTAGAAAAAGACAAAATCGCCATCACGAGGTATCTTCCAGACGGGGATCCATACCGTCTGTTAGCGCAATAGGAATGGAACAAAGGCCGAAGGGCAATCAGCGGAAAACGAAACACCAATCGAAACCCGGGGGTAAAGGATCAACAGGGAGGGGCTGAAGATGAGTCCCTTTTGAAAGCAAAATACTATCCTGGGGGAAATTGTGTGATATGCAACCAAGGCAAACAAAACATGAGGGACGACCAGGGGGGGGAACCGCTTTTCTGAACTCAAAATGGGACTCAAAATGTTGACATCTTCGGGAGCTGGATGGGGGGGGAGGGGGGGGGGGGGGGGGGGGGGGGGGGGGGGGGGGGGGGGGGGGGGGTGGAGGGGGGGGGTGGGGGGGGGGGGGGGGGGGGGTAGGGGGGGGGGGGTGGGGGGGGGGGGGGGGAGGGGTGGGGGTGGGGGGGGGGGGGGGGGGGGGGGGGGGGGGGGGGGGGGGGGGGGGGGGGGGATGACCATTCCGTGCTGAAAGAGGAAGGTGGAGGCCCCGGGGAACGAGGGGGATGAGTCTGGAGCACGAGCTCCGAGTCGAGTTAAAAAAGACAGGAAAAAAGAGGGAAGTAGAGAAAAAAGGAAGACAGGTGCTTCTGTGTCATTCTGTGGGCCTGGTTCTTTCCAGTTCAACCACTGAAACACGTGGTAGGGTAGATGGAAAGCTTCAACTCAGGATTGAGAAAAGGGGGGGCTAGTATGGAAGGATCGGGACAGTTAGATTGAGGAGGGGGGGGAATTAACGAATAACCTTCAAGAGGGTGGTGTGAAGAAACGGGTACTGTTTCGCTTGCAAAGTAAACCTCATAAAGGAAAAGGCAGGGTAACACGGGGATGACTGCTTTGAGGAAAAAGAAAGACCAGGGACGGAAAGACAAAAAAATCATCGAACGGGCTTCCTTCAACTCATCCATTTGAATCTCCGACGAGATAATGTGAAAATATAGCCCCGTGGACAAGGGAGTAGGGATTGTGTAACTCAAAACCTAGTGAAAGGAAGCAGTGTGAAGGCAAAACAGGTTAGGGAGTTGGAGTCAAAAATTGCAACAAAGAAGAAGATAAAGGCCAGTTCTGCAAAATAAGTGCTGGGGAGGGGGAATCAACTTGTAGGATTTTTGGGTAAAAGATCGTCCGCTTGGTAAGCATCGATGGCAAGATTTACAAAAATGAAGCGGCAGAACTACCCCAGCGGACATAGAAAGAAGGAGGGTGGGCGAACAAGAAAGCCCCGAACGGAAAGGCAAAGAAGAGATACGAAAGGAAAAATGAGATTTTCAAAGCGTGCGTGATAGACCTTTTGTTGCCAGTGAATTCAAGTTGGCAACGAGTCTGTCGAGAAGGGCGGGAGAAAGGGGGGGGGGGGAAACGTAGGGGGGCAAGAAAACGTGCGTGGTGGGGGGAAAATTGACCATCAATGGGGAACGGGGTCTTGAGGGGAAAAGGGCGGTTAATTCTGGAAAGTAAAAAGAAGTATCGACAGGCCACTGGGGCAAAAAAAAATTGGGGGAAAGTGAGGGTATAAGATTAATTTCTATTCTCAAAAGAAACCAATATTAAACATCGCAAGTGAAAGGCGAAAACTTCAGTCCTTGCAAAGAATCAAAAGAGCTATTAAATTATTCAGGACCAAAACCTGGTTCAAAAAACCTAGAAAAAGATACCGCCTCTTTTTCGAACGGGGGGAGGGGGGCTTCAAAAGTCGAGAACTTTGACAAAAATCGAATTCGCATAGGCCCAGTTTAGCATATACTAAAAAACCCGTAAGGGGAAAAAACGAAATCGGCATGAAAGCGGGAAGAGTCCATCAGGACAGCGATATCAAAAAAACAGAAGGGAGGAGGAAAAGATAATGAAGGAGGAACAACTTGATCCTTGAATTCGGGGGTGTGGGGTTCGGGGGGAGGGTTGCGTTGCGATAGAGCCAACGGGGAAAAGACTGAAAGGGGGTACCGCGGCACAAAGGGGAATCGACGCAAACAGGGCCCCATTGGAGAAAGAAGTGCTGGTCTCTTCGATTTTTAAAACATGTTTCTTGTAGGCAATGAATGCAAACGGTCAGAAGGACTGGACAAAAAATTTAGCAATTAAGAATTGGACGCAATTTCCCCGAGAGATACATGACTTTGTGACGTGAGAAGAAAAGAATGAAACACTTCAGAAGCCCACTGAAAAGAAGGGTCGGTCATGGAGGGTCCTTTTGCCGTCAACCAGAAAATGAAAGGCAAGGGGGAAATCCTGCAAGCCCCAGCCGAGGAGGAAAAAAGGCAAGAAGAAAACTATACATGGAACAAGGGAAATTGGGATCCCACCTACTATCTTCAAATCGCGTGACTAGAAAAAGAAGAAATTGGAAAAACAAAGGAAAGCAAAAAAGGCTATTCAAAGAATGGAAAAAGTGAGACTCGCATCAAGGAACGGGGTTGAAATTCTAGCCTTAAAAACGAGGGAGGTCTTGAGGAACAAAAAAGTCTGGTTTGAAAAAATAGGGGGGGGTTTTAAAGTCATAAACTTATATTAGGGGTAACCTAAGACTTCTGTGACCATCGAGGCCAAAGGAAAGCAAAAAGAGGCCCAGAGAAAAAAAAAAGAAGAAAATGGCGGGGACGTCTCTTAAACTGAGAGGGGCCGTTATTTGGGGGGGGCAGGTGAATCTTCAAAAGAAATCTAAAAAAGGAAAGGGTTTTTGGGGAAACCATGAAAAGAGAAGGGGGAGGGACAAACCTAATCAATTGAACAGGGATATATTTGCCAGAACAATTCCACGTCGGGGCGAGGGGGGGAACAAAACAAAGGGGGAAGAGGGGAAGGAACAAGAGGGATTTTTTCAAGACGGAAAAAAAAAGGCAACCTGGGCAGAAGAAAAGCAGAAAGTGGGAAAAGCATTTCTTGGGGGTGGAGGTACTTTAGTTTGATGGACCAACAAACAGTCATCGAGGGGAAGGAAAAGCCAACAAAGGACGGGGGGAAGGAGTTTCGGAGTCAAAAGGGGCATAAAGATAAGGGTCACCCTGAAAAACTAGAAGGCAATAAGAAAAATCACCAAATCGACAATTGTCAAGTTTTGTTTGAAAAAAGTAGAAATGCGGTGTGGGAACATTAATCCAAAGAAAAAGAACTGACGATCAAAAAACTTTAAAGGATTCAGTAAAAAAAAGGGTCCTACTTATAAAGGAGAAGATTAACTTTCTCAACTGGCATCTTACCAAGGAGGGGAGGAAAACCGGGAACTTCCTAGGTGCAGCCGGGGAAAGGGAGGCATCAAAAGAACGACAAAATATTTTTCACATGATTCACGTAGATCTGCCCAGTAGATTTCTGACAAGCGGAACACCGTGTGTAGGCAGGTAGGTCGTGGGCCGGCCCGAAAGCGCAATTCCCACTCGAACTCGTTTCCTGTGTAAGGGGGAACGGCCATACGGGAAGAACAAGTGATTTTCATATGAACGTAAGAGCGGGCCGGGGGGGGGGGACCGGAAAGCTGGGTACTGGTCAGCCAGGTCATCTTCTATAAGCAGTGGAGGGAACCATACAGGAGAAGGATGAACTGGGGGAATGGGGGGAGGTAGTATAGTTAATAATCGATCGAAACCCGGAGGGTTGATTAAAAAAAAAAGAAGGAGATATTCTCGCTTCCGAAACGCAAGAAGCAAAAGCCAAATATGAGAGCCAATATTTTGATAATAAACCCTAAAAAATATGGAGTGGCAAACACCATGGAGTTCCCCCAAGGGGGTAGTCCAACAGGGAACAACCCACTTGAATGGGGAAACCAGGGCTGGGCCTCAAACCTTCTTTGGCAAGAATTTCTTGAGAATTTGAGCGACTGGACTCCAATGGAAAAAGAGGAGGACCTTGGCGCGGGTTGAAAGGAACACTGAACCGCCCCTTTTTTAACAACCGGGCCAGAGTGTGTCGAATTTGGCTACTTGAAGGCAGCTGGTGAAATCGGATCGTCGGGCAAAAGTGGAAGCCAGTTCCTTCGGGGGGAAAAGAGAAGGGGGGGACCGCCGAATTTACCTGGGGGTGCAAAAAAGAAATTGAAGGATGGTAATGCTACCGGCTGTCTCCTAGGGATTTAAAAGACCCATTAAATCATGCGGTTTGAACAAAACATGACAGTGATAGGAGTGGGACGTTTATGTTGCTCCGGTTAACATGGGAATAATCCCAAAACTCACATGGGAGGGAATTAAAAACCAGTCAAAAGCGGGGGCAATGTGGGAAGGCTAGCGGGGGTGGGGTACAATTTCTTTGTCTACGGGAAAAGAATTGCCGTCAAACCGAACTGTTCCTGCAGGGGGGGTATTGCGGAATCGAGGTTACGGGGGGGGGGGGAAGGAATACAGGGTACCCCATCAACGCTTTGTTAAAACGGTGGTGGAGGATATTAATATTCTATGGGGAAAAGGATATGTGACCAAAAAAAAAATCTCAGTATTAGGGGAATGGCAACTTTGGTACATCTCAGGGAAGAACCAATCCCCGTGTGAAAGGGCCTTTCATTTGGTGTAACAAACGAACCTCTGAAAAGGCGTTAAACACGGTTTGTCAATTCAATCAGGGAGAAGTGCGGGGGTATCACACATAAAAAAGAAAGTGAGACAGGTTAATTCGTTCCAGGAAAAAAAGACGAGAAAGGTTGAAGAGGAGGTGTGGGGGGTCAGAGAGGTTCCCGGATGGGAAGAGGAGGGGAAAGGGGATTCTTGCCCGGGGTACCAAGTCCCAGATACGGATATAAAACTAAAACACCCAAAAAGCCTAAAGATGTGAAAAAGAGGCGAACTAAATCCCTCCGTGAAGGGAGGCCCAAGCCGATCAGTCCGTGGAAGTGAGAGTTGGAAAATTAGTGGAGATAAGACGGTGCCTGGGAATTCACGTTGGCAAAAGGGGGGAGTAATGTGGGACAACCTTGGGAACTATTGGAATGAATCGGGGTACAACAACAGTGCTTTTTAAGGTATTGGAGGACCATCAGGTTAGAAAAGGAGGGGGAAGATTTGGAAAAAGGTGAAATACTGTAATTACAACTTGTAAAAGGATGCTGATCGAAAATGCTTGTGAAGTGTGTAGTCGATGAGGATGGGGTTGACCAGGAGTTTCTAAAAAACTAACAAATTAATAGACGGATGAAAGAGGAAAGTTTTTGCGAATGAAGTCAAACTTCTCCCTTTTGGGAACCAGAGCAGAGGAAGAAGTCAAACTGCAAGCTTGAAAAACATAGAACCGTTAAATTTACTTCCACCTGTTGGGAGGGTGGGGGGACAGTCGGGAAAGTTTCGTTGGCCGAGGAAAAAGAAGTCGCATCAACAGGTAAGGGAAACATGGGCAGAAAGGAAAAAAAGGATGAGCCATCAAAAGCGGGGGATACGAGAAAAGAGTGGAATCTTAAGGGAAACTAAGCAACACCCAAACAAAACATGAATATAGAGATTTCAAGGGCCGCTTGTCGTCGTTGGAGGGATTGGGTCTAGGGGTTTGACCTCGAAGAGCAAGAGAAGTACTGGGGAAAAACGTGGGGGAAATCTTGTCAACGAAGAGAAAGGGGAAGTCTTCAACGAAAACGGGGGGGGCAAAAAAAAAAAAGGAAGGGTCTTCGGGGTTTGAAAAAAGGTCTGAGAACTTTACAAAAGGTGCAAATTTCATAAGAGGGTTCCAAAGGGATGAATTTCCATTCGAAAAATGGGTCCGAATTCCTTTGTTGGGTTCGAAGAAAGGCGAAGGAAAAAAAAAAGGGGGAAAAAAACAAATCAGAAGCCACTTTGAACAATGAAAAAAACAGGAGAAGGAGTCATCCGTACAATGGGAACCTTGACAGAATGAAGGATGGCAAAAGAGGGGAAAAGAAACGAAAGAGAAAACCCTGATTAATGACCACCAGGGTAGTGGGTAAATCCCGACGCTCCACAAAGAGAAAGAGGAGGGGGTCGAGACAGAAAAAAAGACTGTCAAAAGGCATACCAACGCAACATAAGATCAAAGGACAAAAAGCAAACGGAAAAATGAAAAAAAAAAGGCAAGCCCGTCCTATGATAGAGGTTAGGAAAAGTCGATCGTGGACTTAACGCCACCGTCCGGCAACAAGGACTGGTCAGTTACTACATGCGATAGAGGAGTACTTTGGTGTTGAGCAGGGGGAGAGCCAAAGGTGAATTTACAAGAGCTGGGAGGAAATATCCAAAAGATCGAAACAACCAAAGACAACTTATCGGAATTGGGAACTCAGACACACGGGGTATTTGGGGAGAAAACCCTATCGTCGAACGACAAAAAGTGTGTGGTTGGACAAAAAGTTCACCAGAAAAGGATCTAAAAGGACGGTCTAAATATGTCTGGAGGGGTACAAACTACTTGGGTTGACCGGGGGATGAAAATAGATGAACACATTTCGGACTTCTTCTGATTAAAAAAGGTTAATGAAAACTGGCAAGTACTCAAAAAGGTTGTGTAAAAGAAAAACGGGGCTGTACAACAAAATAACTACGGAAAAGGTCATCTACAAAGTTGAAATCAATGATTGGGGGGGAGGGGGGGAGGGTTGAAAGAGAAGGCAGTACAATACGGAATTCAAGAAGAAAAGAGGGAAAAAGGGAGGACAGTGGCTTGCCGAAAAAATTGGGGGGGAAGATCCAAAATATCCTTCAATACTAAAGGACCACCTAGCAAACATCTTCGTGGAAAGATGCTTAAAGACTAAAAAAGAACAACTGTTTGAAAAAATAAGACCCCATTATCCAAAAAAAATAAAAAAGATGTTGAGGGGAAACGCTACTAAAACAACAAAGAGGGGTATGGGAGGGGGGTCGATCTAACGTATAAGAAGAAGCCCTGGGTTCAGAACACCTGTGCATCTGAAGGTCGGCGGTCAAAACCGAATACGGAAAAAGAAAGGATCAATCGAATGGCCCGACGAAGTTAAAAAAAAGGCGGGTACATAATCTCCGGATGGGCAGACGGGCCCCAGGGTTGGTCGAAATCAAGAGTGGACGTTTAAGGAATAAGAAAACATCTTGACCCACTTCAAAGTAAGAATCGGCCAGGCGGTGGAAAAAATAATTGGAAAAGGCAAAATAAGAGACCATCACGTGCTCCGGCATGATCTGAAGACTTTCCGTGGGACGACATAAAGGATGGACTGGTCAGAAAAAAGGCAAATCCTTCAAATAATCGAATGGGTCACAAACCGTACCGGCGAAGATCCGCTGGAAGGAGATGATGAGGCGTGTAAAAGAAGGATGTTACTATAGAACTCAAAACACAACAACGTGAAGTGAGAGAAGATAGAGCCTCATACGGAAAGCACGCAAGAAGAGCATTCAGAAAATCGGTCTCCCATCCTTTTAACATTCAAAAAAGTAAGAAATAGGATGGCAAACCGAAGGTTATTGGAACCATTTAATACATTCGGGAAAGACTCAAACAAACTTTGCATGCAGATGAACCGGGACAACTTCTGGGAACGGACCCCAGTCATTCACCGGGAAAAAGAAGTGACTAGAACCGAATGCAGGTCGTTTGATAGTAATGTCCAAAACCTTGAGAAGCCTACGACCACAAGGGAAACGGGAGCAAGATCTTGGTCGATGAGGGTAGTTCGTGTGCGCTTCAACTTGGTTGAGATTACACAGCACGTGCTGAAGGATGGGGTATGTAGGGGGGAAAAACTCCGACATTGACCGAAAAAAGTTGATTAAGAGGAATGACATGGCTAAAAAAAAGAGTCTAAAAACTGTCTGATTCGAGGTTGAGGAATACAGGGGAAATCGTTTATTAGTTTGGAAAATTGACGAAGTAGGGGGTGGGGGAAGGTTGGGTGAGTCGAGATGATTTATAGACCACAAAATCTGGCGCTTTGTCAAAAAATTAAAATTCTGAAAAATATGGTTGCTTCGGAGTCCTGACAGGAAGGAAATCTTAGGGACATTTTGAGAAGAATTTCCTAACGGACTCTTTTGTAAATTTGAGGTTTAAGAAGTGAGTCAATAACGGGAATAATCATACAAGAAGATTGTCAAACATGGGGTCAAGAAGGACGGACTTGGATAGAATTGATGGGGAAGGAGGAAAGATCTCCTTGACTTAATTTCAAAAAATCTTCCCTTTGTTTTTGGGTGGGGAGCCGACGAGATGGAGTGCGGAAAAGAAATCGGGCGCGATGTTTTGGTTGGACAAACAAGAGGGTCCCGTCTCTTTGGTCCAAAAAGAAGGGGGGCGTGTGGGTGATTTCGGGGGAATCCAAAGAAAAGAAGGGGACAAAGGGAGGAGCATTTCCTGGAAATCCGAGAAAATCGGGATAGTTCTTTTGTTTCCAATAAGGCAACGAAATGGATAATTCCTTTGATTTAAACAGTAATAAGGGACAGAGAACTGGAAAGCCGTCCCACAGGTGACAGAAAGGGTGACTCCTCAAAAAGGTAAGTCTCGAAGGCAAAGCAGACATCCGGAGGGGTTTGGGTGGTCAATCTTGCCTTACGATGGGGTGAAAGATGGAAAGGGGGGAGGCGAAGGAGAGGGGAAGGGAGGCGGAGCGGGAAAAAAGGAATGAGAGAGGTCAGAGCGGTTGAGAGTATGGGGTAAGGAGGGCAAAGAGGGTGGGGGGATGGACGGGGAGAAGGCGAAATCGCACGTGGGGGGAAGGAGAGAGGTAGAGGGGTAGACGTGCAGAAAGTGGTGGCTGGTAGGGGAATAGAGCGATTGAGGGGGGGTGGAATTGGGGAACGAGGAGAGAAAGAAAATGTGGGCGGTTGGAACCGGGTTGAGCGGAGGAGAGATGCGAGAAGGTGGTCAGATGACAGGAGCGAAGAGGGGCGGGGGGGATATAGAGGAGGAAATAGTAAAGAGAAGGAAGGAGGAGGAAAGAGATTGAAAATAGACCGCTCGGAGGAAAGGAAGTAATAAGTATGGAGAGGCGAGAAGAGAAAAAGAAAGAGAGGGAACATGGAAATCTTGAGAAAATGGGATAAGGAAAGGGGGGAGCCAGAGCGGGAGGAAAGAAGAAGGAGAAGCGGAGAGAGGTAAGAAAGCGGGGGGGGGTAAGCGGAAGAAAGGGGATATGGAGATTGAAGTGAAGAGTTGCGAAGAATAAGTGAGTGTGGAGAGGAAGTACAACGAGGGTTAAGGAGGGAACGAAGGAATAGGGATAGGGGGTTTATGGGTGGAGGTGGCGGGAGGTTATGAGGTTGTGGGGAAGGTGGGAGGTTGAGAGCGTGATAACAGGGTGATCAATATATAGGTATGAGAGGGGGAGGGGAGAACAGAGGAGAGGAGCGGGAAAAAGCGTATGGAGGCGGATCAAACAGAGGGCGGTGTTAGGGGGGTAGGAAGGGTGAAGAGGGAAAGGTAAAGCGCTGAGGGGGTGTAAGAAAGGGGTGAGGTGAAAAGATAGATAAGCATGGCGGGAAAGATAATGGGGTGGGAGAAAAAATTGTCCCTTCTTGATAGAAAGGGGGGGGAAGGAAGTCACGCAGTAGTCTTTAGTCGATAGCAAGAAAAAAAGGCGGGGGGGCTTGGAAATACGGGGCAAGGGAAGGCGTGAAGGAAGAAGGGAATTCAAAAGGAAATGGTGTCCTAAAGGGCCGAAAGTAAGGTGGAAGGCAAACTGGGGGGGATGACAGCCAACAGGCTTTTTCATTGGTTAAAAGGGGCGATGGAAGTAAGTTCCATTCTGGGGGAAGGGGAAAAAACGAAAAAGGAAATGATCTAATTCGAGAAAACATCGAAGAATCATTCCTTGCTCCAGGGTGAAAAGGAGGCTGGCATTAAATTAGGGGGGGGCCAAGAAAAAGAAACATGAAAACGATACCGAAAGGGAGTTTCCAAAGGGAGTTGCAAGGGTCCAATTCTAATAGGGAGGAAGAGAGCATCACGACATAAGGCGAGAAAGGAAGAGAGAAAAAGGACCGCGCCAACACAATCGCAAAGAGCAAACGTGCAAAAGAAGGGAGTCCTCAAAACAAAACAAAACGGGAAAAAGGGAAGATGGGGGAGGCTGGAAGAGGCTCGCTGGGAAATAAAGTTGTGGATGCGGGTTCCATACGGGTTTAGGGAGATAAAAAAATGGCCTTCCTGTGGCAGAGAGAAGTCGTAGAAGCGCCGGGGAAAAAAGGGGGAACAGAAAACAAAAGTGGAAGGGAAGTCTTCTCGAGTTTTGGAAACCATTGAGTGCAAACTTGCAGTGAGGATTGTCAGGCGCGTAACAGGGGGGTCAGGGAAAAGGTGAAAATTTCATCTCGAAATGAATTCGCAGTAAAAAAAGGGTTCGGTGAAATCGAAAAAATGGAACATATCAAATTCATCGCCACTTGGGAACAAAAGGAAGGAAACGATAAGGGGAGGGGGAAGACCGTACAGTAAACAGAATAAATTGGAAAGGGGGAAATCTGGAAAAGACCCCATCCTAGGAAAGAAAATGATGGGTAATGCAATACCCTATACAATGGAAACCGAACTATTTGGGGGGGGAAAGGGGCCACCTACGTCAAAACTGCAAAACAATAGATGTCTAAAAACCTACTTTGACCAACGTTAAAGGAAGTCAAAAAAAGGATATAAATCCACTATGGACAAAGCACAGGAAGAAAAATCGAAATAAAGTACTAGGAAAGATTCTTGAAGGAGGAGGGAAGGTAAAAAGTTCTATTATTTGGGAGGTATGCGGTGCTTTCAAAAGGGGAGGGGCTTTCCTTCAGTGACCTTATCGATTTGGGGGTGAACCTCGAAAAGGTCTGGAAAAAAATCGTGAGGAAAAGGCGTAGAAAAGACTATATCCCGATCTACAACCCAAACCTTCGGATGGCAGGACGGCTTACCTGTCACGGAGTTTGGGGGGGGTAAAAAAGGAATCTAAAAAAAAAAGGAAAACCAAGGTTGGACACCGTCAAAAAGCGACAGAAGTTCTAAGAAACGACGAAGAAGGTACAGAACGGGGGGCCGGAGAATGAAAAATAACATGATAGTTAAACAAACAAGGAGCGTTGAAGGGGGAAGTGATGAATTTTTTCAAAAGGTGTTTAATACTGAGAAGAGCTTCTTAAACGGGAGGCTCAAAAAAATTCAGGTGGGGAGGTTCGTCTTGAAAAACGTTATGGGAACAGTACAAAATAAGAAAGTAAAGAAATGAACAAAAAAAGGAAACTTGACGTTGACGGATCTCAGAGAAAAAGGGGTCATAAAGATTGGGGGGCCCCGAGAAGGGCAAGAATTAAGAAGAATGCAGCCAGCTGCTTCCCTTTTTGAACTAAAAAGAAAAGGGGAGGGGGTGGGAGAAGAAACGAAGCAACAGAAACAAAAGGGAACTTAAATCATTGTTGTGCCAAACATTAAAAAAATCTAAAAGAGGGCAGGTTTGGGGGAGTTTTCTGGGAAAAACGCCGTACTAAAAAGGAGAGCCAATTACAAAATCCTTCGGCCGAAAAACAGGCCTGGCAAATAAGACCAGGCATGCAACCCTGTCCTCGGTAAAGAAAGGGGAAAATGAGGGGAAACCGGTGCAAACTATCTAAGATTTGGAAATGAGGCCGTCAAGATATCCGGTTCCAAGGAGGTCCGAACCATCGATCGGCCCAGATATCAAAGGGGCAGTGGGAAGGTGTAAAGGGAAGGGAAAAAACGGGCAATTACTGAAAGGAGGAAAAACGTGCGGGACGGACCCGGAAGAATTTTTGGGAACAGGCCAATCAACTTGAACCAGCAACGGGGGTGATAATAATTAAAAAAAAAAGGGGGGAAAGGGGGGTCCTTTAATCGCGGGAAGGGGGGAACGTCAATACAAGCAAGGTTGAACACTCAGCGATAATCGAGGAGGGTTATGGGGGGCCAAGAGGGGAGAACCGGGAAATGGAGGCGATGAGGATTTGCAGGTAATAAATCAACACAAAAAACGGATAGGAGGAAAAATACCCTCATCCAGGACTCACGACCTAACATCCTCCAGGGCCTCACTTAAAAGAAAGAAGGGGATACCCATTAAAAACTCGAGAAAAAGTAGAAAAAACCTCTTGGGATTCCTGCGCTGTCGGAAAAACTAAGGAGTCAGAAAATTCGGGGAAACGGTCGGGGGGACCGGGGGGGCCGTGGAAAACCAAAAGGGCTTCAAAAGGAAGGTAATATCCGGGAAGTGTGACCTGGTCATGGCCACGGCACCGCAAACAAAAAAATTGATGGAGCGAAAACTACCACCTGGAAAAGAATGCTTGGGGTGTGCGTAAGGAAGAGGGAAAATGGGTAAGGGAAAAACACTTATTGTATACATCATTGCAAGTGCAATGAACGGGGGTGGCGGCCGCCTGGGGGGACTCGGGAAACAGTGAAAATATGTTTTGGGGGAGTCTTACCTTCGTACGTGGTGAAAAAGCAAAAAACAATGAAATAGAAAAAACGTTGGAAAAAAAGTAAAAAGGAAACATTTAGTCTGTTCCTGTTTCTGAAGTTGAAAAACCCTAAACAGTGTCCCAGGTGATTTTGCAAAAAAAAAGAAAATCTGGGCAACGCCGATGGGTGCCTGGGGGGCTAGGTCAGGAAGGCAAAATCTTTCTGAACTTTGTATGGTGACGTAACTCCTCAAAAACCCGTTCCAGTTAAAAGGCTTGAATCTCGAGGGAGTACGTAGGAAAAAGGGGAAAATCAGAAGAGAAAAGAGGGTCAAAGGGGTGGGTCTATTAACTGTCTGGGGTATAGAAAGGTACTCAATTATTTGACAAAAGAGAAGTGCGTAAATGCGGCTTTCAAACAGAATTGGGGTGTTAAATAGGGGACGAGATGGGGAAAAAAATGTTGGAAAAAAAGAATCGAAAAAACCTTGTCAATGGCTTGGGGGGAGTTGGGGGACCTACCGCTGCCGTCGCTTGTGAGGGTCACAAAAAGGGTCATGTCTTGTATATTTCGGGTTGATCAAATGCAAAAGGAGTGAAGAAAACGGTACGACGTGAGGGGGCAAAAAGACCGAAGGGGGGGGGGAATGGGGCCTTTTTTGGTCCATAGGAAGAAGCCGACGATTTTAAGAAGGAAGAAGGAACAACAAAATCAGATAAGGCCAGAGAAAAGACCCAAATAGAAGGGAGAAAAGCGGGGGGGGGGGGCACGTAAAAAAAGAAGTAACCTAGGCACATCCTTCAGAGGTCCGAGGGGGAAAAGGTTTCAAGGGGACTTTCCTGGGCATGAGGGGATAGAGGTTGCTTTCCTCAGGCAAGGAAAAAATACGAGGAAGGAAAACTTCTATGGGGGGGGGAAAGCGTAGGAAGGGAAAAAAAAAACAGCAGGTTCTTTTTCCATTGTATGTAGCAAGATTTCCTCATTCTGCGGGGCGTAATTTGCCATATTGCCCAGAAAGGGAATTAAGGGGAAGGCCACTTGTTGAGTTATACCTCAGAAGAGGGGGGGGGGGAAACAAAAAATAAAATTTGGGATGGACGGGCTTTCTTTCGATTCGACAGCGAATATCTCACCGTGCATGGTGACTACAAAATGCCCCACGTGGAAATTTGGAAAAAAGGGAAGGACCTAGAAGAAAAAAGTTGCCAAGAAAACTGTGGGGGGAAAAAAAGAAAAAGGGACCGCAGTCTTTTCTGAACTGTTTTCAGGGGGGGTAAAAGTAATTCCTGACGTGCACATGGCAGAAAGAGAAATAAGCAGGGAAAGTGCTCAAAGAAGAAAATAGAAGAAGGGGGGAAAACCCGCCAAGATACGATCAAGCGTGAAAGGCCAAAGCAAGGGGGGAAACTCTCAAACAACAAAACAAGAGAGTATGTCAAAATGGCTGAACGCATTGGGGAGGAGGGTGAGGAGGTTCGTAGAAACGTTGGGGGGGAATAGAGAAGAACCAAAAAATGGGATTCTTTGAAGCGGCAAAGCAAGGGTAGGAATTGGAAAGTTCAACGAAAACAGTGGCAGAACAAATGACGGGGGGGGGATAGTATAGGTAAGAGGGGGGGGTAAAAGGAACAAGGGTTGAAAACATGAAATGCCTTGACATGAGGGGTCAATTGAGTCAAGGAATGAAAAATTTCAGGTAGCATTAACGTTGCAAAAAGGCTCATGAATTTTGGGGGGAAAATCGGGGCCCCTATCAGTGAGAAAAAAACAATGAAAAATAAATGGATCAAGGGAGGCACCGTACGTTGAAAATACAAAAATGAAGTAAGAAGGGCACAATAGGGGCAAACGAAAAAACCCAGCCGAATTAAAGGGGTAAAGCTGATGGGAAATTTCCAGACCTAAAACATGGAAACAAACGGTATTGGGGAACGAGACCAGTAAGATCAGCAAGGGAAGTCGTGCTATAGGAAGCAGAGCTAGAGGCAAACACTGCTATATCACGAAGGGACAAAGACAAACTCGGTAAAAATCGCATCACGTGCTCTGAGAGGCTTTGGAAGGAGAGAAGTACTGAAAAAGGAAGGGAAAAACCGGGAGGTCTACTCGTTGATGGGGAGGGCCAGGGCACTCTTACCAACTTAGAGGGCAAGGGCTTAAGAATTTCCAAGAAGAAGAAAGCGGAAATACTGGGGTACACCAGAACTAAGAGCCACACAACACAATCTCTGGGGATGGGCAAAACGCTCTTTACCTGTCTCAAATCGGTGGAATGGTGGGGGACAAAGAGAGGAAAAAAAGAAAAGGAAAAGTTAACCGGAAACAAAAAGGGCGAGGAGGAGGGAATTACACAATAACGAAGAAGCAACAGGCATTGAGATAATGCCAGAAAAGAATCAGTGAGTGGGGGAGGGGGAACAAAAAAAGAGCAGGAATTCAGCAAAGGTACGCAAAGCTACTTCCTCAACACGCCCTCTATCAAAAATTCAAGACGACAAACATTTGAAAGGAGGGAGGTTATGGAAGGGATTTGCAATCCAGTACATCGGAAGAGGACAAAGAGAAATGACCCGGAGTCTTTGACGGCAAGGACATTAACTAAAAGTTCATAAAAATAAGGGAAAAAGACTTAATCCACTAAGGGCACGAAAATCGTCGGGAAGTCCGGGGGGGGGTGGGGACAACCAAACCCACGGAGGGTTTAAAGAGGGGGGAATGGAGGGAAGCACAGGAAGCCAAAAGAAAAAAAAAGGCATGACATTTCAAAGGACTACTACTAACGATTGTTCATGGTATGGGAGAAAAACATCGACACTGAAGGAGAAGAAGGAAACTGAAAGAGGAATCCCGGCGGGGGGGGACAAATAGGGAAGGGGAGCCAAAAACCGACCGGACCCCGAGTAATGATTCAATCAATCCGAAAGTGGGGTCCAAAGAAGAAGTGACCGAGCAAGTCAGGATTTGATCAAAGGAGGGGAAGGTCTAAAACATCCAGGTGGGAGGAGGGACATCAGGGGGGCTGGGGGGCACATGTACCCAAAGACGGAAATTGCGGCTCGTACATTCAGGGGGACCGAGGGAATAAAAAAGGGGGGGGGTAAAAAAGGAAAGTTTAAAAGCACTTGTGATGGAGACTACCGGTAGTAAATGGGGCAAGGTTTTCCTACAGTCAGATGAACTGAACAAAAAGCGGGGTTGAAAGAAGATTCGAGGGGGTGGATCCAAATTCTTGAGGAAACAGGAAGCCGCTTGTAGTGATGAGGCGTGGGTCTCTGATAAGGGCGACACAAAAAAAGGATTGAGTAGAATAACCCTCATAGGTCTCACATCTAGCCTCCATCGTCTTCAGTAGGACACGTTTGATAAAGAAAAAAACAAGAGAGTATATCAGAGGGAGGAAACCGGGGGGCAGACCCCTCTCGGTGAAAAAAGGGAACAACTCATACCTGTTAATGGACAGTAAAGTGGAGTCTTCAACCTTCGTAGAAAAAACGGTCGGTAAAAAAAGAATTGCAAAAAAAGGTTGGGGGGGGCCGGTTTTGATATTAGGGCCCAGAAAAAGGTGACTACTCCACCTGGGGCAGAGCATGGGATGAACCTCATGGGCGATCGTTTAAGGGGGGGGGGGGAAAAGTCTCGTGCAAGGAGTGATACCGTAAAAGGAGTCTGTTTAACACCGCTGGGGATTGCCAGCCTGAGGAAGAGGATTTTTCATGGCAAAGAAGATGCGCCGGCGTATTCGAGGTTGTAAAGAAAAGGACTGCATTGAAGTAGGACAAATACAGAACAGTTACGGCGTGGGGAGGGGGGGGGCTTAAGTTGCTGCATTTCCCACCGCCGAGAAACGTTATCAGGGGGGGGTCAAAAAAAAAAAACTCGAAGCCGATGGGGAGAAGATTTTGCGTGTGCAGGATCGGGACAATGGCTTTAGGGAAGGGAAAAAAGAGGGGGAAAAACTTCAACCGCAGCAAGGAGAGGGTGGTGCTTGGGGGGAAAAGGAAAGGATTACACTGGGACCCGCAAGAAAAAGAAAAAAAAAAAAAAAAAAAAAAAACAAAAAAAAAAAAAACGAAAAAAAAAAAAAAAAAAAAAAAACAAGACGGGCTTGAAAAATTCGATGACTATGGGATAGGGACTGGGGTTTTTACAATCATCGGGGAGGCTTTCAACTCTTCCTTGTTTGGTTGACAACTACGAGATTGATGTTCTGGAAATCCAAAACGAAACAGGGCTTCGAGTGGAGGGTTTACTCATGGGAAAGAAGAACCCAGGAGATAAGGTGTCCAAACACGTGGTTCAAAAAAAGAGGGAAAGTTTTTGATCCACAATGCAAGAAAGGAGGTATACAGGTAAATAGCCGTTCCGGTCCAAAGAAAAAAGAAGAGGGTTAGGGGGAAAATCGTGATAAAATGGTGGGACATATCATTCCGCTATGTAGAAGAGATTGGGGCCAGGGTACCCCAACGTCAAATACGGGGCAAGAATCGACCCCATCCGTCCACGAGGGTAAAAGGGTGGAGGGGGACAAGCCCTTCAAAGAGCCCATTAGGAGAAGGCAAGCCTATAGAGCCAGGGGCAGGAGTCGTCTTGCCTTTTGTAGGCGAGAGAGTGTGCTGCCCTTCACGTGAAAAATGAAGAAAGAGGGAAAAAAGTGAAAGTTGGGAAGAGGGGGGTTGTACAATCAGAGGGATGTGTCTGAATTACAAGGGGTTTCGGCTGGGGTCAGGTGCCAGATGGTCCCCTAGAGGGGTTAAGGCAACTTGTTCGTTGCAAAGATAAATGCCGTGTTTCATGTTTGCGAAAGTATTGGGGTTTAAACGATATCACGACCCAGGGAGAAGGAGGAATAGCCAACTGCACTTTGCGAAGGGGACCTGGAACTTTGGAACGGGGAAAAAGGGCCTATGGGAGCCAAGTGACACCAAGAAACCTGTGGAAAAAACGGGCCGTCTTTTTCTTCCACTGGTTTGGAGGGGAAGGCGTCCAAGTACGATCCTTGAAAGGGTCCGAGCAGCAGCATACGGCCGGGGAAGTCGCGAACATATAGAACGAAAAAGGGGCAAACAATCGCCTACGATCAAGCGTTCCAGTCACAGCACACAAACAAAAAACACCGGGGGAGGGAGAATGTCAATGCTGGAAGGATGCACGGTGCTGGTGTGAGCGGGGGGAAAAGTTTCGGGCATGAAGACTGGGCCGGGGGAGAAATTCGGGAAAGGAAAAAAGATCGACTTGGAGAAAGCGGCAACAGGCAGAAAACCGGGGCGGTACGGGGATTCGGGGTTGGGGAAAAAGGACTGGGGCAAAAAGAAAGTGCAAGGCTTAAGGCGCTAGACGGAAAAAAAGGGGGATAAGGACTGAAGTTCTGACAAAATGCAAACACGGCAAGATGATTAAAAGGGAACTGGGGGGTTGGGAAGAAAAAAGGAGAAGTGGAAACCTGAATCGCCACTGAACAAAAAAAGGGACAGGGTCAATCATCGGCGGTCATAACCGGTAAAGTGACTGAAAACCAGAATTTAAGGCGAGTTTTGAAGGGAAACCTAATCCAAAAAAGGGGAAGGGGCCCTTATTGTAAGTCAAAGGAGGGGAAAGCACCGAAGTTTTGCTTGTAAAAAGCACAAAGAAAAAACTCGCAAGGCGGGTTCTAAAGAAGAAAGAAATGGACTGTGGTGGGCCACGTGAGGAAATGGGGAAAACGGAGCATCACGAATGGGGGCCAGCTTTAAAAATCGCTCATAACGTACGATGTAAGGAGGGTGAACCTTCGAGCCTTAACGTCTATTGGAGATGTAGTCAGCCAAAGGCTTCTGAAAAAGAGGGGTGGGGGGGGGGACAGGCTGGGGTCGTGGCTCCAGCGGTTGTAACCTCGTGCCAGAACGGAATATCTTTCCCATCGAGGGAGGTACATCAGGGAGAGAAAAGTAAGAAAAAAGCTACAAACAGAAGTGGCAAGGCTCTTTATTACAAGGGGTCAATCATGTTGGTTGTGCATGGTGGATCACAGGGAATAAAAAAAACATGGGGGGTTTGAAACTTCCCATAGAACCAGAGGGGGAGTTGATGGGACACAAAACTCTCCCGTTGAACGGGGGCGGAGGCGAACATCTCTCGCGGACTATTAAAAAAAGATGGAAGGCCGAGGGTACAAAACACGAGAAAAACTCTTAGGATTTCGTCAACAAAAAAAAATGGCGAAACAGGGGACATTGCATCGACAAGGGAAAATCAGGGAGGGGTGAGGTTCGTTACGTTATGTGGAGTACAGCGATTCAAAGCAATTACCAAAAGAGGCGTTAGGCAGTTGACGGGAATAAAAAAGGGAGGGAAAAGAATAGTTTCGCCCATCATGCAAAGAAAAAATAAGTGCAACGCCAAGAACTGCGTGGAAGGTTGAAAAAGCTAAAGACAAAAGAAGTTTTGGGCTCAATATCAACAAGGGAAGACAAAAACGAAAAAAAAAAAAAAAAGAAACTAACGGAAAGGGTGTCATTTTCAAAAGCGAAATTTGATGTTATTTCTGTCTGGGCAAACGACGACACGAGTAGCAGAAGGAGCCATGAAATAAGCTTCGATCAGGAACAGCTGGCAAAAGAGAACCCACGGAGGGGCGTGAAAAAAGACATTCTCGTAGGAAGCACACATAACGAAGTTGCCCGAGAGAGTGCACACGTCCGTCAAGATATCGACCAGTCTTGACAAAGGAAAAAATCGGAATAGCGGCTCATCAAGGTGGAGGGGAATGAAATCAACAAAAATTAATGCCCTGATCTAGGTTGTCCCGGAGGGGGAAGAGGGTTGAAAAAAATGGGGGGGAACCATCACTTGGGATAATTCATAACTGTCTGAGACTTTGTGCCGTTTTCCGTACATCGGGGGGGCGTCAAGAGAGGGGCCCAGAAGCTAGGATCAGTTTCCATTATCACGTCATGGCCTATCAGGGGAAGCTTCTGTATGGGGACGGGAAGGATTTACTC
>Ga0179593_1320810_pt1 | contig 19327 bp, 19 predicted proteins | sample CZODoug2_1_08_16_FD_185931 | JGI IMG/M metagenome (GOLD analysis project Ga0179593, IMG submission 185931) | Vadose zone soil fungal communities from Angelo Coast Range Reserve, California, USA - CZODoug2_1_08_16fungal (PacBio error correction) | ecosystem: Environmental > Terrestrial > Soil >...
GGTCGTAGGATAATTCAAGTGGGCCGGGTCGGGATAGGATTTCTTGCGTGACGAATCAAAAAACGGAGAGGGAAAGAAGGGGGAGAGGGGGGTTCTTTTTCGGATTGTGCTTATCTACGGCGTCGGAAGTGACGGGGGCGAATAGCCGGAACGGGGAAGTTGTCAGAGTGGAAAAAACGAAAAAAAAGCGAGGAAGGGGAAAGGAAAGAGTGGGAAAGCCCTTGTCCTGCAGATTTGTTTCGGAATAGCCGTAAGTGTCTTGTGGGGGGGCGGGAGGTCTGAGGGTGAGGAGGCGATCAAGAAAAAAAGAGGGTAGGGAAGTGGGGGGAGGGAATGGGAGTCAAAGAGGAGCGGCAACACGTGTGTTATGATGCTGTTGGAGGATTGACGGTTTAATGGGGGGAAGGCCGGTCAGAAGGGTGTCATAAAAAATCGGGAGGGGGAGGGTGAAGGGAAAGTACGAGGTAAAGGGCGGCATAATATCCGTAAGTCGTTCGTTCATCAGGAGTAAATCATCCGAAGGAAATTAAAGTCAAGAGTCAGTTGAGGTAGAAGGGGGAAAAGGGGGAGAGGTACGGGATCTCAGAGGAGGGAACGCAAACTGGGGGTCACACGGTTCGTGGTGTTCAGGACGAGGCGATTGGAAGGTGGTTGATCTTGGCAAATATCGGAGTGTTCGTGGAAAAGTAACGGGGGGGTCGTCCGGGGGGGGGGGAGGGAATCGTTAGGGGCCTTGGAAGGGGGAAGGGAGTTGGTGTGGGACGGTTTTTTTTTCCCAGCCTTCTTAGAAAGAAGATAGTTTCCCCGTTGGAGCGTAATTTGGTAAAAGTGTGGGGTTGAAGGGAGGGCGGGTTAGGGAGGGAAGAGCATTCTGAAGCTTATCGTCCCGAGCAGCTTCTCTCTGACCCTTATAAGAGGTGAAGAACAACAAAGGGGGGAAAAAAATCTGGCATGGGAAGGGGGGGGGCCAAAGGGGTAATGGCGGCAATACCCGATTCACGAAGGGTAGTACCTTAGCTTCCCACTCGCAGTGGTCCCATTTAAAGGTGAGGGGGGGGGGGACATGGTGTTAACCCCGTAACAGGGGAAAGACAAAGACAAACAAAAAGAACGCCTGTCGCCGTAAACTCACAACACTGTTAGAGGGGCCTACCGAAGCCGGTTCCAACAGGATCGGTGTGGGAAAAAGGGAAAGGAGAAGGGGGATACGAAAAAAGTGGAAAGAGGAAAAGATTGCTGTGTGGAGGAAAAACTGCTTCTTTAAACCTGGGAGACCGACTTGTTATTTTTCTGTCAATGGGGGGGGACGGGCAGCTCTTCAAAGAAAAGTGGTTGCAATAGGAGGACATGAATAAGAAGGGCTGCGAGACGAGAAATGGGACAGAAAGGGGGGCACGCAAGGTAAGGGCTCAGAATTAGGTCAAGCTTGTTTAAAACCTAACTGTTGGGGAACGAAGAAATGGGCAAAACGCAGGCAGAGGGGAAAGTGAGTACGGCTGGGAAGGCACAGAACTGAACCGCCTCCACAACAACGATTAAGGATCCCGCTCGTCACGGTTCTTTCGACCATGAAAGGGGTGGGGCTGCGGGAGTGGTGGACCAAAGGGAGGAGGAAAAAAGGGTGACCGAGTAAAAGAAAAGGGAAGAAAAAACAAAACCACTCGGGCGGAGTGGTAGACCATTGTCAAAATGTGCCTGTGGTGGAAATCTATTGGAGGAATAAGGGGCTAGATAAAATAATCCGCGTGATCACGGGGGGGAGCCATGCTAATGGGGAAAGAAAGGATGCCGACCTGCGGCAGTCAACCCGTCCAAAGCGAGTAGAAAGTCCACACGCTACGATCAAAAGGAGGGAAAAGAGGGGAAAAGGGTGGGAAAGGAAAAAAAAGGGGGACATAAAAAAAAGCGTCCATTTGCTGGATCAGAAAGGTAAACCAAAATTGACATGTTGTCGTCTGTCGGGGCTAAGTTGAAGAAGGACGAAGGAGAGTTGGCCAAAGAAAAAAAAAGGGCAAAACGAAGGGAGACATGAAACGGGGGGAAAAAACAAATCGGCTGATACGCTAGCTGAAACCCGTGGGTCGTTGGTCGTCCCTATAAAATCACGCCTGTTCCGGGTACCTAACGTGAGATTTGAGGAGGGAAGAATGGGAAAAAAAAAAGGGGTCCGACCTGACAATGAGGCATCCCCCCCAAACAGAGGCTGCTAGTTAAAGCGAGTATAAAAGGGTCTCATGAAGGTCGGCCCCAGACGAAAAAGACCAAAGGAAGGGGAAGTAACAACGGGGAGCGTGTCAAAATTGCTGAGAAGAAAGGAATAACTGGCCGAAATATTCACTACGCGTCCCGCAATGGGAAAGCGCAAAGGGAGAGACGCAAAGAGTGAAGGTGCTGCCGTTTTTATCCTTTCTTCAGGAGACCCCTCCGAAATGAGTGGAGAGGGGGGTCCGAACTCGTGGGTAATAGAAAAGAGAATCGAACAGGAAGTCATTCAAGGGGGATGGGGGGAAGAACCTCTCGGCCAAGGGACGTTCAATACTTACACATTCTGTTCAAAATCGAATCTTTTTGCTGGACTTGGAGCCAGGTAACCGAGGGAGAGATTCGTGAACGGGCTACTGTCTGGGAAATAAGAGAAGCAATAAGGAGAGCTGATCTGGGACAGGAAGGAGTACACTCCAAAACACACGCCTTAGTTGCGTACCAAAACATCTCTGACATCTTGGAGTACTCAAGGACACAGATAATTTGTAAGCAAGGGGGCCCCTCCGGTTCAAGAACACTCGCATTGCACTTGTTTCCACCCTTCAAGGGCAGCGCACAATCAATCTAGGATCAACAAAAAAGGAGTAAGAGATGAGGAGGAAAAGGGGGGGGCGCAGAAGGCCGGCAGGGGCATGTTGAACAGGGGTAGCAGAGGAGGATTCTAGATACTTTTGGTGCTAAGGTGGCAGCTACCAGTCTTACCTGGTATGGCGCGGCAACAGATGGGGAAGAGAAAAAAAGAGCTGGGGGGGGGGAAAAAAAGGAAGACGTGAAAAGCTCAGCTATTCATATTGGATCTGTTAAGTAAAAGGGCAAACACGTTTCACTTTTCTCACCCGACGTGAAATTTCTCAAAAGTAAAAGCAAAAAGAAGGAGCAGGCAAGAAAGGGGGGGAAGAGGAAGAAAGTGGACAGTGAGATCAGGAGGGCTGAAAAAAGGGGATAAGGCTTAGGGGAGAGAAAAGTTCGGAACATTCCACTCATTTAGGGTCACAGGCACGAGGGAGCAAGACGGGAAAGAAAGGCACGTTAATGGAGAGGAATTTGGGGTGGCCCAAAAGTCAGAGATGACGCGAAAATGTCAGCCAATGGGCAATTTCTGGAGCAAACGACTTCTCTTTGGGTTATCCTACTAAACCAGGCGCCTGTCCGGCCAGGGGGGGGCAAAGTGAAGAGGAGAAGACATGAATCACAAAGATGGAGAGGAAGGGAACTCGCAGCATCCCGGTTGGGGGCTGGAGGTACAAATCGGACATTCGGACAATGTGGTAATTAGCATCAAATAGAAAACGTTCACAATAAGGCAAAGCAGGGGGAGGGACGCGTGAACAGAAGGAAAAAAAACGGGTTTCATGAAAAAGGGAAATCAGAGAGGGGAGTGCCATTGGGGTCGCCAATCTTAGTTCAGTGTTCAAACTACAAATCGCAGGAGGCCAGTTCCCTATGAAAGGAAGACGAACAGCCGCATTGTTAGAAATGTCAAGTGTGTTCAGCCTGGACTGAGAGAAGAACAAACGAAACCAGGTTAAGGGAGGAAGCAAAAGAAAACCGGACAATTCAAATCCGTTGCTCCGACACTTTAAAGCGGCCCCTCGTCTTTTTTACTTTAGGGGAATCAGGTCGGCAGCATCAAACAGGAAAATGGCGCAAGAGAAAAAAGGGGAAAATAGTTTGGTATAGAGGGGATCGACTCGGAAGACAACAGGCACAGGGGGAAGTCTACATAACTGGGGGCACTACGCATATTTGGGGGTTCCCTATTAGGAGGTATGAACTCCGGATTCTTTCCACCTTTGGTGCCAAAGGGAACAAAACTGCGACAGCAACAAGGGAGAGGGAGCGAGTAGCATGGGGGTGGGGGAACTGCAGCAGGGGAACTATGCTGCCTTTCAAAAACTAGGAACCTCAATAGCTTGTGTCGCGTGACTTTACCTCCAAAGCCGGGGACAAACGGGACTCCTACAAAATCTGAGAAAGGGAAAATTGGGGGGGACTCAGGCCGTGGAAAAGGCAAAAGGAATGCAGAAATAAAAAGACCAAAGCCTAGTGAAAGAAGCATTACGTCAAGCCAATTACCAATGTGGCTCTGACGACGCTAATCAGGGGTGGTTACAAGCAACCAGCAGTGGTACGGTTAGGGAGGGTCCAGTTGGGGAAGCAGAGGAGAGGGGGGGTAGGAACAACAACGACAGTGGAGGAAGCGGGGGTTCGACACAGATCAAGTTGTTCTCTCTTTAAAGAAGCGGCGAGCGGGAACTGAGTTGGAAGGGAAAAAAAAGGGGGAAGGAGGGTAAGGAAAAACCTCAACGGAAAAGGAAGCAAAAGCGGGAATAGGCTGAAAAGTTATAGTCAAGACGTGACATGGTTCTGACCTTACCTGGCTCACAAGGACAACCAACGGGTACAATGCCCGAATTGGTGGAAGTGTCGTAATGAAAGGAAAAGGGTCAGGTGAAAAGAACAAAAGAACGCAAAAAAAGCGATAGCGACCCGTGACAAGTAAACCAAAAAAAAACTCGGACCACCACGCGTTTAAATCCTATTTAAAAGGTAACGTCTTTCGTCTTCAAAAGGAAGAACGCAACACGGTCAAACAAAATCATATACCAGAAAGGAGGAAAACGAGGGCATCACAACAAAAAAGAAGGGGGGGAAACAAAGCGGGGATAGCATGGAAAACAGGGACTCAACCGGAACTACAGCCCCGGACCCCAACACGAACTCGGGAAACCTTTGGAGTACAACGCACTCGGCGGCAAATATCACTATGACAAAGGGAAAAAAAAGACAACACCGACAGAAGGAAGGGGGGAAGTTACCAAGTAAAGGGGACCAAAAGGAAGAAAGGGGATAAGACAAGCAACGTAATCCTCGTGACGCGCAAAGACATTTGTCCTACACTGCTAAATGAGAAAAACCACAGATCCCGATCGAGGACCCATACGGGAGTTGGGGAACCAGGGAAGAAGAACCTAAGGTTTAAAGAAAAATAGCATAAAAAAAACGGGAAAGGAAGATGGGATCCCTCCTCACCTTATAGCCAGATGTCACCACTACGGCTAACACATCAAAAAGATAGAAGCATCAAGGGAAAGAACATAGGGAACAGAAAGAAGGAGGGTTGTCGGGTCAGAAAGGAACTTGCCAGTAAAGGAAGGGGAACGAAAATAGAGGGAATCAAATCAACTGAAAAGAACCCAACATCGGAACTATTGACCGGTCCTGTCATCTGCTCACGCAGAAATCTTCTCCCTCAAGAATTCGACGCCATAGAGAGAACAACAAAAAAACTGAGCGGAGGAACAAGAGAGGAGAGGACGGGGGAGAAAGGACAGTGGCGGGTCGATAAGATGGAGGAGTAAAAAGGACAAAGCAAAGGGACCCGTATAGTTTATGCGGTCAGTTTTGTGGGGGGAGATTCCGAGATAAGGTTCGGACGTGGGCGACTAGCCGACCGAAAGTTGTCGGCCGTGAACCGAAAAAAAAGAGTAGGGGGCAGAACGAAGGGGACGGATGGGGGTTTAAGAAGAAGGAAAGGAAAGCAAGGGGGTGGTCTTAGTGACCTTGGTACTGGCCGGTTAACTGTTAATGCGACAGCATCATCTGTATTACGGGGGTTTGTCTTAAGGGGGGGAAACGGAGCAGGGGAAAAAAGGGGGGAGGAAGGAAAAATGGTTAAAGTCGTATAGAGAGGGGGGGGGAGCCAGGGCGAAGGGGGGGTGTAAAGAAAATGTCGTGTTAGGCTTCCTTCCAACGTTAAAACGTTGAATGGTGAGGGTCGTATCAAGGAAGGGCGGGGGGGGATGATCCTTAAAGGGGGGAAAAGAAAAGACCGAAGTTGAGGGGGAGGGGAAGAGGGGACGGGGGGGAAAAGGAGACTTTGAGGACGGTATCAAAGTTTAGTGGGTACTCACACTTGCTCTGGGGTCTTGTTTGGGGTCAAGAGGCGTAGTTACTGTTAAGAAATTTCCGGGAGGAAGAGTAGTGTTAGGGGGGGAAAGTACCGAGGGATAGGTGGGAGGGACCTCGTTTAAGCCTTGGAGATAAGGGTGACCGTGTTGCCTTTCCACTTATTAGCTATCGAATAACTTTTCCCCGTTATCTATGGGGAAAAAGAGGGGGGGGGTGGGCCGAGTGGGAGTAGGAACAGAGGGGGGGGGAAAAACTGCGAACCGTCGTAATCATGGGCGTCCCGCGCTGGGTTTTAAGATCGAGCCTTCCCTTGATCGGACCTAAACACCGGAAAAGAAAGGGCATGGGAAAGGGGGGGGGGTGGTGAAAAGTGAGGGGAAAGGGGCAGCAAACGATTAAAAACAAATGGGAAGGGAGGAAAACACGGTTTACGGTCCATTTCTTACCTTCAGTTACATTAAACAATTGCACCGTGTCCGCTCAAAAATAACACGCAGAGAAAGGGGGCGACGTACAATAGGGAAAAAGGGGGGGACTACTGGGTCAACGAAGCAGGTTAAAACCCGAGAGGGGAACAAAGGGTCCACGAGACCTATCGCCGGTTGAGACACACTCAGACGGAGAAAACCGTATGATGCGGGCTGGAAAAACCTGCTTCGTTCACCGCTACCGAGCAAACTGGCGAGAACTGGGAAAGGGGGGGGGGGTTGGTGGAATTCGCAAAAAACAAAAAGGAGGGGAGGATGACGGGATAATTTGCTGCCTCGCTTCGGCAAATCTTACCACATTTAAACATTTTCTCCGATGGGAACATCAGGAGGAGTCAAAGCTTTGTCAACAAAGGCGGGGGGAAGGGGGGGGGCGAAAAAAAAGGGGGGGCACAAAAGGGGTAAAAACCCACGTAATGACCATGGCCTTTTTTCCCTTCGGGCACAAACCAATCGCGGTTGGGACGAAAATCGCAAAGCACTTGGGGGAGGGGCTAAAAAAAGTGAGAAGGGGGCTGCTTCCGTTTTTCACACAGTTCTATGCAAGAGAGTTGGCTTACGTTAAACTCACAACCTAAAGCTCGGCGGGGAAAAACCACTCAAATGGGCGTAGTGCCGGGGGAAAGTGTATGGAGAAAAATAGATGAAAGGTGGGGAGGTGCAACGTCCGCTATCAACTACAACTATCCGCTTACCATTTTCTAAATGGAGGAACTCTGGAACTACGTCAAGCAAATCAAAAAGAGAGGGTAAAAAAAAAAGGAGAAAGGGAGAGAAAGGCTTTGAACACAAGGGAAGGTGGTTTAAGAGAAGTTTGACCATAACTTTTTTGAAGGTGTTTAGAGCATAAAGGCATTTGTGACCCCAAGGGAAAGGGGGTTAAAAGTAAAAAGGAAGGACTGTTCAGGGAAAAAATAGGAAAAATAAGAAAGGCAGGATGTAAAACACCCTGCAAAGAGGTCGAAAAGGACCCCACAGCTTCTGAAAACGAGAGATGAAACCAGTTGGTTTTAGTCCAAAAGCAGCCCTGGTAAGGGGAAAATGTAACGGTGAATATTTGAGGAGGGGTCCGAACCTTCCAACCACAATGGGTCCGCCTGTCAATAGCTTAAACCAAACAAGAGTCTTGCGAGGTACCGCGAAGTAGAGGAAAAGGGAGTGTCAGGAGAGGGACCCCGCAAAGAAAAAGGAAGAGAAAAAAATTGTCACGGATCACAAAGAGGCTTTCCTAAATTTATCGCCACGGGCGAGGGTCACATACGGAAACTACAAGCAGGGAAAAAATTGGAGAGACAAAAAGGGAACCCGTAAGAAGTGACTTGTGAGAGGAGGGAAATCGCGGAGAACAAGAAATATGGGGCAGAGGGGGGGGGGTCCTAACTCGGGTGAGAAAATAGAAGAGAAAGTATCGTGAAAAAAGCATTCTTTATTTAAATAACAACGTCTCTTCCACTACTATGCCTAGAACAGCCTTCTTTCCGCTAATATGGGGGGAGGGGGAACTGGAAAAGGGGAAACACGGCACGTAGAGGAGGACTCTGCACTTTTCTTCGGACTCTGAAACAATAAAGAGGTAATGGAACTTGGACCGGAGTCGTAAAAGGCAAGAAAAAACCAAAAGAACGGGGAGTGCTATAACAATCAGCACATTCGTCACAAGAAAGGAACAGGGAGGGCGGGGGTAGCGAAAAGGGTGAACCGACAAGTCTATCTCATCACACGAGAGAATTGGCATACCTTTCCACCTTCAATCCTTACTGAGCCGAATCAGAATCTCAGAATCAACAACACTTAGAGGGGAAAGAGATTCGATTGGGTGAAAAAAAATTCCGGGAGGGAGGGGGGACAGGGTGATGACATTCGATTTGAAATGGAAAAAGCTTTGGTCCGGGCTCAAAATGGAGAAATTATGTATCGTATTTCTCGGACCAGATGTTTTGTCGCACAGGCGCTTTGTGTCACTTCCTCTTAAAGGGCCAAGAAAATCTAAGGAGTGGCTGAAGTGAGGAAAAAAAGAAAAAAAAAAAACCACAAAAAAAAAAAAAAAAGGGGGGACGGAACTAAAAGGGGAGAGATAAGACTGGCGGAATGGCAAAAGACCTACAAAAAAACGAGGAAAAAATGGCAAATTGTTAAGTCGGATGCAGTGCTAAAGGCTACCTCAACATCTTTGTAGAGTGGCGTTAACACGAGTGGAACCCGATTGAGTAGTTCAGAAGAAAAAAAGGATAGGAAAAAAAAAGGAAAAGTAGACGACGAAGTTGGGAAAAGACCAAGATTTCGTCGTACGGGACCATTCGCCGGCTAACAATTCTTTCTCAATTCAGGATTGTGAAACTAAAAGAAGAAAGGGCGAACAGGAAGGGACTTTGGTCTTTGAAGCGGAAAAAACCGGGAATGACACAATGCGGTAAAAATACTGTCGCGGTCACCTCTTCAGGGGCCTTTTTTGGGACAGAAGTTGACAGGTCGAACCAGTGGGGGGAAAAGTGCGAAGAAGAAAAGACGTGGCACGGAAACAGCGGGGCGGGAAAAAAAAAAGAAAACATTTCATCTAATTACCGCCGAGTCTGGTGAAGTTTCCGGGAACCCGGCTTGAGTGGTGCACAGGTGAGGCGGGGGCTAAAAGAGGGGGAGGGATTATGGGGAAAGGAGCGCTTGGCCAAAACCCTTGGGAAGGCAAAGGGAATGGTGGTCCAAGGGGCCTTCGAGCCGACTGGAACATCCCCTGGAACCTAAATATCAAAAGTCCCATAAATGGACAAAGTTCCCCGTTCGCAATGATGCCGATCAGAGGGGGAGGGGTACTAAAGAGTCAGAACAACAAATTACATGGGGGCAAACGTAAAGGATGAGGGAGGGAATCGACATCGTGTCAAAAAATTGTGGGGGGAATGGTCTCCATAAACTGTCTGCACTGAAAAATATTTGGGGGTAAAAATCCGGCTTGGGAGGGGGAAAGGAAGTCACAATCGGCGCAAAAAACGGTGGAAACAAGGAAGACGGCACATTTCAATGGCGCAGCAACCGTGCCGAGATGGAGTCCCCATCTTATGGTTGCCGGAAGCAGTGCCCCTCAAAAAAACTGGCCTTCAGAGTACGGTTAAAGAAAGGGAGGGGACCGTCGCGGCGGGAAAGAATAAAAGGGAAGTACAAGATGAGCTCCGGGACCCAGCGAGGAGTTACCTTTGGGCCTTAATTTTGTAAGTCGAAGGCGCCAATTTGACAAGGCTAGGGAGAAAAAAGACCTGGAAGAGCAATGAAGGGAGGGTAAAAGACAATACTAAGGGGAAAAGGAAAACAAAGAGTGGGGCCGAAAACATAATTTCCGGTTAAGCTTTCATGTAGGCCGTCGATAGGCTGTACTGGACGAAGGGAACCGACAACACCACAAAGTTGCCCACCCATCTACCGATGCGTAGACACAGAGAAAGTTTAGGAAAAAGGGGGGCGAGCGGGGGCTGAGTTGGGGGGAGGGAAAAAAAGAAGGGACGCGTACCTAACCAAGGGGTGACATGGAAAAGGAACATTTCTTTACATCCTATCAAAGTCCTCCATTCATCGTTACGGAGACCACTAAAAAAAGAGTCACTTGAACCACAAAAAAGAGTGAACCAGAGGGGAAAGGGGGTCGGAGGGTTAACGTCGCAATGTAACAGAGCTAAGCCGCGTGACGATACAATACCGGGGAGAACTTATCGGGAAAAAAACCTAAACAGGGACCGAACTCCGACACGAAAACAAATTTCAAACGTAAGAGAAGATCTATACAACGGAAAAGCGGCAAGGGCATGAAAACAGAGAAGAAAAAGGAGGAAAAAGGAAAAAAAACAAACCGGGGAACCGTTGACCACAAAGCGTGGCAACTGCACGAACTAGCATCTTTCCGAACAAAAACTAGTGAAAAGTTAAGCACCACTCAAGAAGGAGAGCGATCACGGTAGAAAGGGAGAAACAGCAGAATCTGAAATAACGCGAAGATGGAAGTGTAAACAAGTAAGGATTACAAAGATCACGACATAAAGAAAAAGAAATCTACCTCTTTGACGACGCCTGACAACATACACGACATTTTATGGGCGACGGAGAAAAAACAGTAACCTAATAAAATGCAGGGACACCACTACGTGGATTGCAACAATGTCACGACGCAAATCGGTATGATCAAATATCATGCCGTACGAGTACGATTATGCTCTCCTCGGCAACAGCGCCCACAATTGAAACTTACGGCTAACACTGAAGAAGGAGAAGGAAGTCGAACAAAGAAGGAGGGAGAAAGAAAAAGAGGGGGGGGCGGGTCCAAACAAACTGCACCGAAAAGCTCCGTCGTAAAACGCTAGCTGTATCTCCTCCACGGCCCTCAAGAAAAAGAGAAGGGCCTAAAGGGCGGAATCATCACTCAAAATCTTATCGAAAACAAAGGTGGGGAGAAAGAAAAAAACATCACACAAAAAATGAAAAAGAGAATGGGGTCAAAAAAAAGGGGGAAGGTCGCTGCTGAGACAGACCGTCATAGGCATAAGTTAAGTATTCATTTTTTGGGTAGATTCCGATAGAGGAGGAAGGGCGTTTCACGAAAAAGCCGGGGGTGTTCGGCCGTGGAAAACTCTCAGGGAACTAGTCGTATTGTTGTGATCCTTTCATGCTCTTAGATTGTGTCTGTGTCGTCCGGTTGGGCATCCTGTTACGGTGAGGAGGAGGGATCAGCAAAAGAGGAAGAGGGGGGGCTTGAATTTTGAAAATAAAAAAAGAGGGGAAAAAGGACACAGGTGTCATAAAGAAGTAGCTGTAGATAGGTGGGGTGGAGCCGGGAGAAGGGAATAGACAAATCTTTTGGGAGGGGAAAAGGGACCGTCACCGAGGTCCGAAAGGGTCATAGGGGACGAATCTGGAGGGGGGAAGGTGGTCAAATCCTTAAGGTGGATCAAGCACTGAAGATGTAGGTCAGACGGTGCTTGTGATCGATTCGACGGTACTCGCCGGGAGGGTGAACTCAAAAATGGTCCAAGCGAGAGTTAGTGTTGGGTCGCAGACTAGGCAAGTTTCAGGGAAAGGAAGGGGGCCATGAAAAGGGGTTAGGGGGGGGGGGAAAGTAAAGGGACTGTCGGGGAAGGACCTCATCCCGGTTTAGGTAAGGTGTGAAAGTGGGCAAGGGGGAAGACGGCTGGAGAGAAGAGACAAGAACGTTCCTGGGTCTTTGACACGTTTGGGGTTGTCAGATTCATCGGGTAGGTAAAAGCGGGGGGGGGGGGGGGTCACGAAAACTCAGAGAGGTTGTTATCAAAGAAGGGGGGGGGCGGCGGCAAGCCGACACGTGTAAATCGTCCTCAAAAAGACACCGGATTGGCATTGTACGTGGTTGGTTCCAATGGGAGGTTCAGTAGGAACCCCGAGGGCACGAAAAAATAAAAGGGAGAAGGATGGGAAAAAACGGTTACGGGTCCACATTCCCAGTTGGAGGGTAACGGCGGGTACGCAACAGCGTTTCCTCGCCACTGCCGCTTGAGCAGTAAAAGTCAAAAAAGTTTCTCACGAGCAAGTTAAAAGGATCGGTGGGGGGGTTGTGACAAAACAGGAGGGAAGCGCCAAATAAACAAAGGAAAAGACCGCAAAACCGTAACTGTGCTGGGCTGGAAAACCTGCTTCCCTGGCACATACCTTCAAAAAAGGGGTATGCGGGCACTTGGGACAGTAATGGGAGAGCGTAGCCATGCTGGTGGGATTGACACGCGAGAAGGGAATGGAGGGAAGAGAGGGAAAGTAGGGCAAGAAATCCCTAAAAAAAAGGAAAAGGAAATCCGATTGGTAAGCATTAGAGTAAAGAGTTTCAACGGCTTGATTGCGAAATACTCCTTAAAAAAGATGTTCAACGGAAGACAGGCACCCAGCAGGCAAAAAGGGAGAGGGGAAAAAACAGAGATTTTGACGAAGAGCTCGCTAAAAAGTTGCGCTAGAAAGTTAGGTGAGCCACTTGGGGGTCACCAAAGAAAAGGGGAGAAATATTTGGAAGGGAAAGGTCCTACTCCAAAATAGCTAAACGGCGACAAAGAAAAGGGGAGGAGTGCGAAATTATTCAAGGAGCAAATGTGGGGGAAGGGGATCGATTTCGAGCTCATCAAACTAATCCGGCTTCCATTGAGCCATGCGAATTGTTGACTCTGACAGAAAGCGCCCGGGAAACAAAAACAAGGAACGCAAAGCACGAGAAAAGCTAACCCGGCGCAAAGGATCCAAAGAGGGGGGGTTCTACTAGTTGTAATCAAAACGGGGGCTGGACCAGGTTGTTCGTAGAGCAAGGCGGGGGACAAACATCTGGAAAAATGGGGAAAGGAGGGGAAGGGAGGGGCTAGACATTGAAGAAGCTCATAAGTTTTATCCAGACGAACTTCAAACTAGGAGACAATGGAAAGACCCCACTCTCGGAGGCGATGGAAACCCGGGGACGTCAGTGGTCACCGCAGGAACTGTTAAGGGAAGGAAAAAGAGGGGTAAGGGCGCATTCCCCAATTGTAAGACCTGCCAATATCTGCAAAACCACCTTCATAAGGGGAGGAATAACCGCGACGGGTAAGCGGCTTTTTCAAGAAAAGGCAGGAAAAAAAAAGGGCCGGAAAGAGTCAGGGGGAAATGAGCACACGACTGCTAGAAGATCAGACCACGGCGAAATTGTTAAACTAAAAAGCCAAGAGACCATGGGAAAAAAAAATTAGAACCAGTGACGGGACAAAGGGGAGGAAGGTCAGGGCGGACCCTCGAAATGGGGGCATCGGGTCCGAATCTGTTAATAAAGAAAGAAGAGGGGACGAGAGAGCAGTCAGTTATTGGAAAACGCGTACTGACCGCGAGGAGGGTAAGGCAAATCGTGTTTGTCTAAACTGGGTGTACAAAAGCGAGATCGAGAACGATTAAAGTGGGTTCCACTTCAACTTAGGGGAATACGGAGGGGGGCAAAGGAAGTCGCAGGAGAACACCAGACACGGGGTGATATTGAAACATCAGGCACATTCGGACGCAGGGAACCTTCAGGGACATACTTTGGTAGAACACAGTTTGAGTCCCAGGGCCAAGGCGCGAGGGGCAACACTCAGAATGAACCTGTTTTTGACCACAAAAACCCGGAATTCGCAGTCCCAAAGAGAAGAATCGAGCAAAAAAAAAGGGGGGAAATAAGGATGTGGGGGGGGAGGGATTCCGCTTTGCAAAAGGGAAAAAGGGTGAAAATCGAGGGTGAAAGGAAAGACGTTGGAACTTTGCAAAAGCAGCTTAAATTTGGGGGTAATGTCGGGGAGGAAAGACAGAAGGTGTTTATAACTACAATAAGGGAGAGGGGGGGCATAAACCAGGTTACGAATTCCGTGCAAAGCTAAGAGGAGTTTTCGGGGGAAACATGTGGAGGAATCATTGGTCAACCGTTCACGAGTTTGGGTCTCACGAAATTACCTGTAAAGAACAAACAAGAAAAAAGGGGGACGGCCCAGAAAAGGGGAAAGAAAAAGGGGGCATCAAGCTTGCGCCGACGTCGATAGCGTGGCCTTCAAACTTTCGTGGACGCCGATGAAAAAGCTTTCGAGGGGGGTCCTCACGTCCGACAATCAATACGAACAGCCAAGTAAAGGTGGCGAAAAAGGGTTGGGCGCGTCAACAAAAGTAAGCGGGATGATCTGAAAAAATTCGCAGTTTCTATCAATGTATAAAATTCGATTGGTGGATCACGGGCACCGGAAAGAAGTACTTTGGGGGGGAATTTTCCAGGGAGGGGGGGCCAGCAGGAGGGATTTTCAAAACTCAAAGGCCCGGGGGGGGGGGATCAATCTTTTACATTTCACATTGTTGGATGCCTAAATAAGAAACTGAAGAAAGGGCACTAAACGGAAAAAGCGTGCTTTAGGAGGGGGAAAGCCAAAAAAAGGTGTCAAGAAGAGAGAAAAGATTCGGGTGGAAAAATTCCATTTTCGACCGATCTTGAGTGGTAAATGCGGTCGGGCTATCGGAGAGTTGATTATTCAAATACATAGCCCTACATGTACACAAGGGGAGAGGGGGGGCATGACCGGGGAGGGCTCGGAACAGCACCCGAAGCCAAAAGGGGAGGACTATAAGAAACCTTCAGGATCAAGCAAGCCTGTACAAGGGGGAGAGCTATCGGCTCTTTGACGGGGTTACTGAGGAAGCGCATCAGACCTTAGAGCAAAGGGGTAGGACGATTGTGTAGAGAAGAGGAAACGAGGGGGAAGAAAAAACAACAGCAGTGTCATGTTAAAACAGCCCTGTCGTAAAACTAACATTGGGGGAGGGGTGTTCCGGGCCGAGCTTTAGGGGGGTATGCCTTGACGTCAAAATCGCGGGCTCGGTTGGGGGCAAAAAGCCACGTTGGCCAAGGGGGAAAAACAAAGGGGAGAAAAAAGCAGCGCATCTATGGAGCAGAGTGCCCTCAGTCCTGGCTCATCGTAAACTTTAACTCAAGTTGGGTGCCCGTCGCGACGTTCCGAGGGAGCGATTACGCGGGGGAAGATGCGAAAGCCGAGGTCATTAAACCTTGGCGATGGGGAGAAAGGGTAGGAAAGCCAGTATTATGCCTGAGGCGGAATCCATGGAGACGCGATCATGACTCAAGTGCCAGACCATACTAAAAGTGGAGAAGGTATGGAAGGGCGTTTAACATCAACAAAGGGCAGCATTTACGGTTCGAAGGATGGGTAAGTTGGGGGAGAAAAAGATTTAGGTACGCGGACAAAATGCGATAGTGGACCGAAAGTCGGTTGACACAGAGCCTGTCTAGTCTTTAAGACAGCGGAGATGGGATTAGTTGGAGCAGACACGGCAGTACGGGGCGGAATCAAGGACCAGAAAGGACCGTAAGGGGGGCGGGAAAATTACGATAAGTCCTCAAGAAAAAAGGGACATCAGGGGGCTGACCTAATACTCAAGTGAAACAACCTTACAATTACCAAGAGGGGGGAAGGGGGGGTCGGGGATGTGACAACAGAAAGAAATGATGAACGACCAGCGCTTCTACCGGATTCGAAGGTATAAAGGAAACCACCCCCCCCACAACCCTCCGCCCCACCCTCCACCACACGGGGTTGCCCCCCCCCATCAAGACACCACACGCCCAAAAAAACCACCAACCACGGGCTTCGCAAGAACAGAAAAGAGGAAAAAACAATACAATGGTCCAAACGGAACTTTCGATCTCTCAGCGACACATTCAAAAAGGGAACGGGAAATACATACAGGCTTAAAAGCTCAAACTAAACTACCCACGCGGCCAAAAAACACAGACGATACTAATGGGCAACCGGAACGTAACGACAAGCGGACCAAAAAAAAAAAACCCCCGAGCGAGCTTGACCTGCGTACACTCACTCGTAGACTAACGTCTACCAAGGGAAGATGAAACCAAACGCAACACTCTGACCTCACTACATGGGCAAAACAGACAATCTCACTAAGTACGGATAAAACGAAGGCAATCTATCGGTGACGAACGCAGGAACAGAAAAAGGGAAGGGAAAGGAGAGGCTCAACAAAAATACCTACATAAGAGAACCACACGTTGAGGAACCGGCCTGTCGTTACCGATCACGGTAAAAAGAAAACAACAACGTACGCTTAAGATAATGAGCGAAGACCCTCCCCAACACGACAGAAAGAAAAAGGCACCACTTACCTACGACCTGGAGGAAAGAGAGCGAAAAACAACTCCACATCAGTTCTGGATGGGACGACAACTTTCAGTAAAGGAACGTCGAAACTTATAACGACAGAGCGGGAAAAATCTACTCACAAAAAAAAGAAAAACTCATACACTGGCCTACGGGCCGACGCGCAAAAGAAATCTTATCCCGAAAGGGTTAGACAGACGAAAAGAGAGAACAACAGGAGGAGGAGGACAGAGAGTGGTAATTCACAGTGGATTGGATAAGATTTCTGCTATTCAAACTTCCCCATAGTCATTGAGGTCTTGAGGAAAATGTTGTGTTCCCGATAACTCAGAGGGGGATAAAGAACGAGGAAGAAAGGGGGGCGGAGGAAACCAAGCCAAATCAGCAAAAAAAGATGTCGTATTGTTTGGTCACTTTAATGACTCTTCAGGGGTTTCTTTTCTGGGCGTAGCCGTAAGTGGTTACAGGTGAGGAGGAGGGGAGGTAGGGAGCATCAGTCATCGGTAAGCGTACGTGTTCTTGCTATTGTGAGAAGTAAAACCCACCGAGGGCTGCCCAGGGGGGGGGGAAATGACGTATTGGTCGGCGTATAAGAGGGAGGGGGTGGAGAAGGACGGTGGGTCAAATAGAAAATAGGGGGGGGAATGTGCAAAGCCGTCACCGAGGAAGCCGTCGTGTCGCTCCCTTTAGATTGTGGAAGGTAGGATTGTTGAAAAAGAGAGTGTGGTCAGAGGAACGTGGAAAAAATGTTTGAAGCAAAAAGAAACGTGAAGAAAGGGGACGGAGCGAGCAGATGAGGGTTGTACAAAAAAGCCAGCTCGCGGGCACGGGGGTCCGACGACTTAGGACGGTTGAGCATGGCAGCGGAGTATGTTCGTGGGGACTTACCGAGGGACAGGGCATGGACCTAGGGTAAAAGACAGGGTGAGATAAAGGAAAGTTGCGGGGTGGTTGAGTTCGGGAAAGTTATAGATCGAAGGACTTTACCAACGTGGAGAGAATGTGTACGAGTTGTTTGGAAGGAGGGGGGGAGGAGGCGGGGGCAACGGGCCTGAAGGATAAGGTATGTATCGTCCATTTACTTGTAGTCAGATTCGAAATGGACCGAAAAAGGGGGAAATCGCATTGGACGGGGTGTGGGCAAAGTGTCGGTCAGGGAAGAAAAGATGAAAAAAGGTTAAAATGGGACCTGAGAAGGGTCCGCCCGTTTACGGTGTTCCAGGGGCTTTTGAAGCATCAGGACGTAAACGGGGAAAACGGGGGGGGGGAAAAAGCACAGCCAAAGCCCATTAAAAAGGAGAGGAAAAAAAAAAAACGGGCTCTGTGGCGAACCGAAGCCGATGAATGAGGGACAGTACCTATTCCCTAGAGGAAGGTTGAACCACGAAAGACCTTCGATAACGTAACTGATGTCGGGCTGGAAAACCTGAATCGTAACAAAATAAAACCACTTGTATTGAGGGGCAAGGGGGGGAAAAAGGAAAGGCGCGAGTCACCGATGCCGCGATAAATTGATTGGAGGCCGCTAAATTCTAAAACAAATGAGCCACTCAAGGTAACAGTGCCTACTTGAGGCCCGCAGGAGAGTAAAAAAGAGGGGGGTCATCACAGGGATGTGCGGAAAAAAAGGAGAGAATGCCACGCGGAATTGAGTGCCGTTTCAGAAAAAGGCCAAGGGAGGTCACTGCTTCATCATCAAGTACTATTTTGAGGAGGGACCATCGAGTCAACCAAATTGGTAGCAGGAGCCATGAAAGGGGAAGTGTGCAGGCTGAACTGTGGGGGGGGAAAAAAGGTCGAACCAATCGATTTGACGTTCAGACTCCCCCTAAGCTCGGAGGACAAAACCACTCTCAAGATGGCGAAGGTGCCGACATGATGGAGCAAAATTGCTGTTTTAGGGCAGAGGGTCTATCCGGAAGGGCAACAAGAAAGAAAAAAGTTGGAGAAAAGAATGGTCTGCTATGCAAGAATCCAGTTCACCCCGTCCAAGGTCGATATCCTCTAAACGGGAAACCGTAGGCGACGGCTTTTGGGATATGGGTTAATTGTTCTGCAAATAGTGGACCAAATAAAAAGAGGGGGTGGGAAAGGGGTGCAGTTAGAGAGGGCATGTGCCCCATCTGACATTGTGAAGATGCAGGAGGTCAAGAGCTCATCAATCAAATCCAGTCCTATTGGGTAAGACCTCAAAAAGAAAAAAGAAAGACGAGGGCGATAAGAAACACGAATCGGCTGACGATATTAACCGGTGTCGATTCCAAAGCGAAAGCAACTGGGCGTTTAAAAGAAATTTGAGTGAAGCACATCCCCCAAGGGTTCAAGACCGTAACAATGAACGGGAGCCAAAAACAAAACACCGAAGAGCTGAGAAGTGACGGGTACGTAGGACCGCATTGTCTTCAAGGGGGGGTCGGCCCAAAACGCTGACCAAAAGGTCCCTGGGGAAGCGTGATACAAAGAATTGCGGCTAAAGGGAAAAAGAGGAACACTGGGAACTTGGGCATCGTCACATAAAAGCTTCCTTTGGACGCAAAAAATTGAGCCATTAGCGGACTTGGATGCGATGTCCTGGTCGTCGGGGGAGACCAGAGAAGGAAGTTGCATCGGGGTGAGAAAGGTGGAGAAAAGAGAAAAGAAGGGCAGCAATGAGGTTAAGCTCGCCAGATTCCGACTTCAAGTGCCATGCCTAATAGGTAATTGAGTACTGGGTAAAACGGCGTTATACGCGAGGGGAAAAAGGGGGGGGGAAAAAAGGTAGATAAGGCAAGCCAGTGAATAGCTGACTTGGCCTTCGTACATCTGCCCAAGAAGCCGGAGGGAAAACATCTTCAAGGAGGAACGCCGCAAATGGGACAGCAATGGGCGGGAAAAGGGGGGGGAGGGGAAACCGTCCAAAAGCAAAAGAAATATAAAACTCGCATGGCCCTTTGCGAAAGCCGGAAATGAGCGCCATAAAAAAAAAAAAAAAAAAAAAAAAAAAAAAACAATCGA